>ENA-OSJC01004212-OSJC01004212.1-marine-metagenome-genome-assembly--contig:-NODE-4212-length-9974-cov-3.938971_pt1 | contig 9974 bp, 9 predicted proteins | sample MGYA00237885_ERZ534234 | MGnify/ENA primary metagenome ERZ534234 (study PRJEB26413, sample SAMN06343907) | marine metagenome | isolation source: coastal waters | place: Atlantic Ocean: West Antarctic... | reverse complement strand
TATGAAAGCCTAGAGCTATTGTTAAATTTTATAAATGATAATTAATGATTTTATCTAATACAATATTTGGTTTTTTTAAAGAGCTTAAGATTAATAATGATCGAGAATGGTTTTTAAAAAATAAATCAATATTTAAAAAACACGAAGTTCAGATCAAAAATTTTGGTGAAGAACTAAAAAATAGATTGAATGAATTTGATAGTATTGACAGGTTTAAATTATTTAGAATATACAGAGACGTTCGTTTTTCCAAAGACAAAACGCCTTTTAAGACTCATTTTGGACTTACTTGGCATCGAACAAAACCTTTATACAGAGGAGGATATTATTTACATATATCACCAGGGAAAAATTTCTTAGCATGCGGCTTTTGGGATCCAAATCCTAATGACTTAAAAAGAATAAGACAGGAATTAGAGTATGATGCTAAAGAGTTTAGAAATATCATAAGTGCTAAAGAATTTTCCTCTATTTGGGGAAATTTAGAGGGAAGTGAATTAAAAACTGCTCCACGAAATTTTGATAAAAAACATGCTGATATTGATTTAATTCGTAAAAAACAATACATCTTCTCCATAAATTTCTCCGACATAGAGATTTGTGATACAGGGTTTATAAATAAACTAGAAAATGCTTTAAAAAAGGTAAAGCCTTTCACAGATTATATGTCAGATGTTTTAACCACAGATGAAAATGGGGAATCTCTATTTTAGTTTATTAAATTTATAAGTGTTAGTCCCCAAAATTTTGGAGAAATTACTTCTACTTCAACTAATAGATGGGTGATTAAATACCCCCTATCATACTCATTCCACAGTAACTGACTTAGCCAAATTTCTTGGCTGATCAACATTACAGCCTCTCAGCAGCGCGATGTGATAAGACAACAACTGCAAAGGAATCACAGACAACAAGGGCATCAAACATTCCGGTGCATCAGGCACCTCGATGGTAAAATCTGCCATCTTAGGAATCAAACGATCTCCTTCCGTTACGACGGCGATGACGATCCCTTTCCGTGCCTTAATCTCCTGGATATTGGAAACAATTTTATCATAGGATTTATCTCGCGTAGCAATGATAATGACCGGCATATTCTCATCAACTAACGCAATAGGTCCGTGCTTCATTTCGGCAGCTGGATAACCTTCTGCATGAATATAGGAGATTTCTTTTAATTTCAAGGCGCCTTCTAAGGCGACTGGAAAATTATATCCCCGACCCAAATACAAGGCATTAGGAACCTCTTTAATATGTGCTGAAATTTCTTTTATCTGATCATTTTTCTCAAGGACCCGCTTGATCTTATGAGGAATCTGATCTAACGCTTCTAAAAGATCCTGATAAGCAGGTAAAGAAATCGTTTGCTTGCGAATGGCTACCCTTAAGGCAATCATGATAAGCACGGTAAGCTGACCTGTGAATGCCTTAGTTGAGGCTACGCCAATCTCTGGCCCTGTGTGCAAATAGGCACCTTCGTGAGTAAGCCTCGAAATGGAAGACCCTACTGAATTAACGACCCCTAAAATAATGGCTCCCTTAGATTTAGCCAGCTCAATGGCCGCTAAGGTATCCGCCGTCTCCCCTGATTGAGATATGGCTATGATTATGTCCCCTTTTTCAATGACAGGGTTTCGGTACCGGAACTCAGAGGCATATTCTACCTCAACCGGAATTCGGCATAAGTCTTCAAATAGGTATTCAGCAACCAGTCCGGCATGCCAAGACGTACCGCAGGCGATGATCACGATGCGCTTAGCCTCTACCAATTGGTCCGCGTATTTTTGAATCCCACCCAATACCAATTTATGGGCATCAATGGAGAGTCTACCGCGCATGGCATCTGCTATCGATTGGGGTTGCTCGAAAATCTCTTTGAGCATGAAATAATCATAGCCTCCTTTTTCAATAGCCTCAAGTTCCAAATCCAACCGTTGAATGTAAGGCGACTGGGGAACATCTTGTAAATTTCTAATTTCATAGCCCTCGCGGGTGATTATAGCAATTTCTTCGTCATTAAGATAAATGACCTTATCTGTATATTCTACGATAGGTGAAGCATCTGAAGCTATAAAATACTCCCCCTCACCCAGACCTAAAACCATAGGGCTTCCCTTTCTTGCAGCAATCAATCTATCTGGTTGGTCTTCTGATAAAACTACGAGTGCATATGCCCCCACAATTTTGGATAGTGCTACTCTCACCGCATCTCCAATCTGGAGCTGGCTGTTCTTTTGGATATCCTCAATCAAGCATACCACCACCTCGGTGTCGGTGTCACTTTTAAAAGTATAACCTCGTAGTTCTAGATCGGTTTTAATGGCTTGATAATTTTCAATGATGCCATTATGAATGATGGATATTTTACCGTTTTCTGAAACATGTGGATGTGAATTGACATCATTGGGTATCCCATGTGTGGCCCAGCGCGTATGCCCTATCCCGATGGTCCCTCGTAATTTGGTCTCACCGATCTCCTTTACTAAGTCTTTGACTTTGCCTTGCTTTTTAAAGACCCTTAATCCCTCTTCGATCAGGGCAACACCCGAACTGTCATAGCCTCTATATTCCAGCCTCCTTAACCCTTTGATAAGCACTGGCAAGGCATTTTTAGCTCCAATGTAAGCGACAATTCCACACATATTAAATCAATTGACTTTGGTATAATAAATTTTAACGGTCACTGATCCCCTTTCGACAAATGATTGATTGAGCGTTAATCTATCCTCTGCAATCATGACCAATTTTTCAAAATAATCATTTTCTAATAAAGTCTTTCGAAGGTAATGGTCCTCTAAAGACAAGGTAATCATGGGGCTATAAGATGATTGAAATACTTCCGAAACGACAGGCGAAAAAATACCAGCTCCCGCAACAAAACTTTCCTCACTGAGTAAAAAGTCATTGGCCGCTTGATTGAAGGTCTCAACATAATTTAAACTACCTTGGCTCAGTCGGTCAAGGGATGCAAATGCATTCCCATTTATACCTCCCACCTCATTGAAAGTATAAAAGTTCACCCTTTCTATAGGATCTGTCGAAACTGCAGTCAAACCAACTTCTAACTCTGCACTATTGAGAATAAAATTATCTGATTGATCCAAAAAAAGCATTACCTCCGAAAAATCCAACACCGTAAATAAACCTTGCAAAGGATTAATAACCGTGAAATCATCAGCAAATTGTAAACTATCCAGATTTGAAATTCCTGCTAAATCTGTATTAGATTTATCTCTATTCAGCTGAGTGAAATGAAGATTACTAAACTTAAACTGAGTGATAAATAAAGAGTCATTAGGATCTCTTGAATAGATCAAGATCTTACTCTCATCAGAAGCAAAATCAAATGACAATAAAGCTTCATTTTCCGAAGCCGGAACAAAAGAAAAATCGTTCCTATAACTATATAAATCTATTGCTTCTAGTCTTTGTATCTCGCCGTAAAAATACCTTCCAAATTCGACTCCTGAAAAAGTCAATAAAGAATCCGTTTCATATATATATTCTGTTACACTTTGAACCTTCTTATCTAAAGATAATTCTTTAGTTGCTAGGTAAATTGCTTCTGAAAAGAGGGAATCACTCAATGTATATATATCCATATTGAAGATTGCTGAAGCATCTTTCATGAGCTGATCCTCAATTTTGAGCATGAAAACTACTGAATCTAGTAACAACGTGTCTGCTATGACCGCGCCCGAGTCATATTGTAACTCAAAGTAGGCCTCAGCTGCCAGTGTCCCCAAAAGCGGGTCTTCATAATCCCCAACCAAAATAAAATCGGAATCATCTGTCCTTAAACTATCAATAAATATTTCACTCGTAGGTAGGTTGAATTCAATATAACTAGTGTTGGTAACCCCTTCCACATTCATCTTAATGATGCTTTCATCTTGTTCGCAGGAAGAAGTAATTAATAAGAGCAGTCCTATGATTAAAAAATTCCCCTTATCCAATAAGCTCATTGTACAATTTATAATAAGATTCCTCGAAATTTTCATCTTGCTTGATATCATTAATGTCATTTCCCTTTGAAAGGGTTTTTATCAAAGCCTTAAAACTAGCTGATGCTTCTCCATCAGCATTACTTATGGCGTCGGCATATTGCATACCTATCTTAATAAAACCCTCGTAGTCTGCAGTTTTTAAAAGATCTAACATACTGTCTTCAATATCTATCATTTTAACTTTTTCGAGTAAGTCATCACCAAATACATGATTAAATTTGGTGTCATGAACAGTAAATACGGTTTTTGCATTTTGGAAAATTGGATCGTTTTTATAAGTTGTCTTGACATATAAGGGAATCAAACTCGTCATCCAATCATTACAATGGATTATATCAGGTGCCCATCCCAGCTTTTTAACCGTTTCCAAAACGCCTTTACAGAAAAATATTGCGCGTTCATCATTATCCTTATAAAAATTATCTTCCTTGTCATAAAAAACGGCTTTCCTGTGAAAATAGTCTTCATTATCTATAAAATATACTTGCAATTTGGCATTAGGAATCGAAGCGACTTTGATCACCAAAGGTTTTTCTTCATCTCCAACAGAAATATTTATTCCCGATAATCGAACCACTTCATGCAGTCTGTTTTTCCTTTCATTTATCAAACCAAACCTAGGTACGAGAATTCTAATTTCCATTCCTTTTTCTAACATTGCTTGTGGCAAGCTCCTGACGAAATCGGCTACCTCAGATGTCTTAAGAAAAGGATTAATTTCGCTTGCGACATATAAGATTTTAAAATTTGACATAAAAAAGATATTTAGTACTGTTTTACTTAAAAGAGTGTAAAATTACGATATTTTTACGGCATTATCAATTAATTGATTTCTTTATAAAAAACCATAATAGATTTTTTAGGTCCTTTTATGCTCAACGTAAATAAATTAACTTCTCTTGAAGAAGAATTGTCAAAAGCCTCTAAAAAGGGAATGAAAATAGGGCTTGTCCCCACTATGGGTGCTTTACATAATGGCCATATGGAATTAATCAAGCAAGCTCGCATGCATTCCGACTATGTTATTGTGAGTATTTTCATCAACCCTTTACAGTTTAGCCAAGCTGAAGATTTTATGAATTATCCATCCAACCTCTTGAAGGACTCCGATAAACTCAAAAATGCCGGAGTGAATCTCTTGTTCAATCCAGATGCAAAACTGATTTATCCAAAAAAACCTTCTGTGAAAATTGATTTTGGAGGTCTTTCTCATAAACTCGAAGGCCGCTTCAGACTTGGCCATTTTGAAGGGGTCGGACTCGTGGTCATGAAACTCTTTAATCTCATCAAACCCAGTGTTGCCTTTTTTGGTTTAAAAGACTTACAACAGTTCGTTTTAATAAAACATATTGTCAAAGAATTTTCATACCCCATAAAATTAGAAGGTATTCCTACTGTCAGGGGAGAAAATGGGCTGGCTTTGTCATCTAGAAATACCCTTCTGTCCCCATCCGGCATAAAAATTGCTGCTCAAATTTATAAAGGCTTGATTTGGGCAAAAAATAATTTTGAAACTTTTCATGCCTCAGAAGCATTAAAAATTCAACTTAATAATTTTTACCAAACACAAGAAGGATTATCCATAGAATATTGTGAAGTATTAAATTCGAATACATTCAAGCCGTTAAAATCCTTACAAAGTGGAAAAAAAATAACCCTTTGCGTCGCAGCATATGTTGAAGGTGTAAGACTGATTGATAATATATTTTTACGGGAATAATATAACAAAATATGTTCTTTGAAGTTTTCAAATATCAGAAGGCAGCTATCGTTATTTCCTAATGGCATCAATTAAAAAGACATACCCATCCATTTATTCTTGATTTAATGATTGAAAACAACCCTATTTGATGAGGAAAATGATCTCTTTTTTAAAATTCTCTCTTCCACTATTATTGGGACTGGTGTTGCTCTTCTACGCTTTTAAAAATATTCAACTTGATGACTTCTTATCTAAGTTGGACCAGACCAGATATGAGTGGGTCATTGGGTCAATGCTACTCTCTTCATTGGCCTATGTGTCTAGGGCTTATCGATGGCAGCTTTTACTGAGGGCCGCGGATCAAAAAGTCAGTACTTTTAGATTGACTTTAGCCGTTTTTGTGGGATACCTGGCCAACCTCGCTTTTCCAAGATTAGGGGAAGTGGTACGTTGTGCGGTTTTAAAAAAAACCAATCAGATACCCGTGAGTCTCAGTATTGGAACCGTGGTGACCGAACGCATTATCGACAGCTTGGTCTTGCTCTTTTTTCTGATCATCGCCCTCCTTTTAGAGTTTGATTTAATTGTTACCTATTTTGAGAACATTTTCAGCACCTACCATATTCCCTTAGATGGGATACTCTATGCTGCACTAACCCTTTTAATGATTTTTAGTATTCTTGTTCTCGTGATTTTAAGAACGCATACGCCCTTGTCCCAACGCACTAAAAAAATGGCTTCGGAAGTGCTCAAAGGTATCTTGACAATCAAGTCTATTCAGAGTAAATCTCTTTTTTTAATCACAACAACGGTGATGTGGCTCACCTATTTTTTAATGTCCTATATGATATTTTTCGCTCTAGAAGAAACCTCAAGTCTCTCTTTAACGGCCGGATTCATGCTTTTGGTGAGCGGAGGAATCGCTTTGGCTTTACCGGTCCAAGGGGGCATTGGCACCTATCACGCCATGATTGCGATGATGTTGGGCTTGTACGGTATTGAAAATACAACAGGTCTTTTTCTCGCAACGCTACTGCATAGTTCTCAAATTTTATCCGTAGTTATTTTTGGCGGAATCTCTTTAGTGATAACTTTAGGTATTGAAAAAAACAATCGCAATGACCTCAAATAAAATCATGAATCTCGAACAGGCCAAAAATGCCGTCGAAACTTGGAAAAAAAACCAGCAATGTGTGGTTTTCACCAATGGTTGTTTTGATATATTGCATTTAGGCCATATTGATTATTTGGAGAAAGCCAAGCTGAAAGGGGACAAACTGATCATTGGGTTAAATTCAGATAATTCAGTCAGAAAATTGAAAGGGAATCAAAGACCCATTAACCATTTGATGGCAAGATCTAGAATGCTGGCTGCCATTGAATTCGTTGATTTGGTCATTGGGTTTGATGAAGATACCCCTTTGATGCTCATCAATACCCTGCTGCCAGATGTTTTAGTGAAGGGTGGAGATTATGCTAAAGAGAATATCGTCGGCGCCGAAAGTGTTTTAGCTGCTGGGGGAACCGTCGCAGTCATTGAATTCACAGATGGATATTCGACTACTAAATTGATTGATCAACTTAAAAAATAACAGATGCTTTTTATAATAATTATAGGTTTTATGATTGCCAGCTGGGTAGTCAGCAAACGACTCAAAAATAAATTTAAAAAATACAGTCAAACCCCCTTATCAAGTAATCTATCAGGCAATGAAATTGCACAATTAATGCTAAGAGATAACGGCATATTAGATGTACAAGTAATCTCCGTAGAAGGGCAACTGACCGACCACTACAACCCTGAACAAAAAACAGTTAATTTAAGCGCTGATGTATTTCATGGGAGATCAGCAGCAGCAGCGGCTGTGGCCGCACACGAGTGTGGGCATGCTGTCCAGCACCTTACAGGTTACAAATACCTCACCTTGAGATCTGCCATGGTTCCTGTTCAAAACATCAGTTCCAAGGTGATTAATTTTATCTTTTTGGCCATGTTTTTTGGGAGTATGTTCATGAATAATCTATTCTCTATGGAATCCAGTATTCTCGTCATCATTGCCTGTTATACAATTTTCACCTTATTTGCATTTTTGACCCTTCCTGTCGAATACGATGCCAGTAAAAGAGCGTTGGCATGGATCCAGAGTCGAAATATCATCACGGAATCAGAACATGCGATGGCAAAAGATGCCTTGGACACCGCTGCACAGACCTATTTGATTGCTGCACTGAGTTCGTTGGCGACCTTATTTTATTGGGTAATGATTTACCTCGGTGGGAGTCGTGATTGAAATACGTTTAACAATACTTAACTTGAATTTATTATGCATGCATAATAAAAAAATCTTATTTTTGGTAGATGAATCAAATTACGTTCAATGAAGAACAGCAAAGTGTACAAGCAGCAGCCAAAGATTTCGCTGAAAAAGAATTACTCCCAGGAGTAATTGATAGAGACAATCAACAAATTTTTCCAACTGATCAAATAACAAAATTGGGCCAATTGGGTTTCCTTGGCATGATGGTACATCCCAAGTATGGCGGTGGCGGTCTAGATGCAGTCTCCTATGTTTTAGCCCTACAAGAAATCTGTAAAGTCGAGGCCTCAGTAGGGACAATCATGTCGGTCTGCAATTCTTTGGTTTGCTGGGGACTTGAGCACTTCGGTACTGAAATGCAAAAAGAAAAATACTTAATTCCTTTGGCCAAAGGAACGGCCATTGGAGCCTTTTGCCTTTCCGAACCCGAGGCCGGCTCGGATGCTACTGCCCAAAAAACAACAGCGGTCGATTGTGGTGATCATTATCTTTTGAATGGTACCAAAAATTGGATCTCAAATGGACAATCAGCTACCTATTATTTGGTAATGGCTCAAAGTGATCCTTCCAAAAAACATAAAGGCATTAATGCTTTCATTTTAGAAAAAGGTATGCCTGGCTTTGTGGTGGGTAAAAAAGAAGACAAGATGGGTATTCGTAGTTCTGATACGCATTCTTTAATGTTTCAAGATGTAAGGGTTCCCAAAGAAAATAGAATAGGGGATGAAGGATTTGGCTTTACTTTTGCTATGAAAACCCTAAATGGCGGTCGTTTAGGCATTGCCGCTCAAGCCGTCGGTATTGCGACTGGCGCCCTTGAACGCGCCATTGCTTATACGAAAGAAAGGTCCTCTTTCAATAAAAAAATAAGTGAGCACCAAGGTATCCAATTTAAATTAGCCGAAATGGCGACAAAGGTGGAGACGGCTCAGCTTATTACTTTAAAAGCGGCGCAACTCAAAGATGCCAATGAAGACTACGCGCAAGCGTCTGCAATGGCCAAGCTGTATGCCTCTGAGGTTGCCATGTCAGTTTCCACTGATGCCGTGCAAATTCATGGAGGCTATGGTTATGTGAAAGAATTCCATGTTGAACGTTTGATGCGAGATGCCAAAATCACAGAAATCTATGAAGGCACCTCGGAAATTCAAAAAATAATTATTGCGCGTAATCTCTTGAAATAATTATATTTTATCCTTGCCCAAATTTATTTTATTTCAAATAACGTTTTCATTTATTTGAGTTTAGATGATAATGGCATATTTTTGAAAGTCAGCTATCAAAAATAAATCATTTTACAAATCACTGCGGTCATGGAACAATACAATAGCATCATCAATGCCCTCTCAGTTAAATTTGCCTCTTCTTATGATATTAATGCTATAAATCCTTTAAATATCACAGATTTTTATGATGTTGATAACACCCTTATACTGGCAAAATCTAGTGAATTATATTTTGGTGAAAACTTAAATGTTGTACGCCCAGACGAGATTCTTTTTATTCCCGGAGGTAGGCAAACAAACATTGCTTATGGCGCTAAGGATGGGCCTATAAAGACCCAAGAAAATTTCATAAGCGAGAGGGCCTCGGGTCTTCAAAATCTTATTCACAGCCCTAATGGATCAAATCCTAAGCACCGTTTCATTACCGTTAGCTTTAAGGCAAAAGTATTTGATGCAGTTCACTTTTTTACATCTTTGGATATTCCACCTTTTGTTATTCAAAAAAACGAAAATATCATTTCTATTTTAAATCTAATCAATGATGAGAGGTCCTCTTTAGCCGTTGGGAATACACGAAAAATCAATGCTTTGACCGAGCTCTTAATCATCGAAATTATCCGCTATCTCATCGATAATAAATTATTTTTAGAACAATTTATTACTAAAAGTAGTTACTTAAAAGACCCAAGATTGATCAAAATTTTTGAATTTATGAAAGACA
>ENA-OSJC01004211-OSJC01004211.1-marine-metagenome-genome-assembly--contig:-NODE-4211-length-9980-cov-10.386449_pt1 | contig 9980 bp, 10 predicted proteins | sample MGYA00237885_ERZ534234 | MGnify/ENA primary metagenome ERZ534234 (study PRJEB26413, sample SAMN06343907) | marine metagenome | isolation source: coastal waters | place: Atlantic Ocean: West Antarctic... | reverse complement strand
GCTATTATTGGTTTTGGTAGTCAAGGACATGCACATGCATTAAATTTGAAAGATAGTGGAGTAACTGAAATTGTAGTGGCACTTCGAGAAGGATCCTCTAGTATTAAAAAAGCTGAACAAGCTGGCTTAAAAGTAATGAATATTTCTGATGCTGCAGAGTGGGCTGATGTAGTAATGATTTTAGCGCCGGATGAATTACAATCTGGTATCTATAAAAATCATATTGAGCAAAGAATGAAGCAAGGATCAAGTTTGGCTTTTGCACATGGTCTAAATATTCATTACGATTTAATTAAATCCAGAGATGACTTGGATGTGTTTATGGTTGCACCCAAAGGACCAGGTCATTTAGTGAGAACAGAATTTCAAAAAGGAGGAGGAGTTCCTTGCTTAATGGCAGTGCACAAGGATAGCTCAGGCAAAGCAAGAGACTTAGCACTTTCGTATGCTTCTGCTATTGGAGGAGGAAAATCAGGTGTTATTGAAACTACTTTTAAAGACGAGTGTGAAACAGATCTATTTGGTGAGCAAGCAGTTTTGTGTGGAGGAGTGGTAGAATTAATCAAAAACGGATTCGAAACTCTTACAGAAGCAGGCTATCCACCTGAAATGGCTTATTTTGAATGTTTGCATGAAGTTAAGCTTATTGTTGATCTTATTTATGAAGGCGGAATTGCAAATATGAACTATTCAATTTCTAATACTGCAGAATATGGAGAGTATGTTTCGGGTAAAAAAATCATAGACAGCAAAACCAAAGAACGAATGAAGGAAGTTCTAAATGACATTCAATCTGGAAAATTTACTAAAGACTGGATGAAGGAAAATGAAAATGGACAGAAAAACTTTCTTCAAATGAGAAAAGATCTTTCAGATCATCCAATTGAAAAAGTTGGTGAAAAGCTAAGAGGAATGATGCCTTGGATCTCAGACAATAAAATTATTGATAAGGACAAAAACTAGAATAAGGTTATTTTCCTTTCTTTTTTGCTACCTAGACTATAATAATATAATACAATTTGTGCGTTAAAAGTAGATTTTTTCGTAAAGCTTTATTACATTGTGACGATGGACAAAAATCATATTATTATATTTGACACCACCCTTAGAGACGGAGAACAATCTCCAGGAGCTTCTATGAGCTTAGAAGAAAAAGTTAAGATTGCAAAAGCATTTCAAGATTTGGGTGTAGATGTCATGGAAGCCGGATTTCCAGCTGCTTCTCAGGGCGACTTTGAAGCTGTTTCAGAAATTAGTAAAATTTTAACTAAAACTATTCCTTGTGGTTTGGCAAGATCTTTAAAAAATGATTTAGACAAATGTTACGAGTCATTAAAGCATTCTAAGCATTTTAGAATTCATACTTTTATTGCCACTAGTGATCTTCACATGAAGCACAAGCTGCAAAAAACACGTGAAGAAGTATTAGACTTAATTAAATTTAGTGTTGATTATGCAAAAAAATTTACACCTGACGTCGAATGGTCGCCAGAAGATGCAACTAGAACAGATTCTGATTTTTTATGCAAAACTGTAGAGTTGGCAATTAAATCTGGTGCAACTACTATTAATATTCCAGATACGGTTGGCTATGCAACTCCTTCAGATTATGAAAGAATTATTAAAGATTTGTACAACCGAGTTCCCAACATGGACAAAGTAGTTGTTTCTACGCATACCCATAATGATTTAGGATTGGCAGTAGCAAATGCTTTGGCAGGTGTAGCGGCAGGAGCAAGACAAGTCGAGTGTACTATTAACGGTATTGGAGAGAGGGCTGGTAATGCTGCTTTAGAAGAAGTTGTAATGGCCATCAAAACAAGAAATGATTTAATGCCATATACAACTAATATTAATACTAAAAAAATTAGTCCTTGTTCAAAATTGTTATCTAGTACTATTGGTTTTCCTGTTCAGTATAATAAAGCTATTGTAGGAAAAAATGCCTTTGCGCATGAATCTGGAATTCACCAAGATGGGATGTTAAAAAATAAAAATACTTATGAAATCATGACTCCCGAAAGTGTTGGGGTAAGCAAATCTTCTCTTGTAATGGGAAAGCATTCCGGTCGACATGCATTTAAAGAAAAATTAATTGTATTAGGGTACCCCAACTTTGATGAGTCTAAAATTGATGAGGCCTTTAAAAAATTCAAAGACCTTGCTGATAAAAAGAAACACGTATTTGATGATGATATAGCAGCTTTAGTTGACGACGAATTAATGAACGATAAAAATGTTATTAAGTTAGTTTCTTTAGATGTATTTGCTGGAACTAAGGGTCAAAAAGCAGTTTTAGAACTCGATGTTTATGGAACCATATCAAAAACAGAACAGTCCGGAGATGGACCTGTAGATTCTATTTTTAAAGGTATTAAAGAATTGTTTCCCCATGAAGCACACTTACAATTATATCAAGTTCATGCTGTGACCGAGGGAACAGATGCACAAGCAACGGTTAGTGTTAGAATTGAAGAAAAAGGAAAAATTTCTGTGGGTCAAGCAGCAGACACGGATACATTGGTAGCCTCTGCAAAAGCCTATATTAATGCTTTAAACAAGTTAATAATTAAAAGAAAAAGAACAGCACCAAACGAAGAGTTTTCAACTGCTATTTAATAAGAAAGGATAAAGAATGTTTAATAAAATAATGTCAATGTGGTCAACCGATATGGCAATAGACTTGGGTACGGCTAACACTCTAGTTTATGTAAAAGGAAAAGGCATTGTTTTAAATGAGCCTTCTGTAGTGGCAATTATTAATGACAAGGGTAAAAATCAAGTTCTTGCAGTTGGTGAAGATGCTAAGCAAATGCTAGGAAGAACCCCCGGAAGTATTCAGGCTATACGTCCACTAAGAGACGGTGTGATTGCAGACTTTGTGGTTACGGAAGAAATGATTAAACATTTTATTAAAAAAGTTCACAAAAGATCAGCATTTGCCAACCCTAGAATTATTATTTGCGTCCCAACAGGATCTACTCCCGTTGAAAGAAGAGCAATTCAGGAAGCAGCACATGCAGCAGGTGCTAGAAAAGTACAACTTATTGAAGAGCCAGTAGCAGCTGCTATTGGAGCTGGATTACCAATTTCAGAACCAACTGGTTCTATGATTGTAGATATTGGAGGAGGCACTACAGAAATTGCCGTATTGTCTTTGGGAGGAATTGTTTACTCAAAATCTTTGCGATTAGCTGGTGATGCGTTAGACCAAGCTATTATTACTTTTATGAGAAAAAGGTTTAATTTGCTTATTGGAGAATCTACAGCAGAAAAAATTAAAAAAGAAATTGGTTCTGCAATTCCTTCTAGTTTAGAAAATACGTACATTATGAAAGGAAGGGATGTGAGAACTGGAGTTCCCAAGGAAGTTAAGTTAACCGAAAAAGATACCGCAGAGGCGTTGGCCCCTGTGGTAGGTCAAATCATTTCAGCAATTAGAGAAGCTTTAGAAAATACACCTCCTGAACTAGCAGCAGATTTGGTTGATATGGGTATGGTTTTAGCTGGTGGCGGAGCATATCTAAAAAATCTAGATAAGCTAATAGCAAAGGAAACAGGATTACCAGTATCTATAGCTGAAGATCCTTTGTCTTGTGTTGCAATTGGTACTGGAAAGGCGATGGAACAAGAAGGAATATTTTCTGCAATGCTAACTGAGTATTAGAAGTTAAATGAATGCAAAAAATAGTTGGTTTGAAAAAAATAATTTAAGAGTTTTCTTATTATCTACTATTGCATGTTTATTTATTTATTTAGATAATTTTAATCAAAAATACTTTAAAAATACAAAAGCTGTTATTAATGATGCTGTTGCCCACTCTAGTTACGTCATTACCTGGCCAATCAAGGAAGCTTTAAATGTACCTGGCTACGTTATGCACATTGTTTCACTTAACAAAGAAAATGAACAAATACGTATTTTACAAGAAAAAACAAAAAAATTAATTTCAGATAATAAATTCTTAAGACAGGAGAATCAAAAAGCTCAAAGATTTATTCAAGAAGAAAAAATATACGAAGATGAAACCATTCCAGCTAAGGTGATTTTGAGAGTAAATACAATCACGGCAAGCTCAATGACTATTAACAAAGGGGCAGGAGATGGAATGAAAATTGGAAATCCAGTAGTAAAAAACAATAATTTGATAGGACAGGTAGAGGAAGTAAATTACAAGTCATCCAGAATAAAGCTATTGAGTGATATTAATAGCAACATACCTGTTGTAATAGGAGAGTTATTAACCCAAGCTATTTTTTCAGGAGATCCAAGCTCTAAGACCAAATTTAGTATTCGATATTTGCCTGAAAATTTTCGATTGAAGAGTGGAGATAGAATTTACACTTCTGAAATAGATAAGATTTTAAAAAAAGGTATTTTAGTTGGAACAGTTTCTGATGTAAAATATGATGAGAGTACTAAAAAGCAAAAATATAGCATAAACTTTAATTACAAGCTGCATCAAACAGATTATGTTTCTGTTTTTATTAATTAGTCATGATTAAGAAAGAAAAAAATTATCAGGAATTTTTAGGAATAGCGTTAGTTCTGATGTCAATCTGGAGTACTACTCTTTTTGCACAATTTTCATTAAATCTAAATTTTTATAAATTTTTTAATATGACATATTTGCTGATATATTTTTTTACATTTAACAATTATAAGTATTTTTCTTTTTTTTCCATGTTTATCTTAGGTCTTATTACAGATTCAATTTCTGGAATTCCATTTGGAGCTTCTTCCTTAGTTTATATGACGATTTATAAAATAGCAGTTTTTCAAAAAACAATTAAACTAAGAACTTATTTTTTTGCAGAATGGATTGCTTTAGGAATAGCTCTCTTCAGTGCTTACACCGTAATTCTAATTGTTCTTTATTTGAGCGGGACATCTTTTGAACCGCTAGTTTACGTATATAACCTCATAGCATCTTTTATTTTATACCCTTTTATTTGGTTTGCCTTAAAATTCATTCTTATTAGGTTGGGTGATAGGAAACTAAATGACTAAAATAGAAAAGAAAAAACTTTTAAATTTTTTACTGAAGCAAAAATCTTCTTCCAGCTTTTCACGGTTAAAAGAATTAGACTTAGTAAAAAAAAACAAGAACTGCCGCTACTTAGATAATAAAGAAATAGCGCTTATAATGCTTTCATTTTATTTTGAAGAAAATCTTAAACAACTAGACTTGTTGATTTCTAAAATTAAAAGAACCAAAAGCACTACAGCTAAAATTAAACAATTTCTACAATATCAATTAGAATCAGATCTTAAAAATAAGAATTTTTTAAAAAAAAGCTTTCTATTTCTAGTCACCGAAAAAAAAGTGTCACAAATTTTAGATTATTTTTTTTCCACTAGTAGCAAAATGTGGAGTTTAGCAGGTGACACGGCAACAGATATTAATTACTATTCTAAAAGATTGATACTATCCTCAGTTTATTCAAAAATTTTTATCAAAATGCTAAATCTTTCTAATTATTCAAAAGAGCTTATTGAGGAGGATATTCAAAACTCTCTAAAAAAAGTAAAGCAATTTAATGATTTTAAATCCAAAATTTGCTCCACTGATGTTCTGTCTATAATTAAAAATTTTAATTTTGGCTCAAAAGAAAAAGGTCGAGGATTTTAAGTTTTGTAATCAAATATCTTATGTATCGAGAAGAGTGGTTATGTGGCCCATTTTTCTTTTATCTTTGATTTCTTTTTTTTGATAATCAAATAAGAATTGATTTTTGTTAAGTGGTTTTCCTCGGTATTCATTAATTTCATCACCTATAATATTGACCATCTTTGCATCAAATTTTTTTTGTAGTTCAATTTTTTCTAAACCGCATACAGCCCTCACATGACTTTCAAATTGACTGACATTAAAAGCATTGATTGTTAAATGCCCAGAGTTGTGCACTCTTGGTGCAATTTCATTTACATATAACTTATTTTCTTTATCTATAAAAAACTCAACACACATAGTTCCTATATATTTTAACTTTTCTGATATTTTTTTAGCTATAGTTTTTGCCTCATCGCATATTTCTGAGTTAATATTAGCTGGAATAACCGAGGTATTCAAAATTTGTTCTTTGTGTATATTTTCTATAGGTTCAAAAATTGAGAAACCACCATCCGAATATCTTGTTATAATTACAGAAATTTCTTGTTTTAGATCAATAAACTTTTCCAATATATAATCAGATGAAAAGCACCAATCATCTTTCACATCTTCCATGCTGCTAATAACATGTTGCCCCTTGCCGTCATATCCAAGTGTACAGGTTTTTAAAATTCCAGGTAACAGATTCTGATTTTTCTCTATATCTATTTTGGATTTAATAAATGTGTATGAAGTTGTTGCAATTCCTAAAGTTTTAAGAAAATTTTTTTCCGTAAATCTATTTTGAACAATTTTATTAATGTTTGGATTTGGATTAATTTTAGTAATAGCTGAAATTTGTTCTAGAATTTCAAAAGGAATATTTTCAAATTCAAAAGTAATATAATCACACGTTTTAGCGAATTTTTCTAAAGCTGAAGAATCCTTGTAATCAGAATGCACAAGGGCATCACAAAAGTTTTGAGCAGGGGCGTGTAGATCGTCTGTTAGAATCGTAGTTGAAATATTAAGTTTTTTGGCAGCCTGACAAAGCATACTTCCCAATTGTCCACCACCAATAATACCTAGAATTGGTTTGTCAGAACTCATTAATTAGGTTTTTTTTTAACAGAATTGGTTTGTTTGTTCCTCCAAAGAACTAAGTTTTTTTTAACTTCTTTATTTTCAAGAGCAATAATGGAGGCTGCCATGATTCCAGCATTGATAGCTCCATCCTCTCCAATGGCAACTGTTCCCACAGGAATACCTTTTGGCATTTGAACAATTGATAGCAAGCTATCCAATCCTTTTAATTTTTTACTTTCAATAGGAACGCCTATTACTGGCAATGTGCTCATAGATGCAATCATACCAGGTAAATGTGCGGAACCACCAGCTCCAGCAATGATAACCGAGTAATTTTCTTTTTCAGCACTTTTGGCAAATGCATACATTCGATCTGGAGTTCTGTGTGCAGAAATTATCTTAGCATCAAACTTTACCTGAAGTTTTTTTAAAGTTTCCGTACAGAATTTCATGGTTGGCCAGTCTGATTTACTGCCCATTATGACGGCGACTTTTGGACTAGAATTTTTTTTTGTTTTCACGGAAAAAAGTCTCCTATTCAGAAGGATTGGCCTGTTTTGCTTTTTCTTTTTCTTTCTTTTTTTCTTTTTCAATTCGTTCTTGTTTTTTTTTAGCTTTTTCTATTGCTGCAACTAAATCAGTTTGTGTACATAAATTTGCAGCAACTGGATCTTTTGGTGACACATTGGACATGTTCCAATATTTTCTAGTCCTAATTCCCACTACAGTATTTTTAGTAGTTCCAACTAATTTACAAATTTGACTGTCTGCCAAATGAGGATAATTTTTTGTTAACCACGCAATTGCATTAGGTCGATCTTCTCTTTTTGCAATAGGAGTATATTTTGTTCCAACCATTTTTTTTACTTCGATATCCATATTTTTTTTCTTCATGGTCAAAGGTCTAGATGGATCTTCGGAAGATAATTGAATTTCTTCTCTAGTAAGCTGATTAGATAAAATAGGATTGTAGGCCTTAATACCTATAGCAACATCCCCATCTGCAATTCCTTTAATTTCCAACTCATGCAATCCAGAAAAATCTGCAATTTGTTTAAATGTCAATGTTGTGTTTTCAATCAACCAAACAGCTGTCGCTTTTGGCATTAATGGTAGATTCATAAAAATTTAAGCCTTCTTTAAATTTGCAAATCTTTTATTAAATTTGCTTACTCTTCCTTTGTCTTGAAGCTTTTGAGTAACTCCCGTCCATGCCGGGTGAGATTTTGGATCAATATCGAGTTTCATAACATCACCTTCTTTTCCCCATGTAGACATAGTTTCAAATTCAGTACCATCTGTCATTTGTACCTTAATGGGATGTAAGTTTGGGTGCACGTTTTTTTTCATAATAATAAGAGGGGTTTATAGCAAATAAGCCGAAATAAACAAGAAACTATACAAAAGGCAATTACAGGGTTTTCGTTCGATTTAAATTAATAAAGAAATAAAAAATAGCCAATAGCGAGAGAAAAATTACATCAAAATAAAAATGATAATTTTTACCAAGGTACAAAAACATAAGTCCAGCAAGAGGTTGTCCTAAAAACCTTGCTGCTGCTTGGGATGAATAAGCTGAGCCCATGGCAAGCCCTCTAGAATCGGGGTTAGCATTTTTGGATATTAGACTATTTAAACAAGGGTTTGAAACTCCAATCCCATAACAAAGCAGAATAACTGCAATGGGTATAAAGTATATGTTAGAAAATGGGATAATAAAAAAACCTAAAATTAAAGAAACATAACCGCTTCGAATAATCGTTGTTTCATTCTGATATTTTAACAACACTCTCAACAACACCCCCTGAACTAAAATTTGAGTAAGTCCAGCAAGTAGCATGACAAAACCTATTTCTTTAGGTCCCCAGACAAAAGTTTCCTGCCCCCAGATTGCTATAGTTCCTTCCATTCCAGAAAAAGTTAAATGAATACAAAATATTAGAAAAAAAAAGGGGAGTAGGTTTTTGTTAGTAACAATATTTATTTGAGATCTAAATTTTTCAAATGAATAGCTGATCTTATAGCCTTTTTTTTCTGTTAAACTTTCATCTAAAAAAAAGAAAACATAAAGCAAATTAATTAAATTAATAATGCAGGCAAACCAAGCAACATTATGCAAAGAGTCTAATGTAAAGTTAGACCCTGCAATCAACCCTCCTACCAAAGGTCCAATAGTAAAGCCCAGTCCAAAAGCCACACCAAACATTCCCATTCCTTTAGCCCTATTTTTTTCATCAGTGATATCAGCAATGTAAGCTGTGCCTACTGAAACATTGGTTTTAAACAATCCAGCTACAAGTCTAGAAATAAATATAACTAATATGGTTCCGCTTAAAGCCAGAATAATATTTGCAATCAATTCTGCAATGCAATTCATAAGTAACAATGGTTTTCGTCCAAACTTATCTGAAAGACCGCCCCAGAAAGGAGAAACAAAAAATTGAAAAAAAGAAAAAGATCCAAAAGCTAAGGTGATTATAAAAATATCACCACCATAGTTATTTATAAGAAAAGGAAGGGTAGAAATTAGTATCCCACTAAATGCAAGAACATCAAGGAATAAGAAAATGATAAACTTTGTCATTTAATAGAAGATAATATTTTGGTAGTCTCGTTATCAAGTCTAGAGTTTGTTGCTAGTAATTGATTGTTTGTAAAATCAAAAGTTTTACCTCTGAAATCAGTAATCGTTCCACCGGCCTCTCTAACTATAATAAGCCCTGCAGCAATATCCCAATATTTTAAATTCTTGTGCCAAAAAATTTCAGCTCTACCTGCCGCAATATAAGCTAAATCCAAAGCTGCACTTCCTAACTTTCTTACCTGGTTAAAGTTGTTGCACATGGCAATGTATTCTTCATAAAAAATTTTCTTATTGGGTTCTGCATAAGCTGGCCCCCCAGTTAAGGCGATAGAATCAGCAATAATATTTCTTGAAGAGACTCGAATTCTACTATTGTTTAAGTAAGCGCCGCGTCCTTTTTCAGCAAAAAACATTTCATTTTTAATAGGGTCAAAAATCATTCCTGCAATAACTTCACTATTTTTTTCTAGTCCTATAGAAATCGCAAAGTGAGGTATTCCATGTAAAAAATTATTGGTTCCATCGATAGGATCTATAATCCATGTAAACTCACTTTTTTTTTCTTTAGTAGTTCCTCCTTCTTCAGCAATAAAATTATAACCGGGTCTTGCTCTTTCAAGTTCTTCAATAATGATTTCTTCAACTTTTTGATCAGTTTTAGTAACAAAGTCACCTGGACCTTTTTTAGAAACTTGAAGTTTTTCAATTTCTCCAAA
>ENA-OSJC01004209-OSJC01004209.1-marine-metagenome-genome-assembly--contig:-NODE-4209-length-9980-cov-15.020297_pt1 | contig 9980 bp, 11 predicted proteins | sample MGYA00237885_ERZ534234 | MGnify/ENA primary metagenome ERZ534234 (study PRJEB26413, sample SAMN06343907) | marine metagenome | isolation source: coastal waters | place: Atlantic Ocean: West Antarctic... | reverse complement strand
CCAGAAATATCTATAATGTCTGCTATTTCTTTATAATTTTCAAGGTTATCTTCAATTTGAATATTTCCAGCTAGCATTAATTCTTTATTAATTTTAATATTTTTAATTAATTGATGATCAAAGGACATACTTTTTTCATAACCTTTGCTGTCAAATAGTATTATGTCTGCTAGTTCATTATATTCTAAATATTTAATTGTATCATTTTGATCCTTCACAGTTATCGCAACAATAATCTTTTTATTATATCTTTCTTTTATTGATTTAACTTCAAATGGCGTGCAATCATAAAGTTGATAATAATCGAATGGTAAATCCTTTATTTTTTCTAATATATCTTCATTAGGTTTAACTAATACAGCAATATATTCTGATTTTTTTTTATCAACTTTTAATAGCTCTCTAAGCTTATCGTATTCAACAAATCTTATTGATTTAGGCCAATTACAAATAAACCCTATCATCTTAGGTGGGGTAGGATGGGAAGTTAAAAATTCTAAAGTTTTATAATCGGAAATACCACAAATCTTGCAGGGTTGGATCATTGATTTAAATGATTAATCAATCTTTTAATATTATTTTTGATATTACCCTTTACTAAAGATCTACCCATTACAATGCCAGAAACCTTATTTTTAAAAGCATCATTAGGAGTCATTACTCTAGATTGATCATTTGCATTATCCCCAGGTAGTCTTATTCCTGGAGTAACTATAAATAAGTTTTTATATTTTTTTCTAACTATTTTTGCCTCTAGTGCAGAACACACAATACCTGCTGCCCCTGATTTTTTTATAAGACCCGCTTGTTTTAATACTAGTTGCTCTACTGTTTTGGTATAACCAATTTCTTTAAGTGATTTATTGTTAAGACTTGTTAAAATTGTAACTCCTAATACTTTTAAGTTTTTATTAATTATTTTAGCTTTTTTTGTAATAGCCTTAAGCATTTCAAGGCCACCATTTGCATGAACTGTAATGTATCTACATTTTTTTAAATCTTTTAAACTATCCATTGCAGATAAAGCAGTTTGTGGAATATCATTTATTTTTAAATCTAACCAATAATCTCTTTTAAAATTTTGAAGAAAGGCTCTTCCATTTTTTGAATAAAAAAACTGTAAGCCAAATTTTGGAATTATTTGAAGTTTATTAGTTTTAGTCTCGTCAATTATTTTTTTTATTTCTTTTAAGCTTGATGTATCGCAAGCAACAAAGATATTTTTATTCGTCATTGTTTAATTTTTTAAACATTTCCTTCGACATTTTAAAGTGAATTGTTTTTTTTTCAGGAGTGTCTACTTTTTCACCAGTTCTAGGATTTCGAGATATTCTTGCTTTTTGAGTGTTGGTTGAAAATATACCAAAACCTCTTAATTCAACCCGGTCACCACGTTTGAGGGCTTGTTTAATTTCATTTAAAATAATGTTGGTAAATTTTTCAAGATCTTTCTTTAAAAAATTTGGGTAGTTTTTAGCAAGTTGTTTTAAAAGTGTTGATTTAACAATTGCCAATTTTTATTCTTCTTCTTTTTTCTTTTTTTTTAAATCATCAGATAGAGAAGAGAAGGGCAGGTTTTTACCACTAGCTTCAGAACCATAGGCATCTAAGGCTACTTTTCTATCGATTTCCTCAAGTAATTTTATGCTCAGTGTAACTTTTCTCTTACTAAGATCTAGTTCGGCTATTGCACAATCAATTCGTTCCCCACCTGTAAATCTTGTGGGCCTGGCATCAGCAGCATTAATTGCAATTGCAGATTTTTTTATCATGAAATCCATTTCACAACCTTCAGGTCTAACAACTAAGCCTTTATTGTCAGATGAAATTATTTTAACAGTAATAGCTTGCTTAACTTTTTTATCACTAAACCAATCAAATGGATCCGGTTGTGTTTGACGTAAGCCAACTCTAACTTTTTGTTCAGTTGCTTTGACTTCTAATACTTTTACTTTTAATTTGTCACCAATTTTATATTTAGCCAGCTCTTCCTCACCATTTGTAAGATAAGTAAGATCATTACAGTGTAAGAAAGCATCAATATCTAAATCATTAACTTTTAAGAATATAGAGTATTCATTCTTACTAGCAACTTCACCTTCTACTTCAGATCCAACTGGATATTTCTTTTCAAAAGTCTCAAAAGGGTTTTCAGTTGTTAGTCGGTGTGAAATCGCAACTCTTCTTTTTTCCTTATCGATCTCAGTGATAATACAATTAATTTCATCGCCAACTTTGAACATTTTCTTAGAAGATATATTTTTTTTAGTCCAACTTAATTCTGAAGAATGAAGTAGAGTTGATAGCCCTTTTTCAAGCTCACAAAACGCTCCAAAATCCATTATTTTAACTACTTTAACTTTATAAATTTTGTTTAACTCATAATTTGAAATATTTTCAAATGGATCTGGTGAAAGCTGTTTCACTGAACAGCCAACTTGCAACTTATCTTTATCAACTGAAATAACAAGCAGATCATGTTTATCACCAATCGTAAAAACCTCATCAGGATGATTGACTCTTGAATATGAGATTTCTTGCAGATGCACTAAAACATCAATCTCACCATTAACATTAAAAAAACAACCAAAAGAACTGTAGCCTTTTACCTCAGCTCCTTTAATTATATCTCCAACTTTAAATTTTTCTACAATTTTAATTTTGTCCTCTTTTTTAAATGAAGAGATAATTTCTCTTCTAGAAACACAAGCATTTCCTCTAACCTTGTCTAGTTTAATAAGGGCAAATTTTTGAGGTTCGTTCATTAGATGACTTATATCTTTTAATGGTTTGTCAGAAATTTGAGATCCTGGTAAAAACATTAAAGATCCTGTATCAATATGCTCAACTATACAACCACCTTTAACACGGCCAGTAATTTTTCCCATAATAGGCTCATTTTTTTCATAAGCTTCAACTAACTTTTCCCATCCTTGAATCTTTTGTGCTTTAGATGCTGATACCAATACTTCACCTTTTTTATCTTCTAGCCTTTCAAGAAGAACAGAAATTTTTTCTCCTACTTTTGCTTTATCCAGCATACCCATACTTTTGAGTTCATTAATATCTAAAATTGGTTCAGACTTTAAACCAGGAACTTCAAGAAAAACAAAATTTTCAGTCACTTTATTTACTAGACCGGTGATAACCTTTCCCTCTTCAAGGTTTGCTGTTTTTGTAAACTGCGAATTTAGTAATTGTTCAAATTCTTTTGAGGCTGGGTTTGAAAGATCTTTATAAATTTCCATTAAGCTTTTAGTTTCCTATCCATAATTTTTTTAATTTTTAAAAAGCATGATCTTTTAGTTAAATTTGTAGTATTAATCAAGATCGAATCTTCTATTTTCTTAAGAGGTGAGATTTTTCTATTATAATCACTTTTATCACGTTTTTTAATGCTTTTAAGGACATCATTAAGAGATATTTTTTTATTTTGACCTTTTAACTCTTTAAATCTCCTTAAAGCTCTAGTCTTCACGTTTGCTGTTATAAAAAACTTGAAATCTGCATCAGGAATTATTTTGTAGGTTATATCTCTTCCATCCAAACAAGATCCATTATATTTTTTGGGGGGATTATAAGCACTTTTAATTTGAAACGTATGAACAAGCTTTCTTATATCCTTATCCTTCGATATTACAGATGCCATCGTTCCAACTTCATCAGATAGTAATTTTTTATTTTTTAAGTCTTTCATTCTTAATTTACTCATTTTATTTTTTATTAAAGCATGGCTATATTTTTTAGGCTGGGTAAGTTTAATATTTGCAATCAGTCTATAAATCTTGCCAGTATCTAAATAAAATAAATTAAAATGCTTAGAAATTAATTTTGCTTGTGTACCAGCACCAGCAGCAGCAGGAGAATCTATTGCAACTTTAATCATATTTTTTAACTTCATATAGATTTATTATTAATTTTTTTAATTATTTTTAAAAAAGATGGAAATGATGTGTTAATAGAATCTTTATCATGAATTTTCCATTTTCCACCACAGGTTAAGCCAGCAATTGTACTCATCATAAAAATTCTATGATCTTTTAAATAATTTTTAACTATAATCAGTCTCTTTATTTCAAGATTTGGTTGTCCATATATTTTAATAGAATCTTTGGTCAATTTTGTTTTTATACCCATCATATTTAAGATCTTTGACCCCCATTTTAATCTTGGACTCTCTTTTTGATTGAGTTCAGATATACCTTTGAAATAAGAAATCCCCTTTGCCTTAGCAGCAACTAAAAAAATAATCAGAAATTCATCAATAGCACTGCTGTTTAATTTTGATGGACAATTTATAGCCTTAAGAGCAGGCGAGCTTTTAATTAGAATGTCGGAAATTCTCTCACCCTTATAGTACCTTTGATTTTTTAGTGATATTTTGGCTCCCATTTTTTTTAGGATTGTAATAACACCAATTCGTGAATGGTTGATATTTATATTTTTAATCAGTAGTTTTGAGTTAATAGCTAAAGTTGTTAAGGCTATAAAAAAAGCACTTGAACTTATATCACCAGGTATTTGATAGTTAAAAGCTAAAATTTTTTTTGGCTGTTTAATCTCTATAAGGTCATAATTTTTCAATTTTTTTATTTTTATTGGAATTTTTAAATATTTAAAAAGCAACTCTGAATGATTTCTAGATTTTTTAGCCTTTATTGATGTTGTTCCAGAAGCATTAAGAGCTGCAAGCATAACTGTACTCTTGCATTGCGCTGAGCCTTTGTTCTCTAAATAATTGATACCTTTCACAGATTCTTTGCCAATAATGGATAGTGGTAATTTATTTTTTTTCTTATAGTAAAATTTTGCTCCAAATTTTTCCAAGGGAAAGGTTATCCTTGAAAAATCTCTTTTAGAAAGGCTTTTATCTCCAATTAATTTTATTTTTTTGGGTGACTTAATTAACAGACCTAGTATTAGCCTTCCAAGAGTTCCTGAATTTTTAGCATTTATTGTTAAATTTTTTTTATAATTGAATCCATTAATTCCATTACCAAAAACTTCACAATAATCTTTGTGTATTTTTACTTTTATTCCTAATTTTTTTATAGAATCAATTGCAGCAAGGACATCTTCAGACATTAAGAGATTGTAAGCCTTGGATTTTCCAATTGCTTGTGATGCAAGAAGAACCCATCTAATACTTAAACTCTTGTCGCCATCAACATATATTTTTTTATTAAATTGTAGAATTTTTTTACTAATAATGAGTGCTTGAGACATTTTTAATTAAATTTAAAAGAATCTCCAAAGTAAGCATTTTTAGCATCAATATTATTTATTAGATATGAGGGGGTACCATGAGCTATTATTTTACCATCTGATAAAATTACCGCAACATCAACACAAGATAATAGATCTCTAGCTTGATGGTCACAGATACAAATTCCAATATTGTTTTCTATTTGAAGGTTAATTATAGTTTGTTGTAGCATTTTTATAGTCAGGATATCAAGTGCAGCAAATGGTTCATCAAGCAATAAGATCTCTGGCTCACCCAAAAGAGCAAGTGCAATAACCAGTTTTTTCTTTTGACCACCAGATAAATATTTAGATTTAATATTTACCAACGAGTCTAATTCAAACCTAGAAATTATATTATTAATTTTTATTTCTCTTTCTTTTTGATCTTTTATTAATATTTCTGCTACGATTTTTAAATTTTCTTTGAGAGTTAGATCTTGGAAATACCCACCATGCTGAGGCACATAACCAATTTTAAATTTTGCAGTCCTCAAATAGATGGGGTATTGGGTTGCATCGATATTATTAAAAATAACTGATCCATGATCTGGTTTTATTAGCCCAGTAATTAAATTAAAGATAGTTGATTTACCAACACCGTTTGGGCCTAACATCCCTAGAATTTCGCCTCTATTTATAGAAAAGCTAACATCATTTAAAATTTGTCTTTTACCATACGACAATGATATTTTGTCCAATTTTAAAAGAGGTGTTTTATTTTTAAAAGATTTAATTCTAAATTTTTTAATTATAGCCATTTTATTTTTTTTTACTATTTATGTTAACTTTATCTAAAATATTGTTCATAAATGTTTTAGTATCTTTTGTCGTTAAGTCCATATCAATTTGATCAGCATGTAAGATCATATCATCATTATTATAAATAACTTTATCATAAACTGACATTAAGTTTTCTGTAAAAAATAAATCTAGGTTATTTCCCTCAATCTTATTGTTTTCATATGTTACAATTACATCTTCTATAAATCTAGTATCGTAGGTAGTATCATTATAGATTGCTTTTTTTGATAGAATCAATATTTCATTTTTATCCTTCAAATATATTGTGGCAGTTACACCAACCATATCTATTATAGCTGAATTCTTAGAATCAATAGTTCCATAATTTGCTTTAATTATATATTCATTTTCATTTTTATCTGTTGCAGAATATATTATATCTTTAATTATATTTGCTTCCTTGCTAGCTTCAATTGGAATAAGATTTTTAATAATTTTACCATCTAATTCTATTTCGCTTATTTTTAAATTTTTGTTTAAATATATTTTTAGAATTATTATTAAAATTATTAAGGAAAATAGAAATAAACAGAATTGTAAAATTTTTTTTTTAGTCACCTATTGAATATTAGATGCAAGAATATTATGAATATGAATAATTCCCACTGTTTTTTTTTTCAAAGATTTATGAACTAATAAACTCGTAATTTTTTTGTCATTCATGATTGAAATAGCCTTTATTGCAAGCACTTCTCTATCTATACTTATTGGGTTTTTTGTCATTACATTCTTTACTTTTAAGCTGTGTAGGTTTTTATTTTTTGCTACAATCCTTCTTATCTGTCCATCTGTGATTATACCCTTCGTTTCACCTCTGGTATTTTTTGCTATTAAAATTCCTAATTTTTTTTGAGTAATAATCTTTAAGGCATCCTTCATTTTAGTATTTTCATTTATAAAAGGAATTTTGTTTTTAACTAACATTAAATCTTCAACTGTTTTAAGTTTGGCACCCAAACTTCCAGAGGGATGAAATTTTTTAAAATCTTTTTTACTAATATTATTTTTATTAATAGTTGCAACAGCAAGTGCATCACCAATACTTAGTTGATTAATTGTGCTTGATGTTGGGACGATTCCTAGTCCTGCCTCAACCACTTCTGGAATTAATAATTTGATATCAGATGCTTTGTATAAAATTGAATTTTTTTTAGAGACAATACCTATAATTATAATTTTATTTCTATTTGCGTATTTAATAATATTCTTTAATTCCTCTGATGAACCTGAGTAACTTATTAAAATTAATATATCTCTTTTTGATATACTGCCTAGGTCCCCATGCGAACAGTCACTTGCTGAAACTGAAAAAGAAGGGGTGCCCACTGAAGATAATGTTGCTGCAATTTTAGAAGCTATTAAACCACTTTTTCCAACACCACATAAAATTACCTTAGAGGGGCATTTAACAATTGCTTCTACAGCATCATTAAAGGAATTAGTTATGGAGCTTTTTAATTTTTTTAAAGCTTTGATTTCTAAATCAATTACATTTTTTGCGATTTTTTTATAATCATTTTTTTTCACTTAATGAGCCCAAATATCATCTTTGAATGAAGCTAAATCAAGATCAACTCTAGTTTCTAAAAACTCTAAACAATTATTATATAAATCAATTCTTTTTTCTCTCACAAGAATTTTTTTTAGTTCTTCATGAATTTTATGCAAATATACAACATCATTAGCACAATATTTAAGTTGAGCTTGAGATAACTCACCACCAAAGTCTGAGCTTTGGAATTGTTTGCTCACATCAATGTTAATGAATTCTTTAATTAAAGTTTTAAGTGAGTGACTATCTGAATAAGATCTTGCTAATTTAGAAGCAATTTTAGTGTCTAAAACATTTTTAGTTTCTGTCTTTAAGTAATATTTGATGTGTGCCATATCAGCCCTACCATAGTGAAATATTTTTGTTATTTTTTTATTTGAAAGAATTTTGTTTAAATTTGGGGCATTATAAGTTGATCTATCTAGCTGGATGATATGAGCATCATAAATTCCTGTAGATATTTGAATTAGACATAAGGGATCACGTTTAACATTAAGCCCCATAAACTCTCCATCAACAGCTATAATATTGCCTAAGTCTAGATCTTCTGGTAGATCGTTCTTGTGTAGTTTAATATCAATATTCATTTTTAAATATATATATATGAAAGCAAAAAATTGTCTAATTTTTGGCGGCAGCGGTCAAATTGGTCGTAATTTAATAAGAAAGCTGACTAAGAATAATTATAAAGTCACTGTTGTTACTAGAAACCTCCACCAAAAAGGATATGCAATAAAGACTCAGGCTAATGCAGGCTATATAGATATTGTTGAGGCCAATATTCATGATGAGTCAAAGATTAGAAAACTCCTTACAAAAACAGATATTTGCATTAATTTAATTGGTATATTATTTGAAAGCAAAAAAGGTAATACTTTTAAAAATGTCCATTCTATTTTTCCATCTATCTTATCTAAACTTTGTAAGGAATATAAAGTACAACAATTAATTCATTTATCTGCACTAGGTATTAACAATGCAATAGACTCTAGTTATGCAAAAAGCAAGTTAGTAGGAGAAGCCAATATTCAAAAAAACTTTCCTTTAGCTACAATATTGAGACCATCAATAGTTTATTCTGTAGATGATAAATTTACCACAAATTTTATGACTCTTTTAAATAGACTTCCATTTTTTCCTCTTTATTATAATGGAGATACTAAATTTACTCCAATTCACTGTTCTGATTTAACAGACATCATTTATTATGTTGTTTCAAAAAATATATATTCTAAAATAATTGAGTGTGTAGGACCTGAAGTTATTTCATTAAAAGAAATTTTAAAAAAATTATTAAAACTTATTGGTAAGAATAGATTTTTAGTACCACTTCCTTTTTTTATAGCCAATATGTCAGCAAATTTATTCCAATTATTTCCAAACCCATTATTAACAGTCGATCAACTTAAGCTATTAAAGTACGATAATATTTCATCAAAAAAATATCAAACTAACTCAGATATAGGAGTTCCCAGTAAAAGAATATTTGATCAAGAAGTTGAAAAATACTGCTACATGTGGAGAGAAGGCGGAAAATTTTCTACAAAAAAATATAATTCTATTGAGTCTTAATAAAGGCTTTAAACATAAATTGTATAATCATTATGTGGTATCTAATATTATTTATATTTTAATAATTTTTATATTTAATATTTAAATTTATTATTATAGGCGCTGAAGGAAAAAAAATAAAAGAAATCAGGCTTAAAAAAAAGCGTCTTTAAGCACTGTTAACTTTCTTATCAATATATTGAGGAGCTTCCTCTTCTTTGTTATCAGTAGAATCTTCTTTCCTACTTTTCGGTTGATAAGCATAGAGTAAATGAAGTTTACAATATGAAAAATCTTTCAAGGAAGATCTTCCACAGAAATAAAATGATTTTTCTTCGGGGTGTCCAACAGGCCATTTGCATGAACTTTCATCTAATTCTTCTAGTTTTTTTGGACTCTCAGGCTCAAAATCTTTTTCAATAATTAATGATTTAAACTTACTTTTTCTTCCACGTCTTTGTTTTGATTCAACTTCTTCAGAGTTATTTTGAAAATTTTGGTTTGTGGAACAATGTCTAGCTTTAATTTTTGAAGATAAATTTAATCTATGTGCCTTACCGATAACAGCATTTCTACTTAATCCACCTATTATCTCAGCAATTTTGCTTGCTGTACTTCCTTTGCCCCAAAGTTCTTTTAACTTAGCTACTTTTTCCTCGTTCCAGCTCATAATCTATATTTAGTATGTTAATTAATTTTTATAACTATATATAGATCACACAGGATTAAAAAAAAGACAATAAATTTTTCTGTTTTATACACATCTTTTTTTAAAATTTATATATGATTACTTATGGTTGAATTGAATAAAAAATATCATATCAGAGTT
>ENA-OSJC01004204-OSJC01004204.1-marine-metagenome-genome-assembly--contig:-NODE-4204-length-9984-cov-2.968305_pt1 | contig 9984 bp, 8 predicted proteins | sample MGYA00237885_ERZ534234 | MGnify/ENA primary metagenome ERZ534234 (study PRJEB26413, sample SAMN06343907) | marine metagenome | isolation source: coastal waters | place: Atlantic Ocean: West Antarctic... | reverse complement strand
TATTAAAACTCAATCCATGATATGTGACCCATTTTTTTATTCTAAGACCTATAGCTCCAATTTTTTGTTCTTTTTCCAGATAATCTTTTTTATTTTTTACAATCCATATTCCAACCCTGCCAGGAAATGTTTTAGCCTCAATATCGAATTCTTTTAAAACTTTAATTGCCGAATTCTCAATCAGATCAACAAATTTTCTAATATCTCGCTTTCTATCATTTAAGCTAATTAAGAAATAAATTATTCTTTGTCCCGGACCATGATAAGTAATTTTTCCTCCCCGATTAGTTTTAAAAAGTGGGGCATTTAATTTTCCTCTTATTTCTTTTTCTGTACTACTAGCTCCCATGGTGTAGATATGATCGTGGTTAAGAAGCCAGATTAACTCCCTTTTTTTGTTAAGATATATTTCATTAACTCTTTTTTCCATCAAATTAATAGAATCCTCATAATTTATTAATTCAGATGAATAGTTTATTTCAATATTTTTATTAATTAACATGTTTTAGTTTGTTGATACTTAATATCCTATCTGATACTTAAAAACCATTTAATTTGCGGTCGTGGCGGAATTGGTATACGCGCAGCGTTGAGGTCGCTGTGGGATTTATCCCGTGGAAGTTCAAGTCTTCTCGACCGCACCAAAGGACTTTCTATGAAATACAAAAATAATAATAGCGAAATAGTTGATGAAAAAAGTTCCTTGGAAACCAATCTTAGAAAAATATATGAATTCATTGATGATGATAACGAATCACTTTTAAAAAATTTTATTAAAGATTTGCATAATGCTGATATTGCTGAACTTATTCAAAATTTAGATGGAGAGGTTCTTTTAAATTTTATATTAAAAATTAAGTCTGATTTTGATCCTGAGATATTAACCTATTTAAATGAAAGTATTAGAGATGAAGTCATTGATCTATTAGATATTAAACAATTAGCTTCTAATGCAAGTGAATTAGATGTTGACGATGCAGTTGATTTTATTGAAGATCTGGAAGAAGCAGACAAAACAGTTTTTCTAGATAATGTATCTGAAAAAGATAGAAAGCTTATTAAGGAGGGATTAAATTACCCCGAAGATAGTGCAGGACGTTTGATGCAACGTAAATTTGTTTCTATGAATTTAGGTTGGAATGTAGGTGACGCAATTGATTTTTTAAGAAAAAATACAAATTATCTACCTGAAGATTTTTATGAAATATATCTTCTTAATAATAATAAAAAAATAGCTGGGACAGTGCCTCTTGGTCGACTGATGGGCTCTAAAAGAATTACATTATTGGATGAAATTAAAAATAAAAAAACACGCACAATAAATGCCCTAACTGATCAGGAGGAAGTTGCCTATCAATTTACAAAATATGCCCTGGTTAGTGCTCCGGTTGTAAATAGCGTAGATGAAATCCTTGGTTCGATAACGGTTGATGATGTTGTGGATGTAATTGAGGAAGAAAGAGAGGAAGATATTTTTAAACTTGGGGGTGTAGGGCAGGCAGATATTTATGATGCAGTTATTGATACGACTAAGTCTCGTTTTTCATGGCTTTTAGTTAATTTAATGACTGCAGTCACAGCTTCTATTGTAATAAGTTTTTTTCAGGCCTCAATTGAAAAGGTTGTTGCCTTAGCTGTCTTGATGCCAATAGTTGCCTCTATGGGTGGCAATGCAGGAACTCAGACTCTTACAGTGGCTGTAAGAGCTTTGGCTACAAAAGAATTGACTGCATCTAATGCTTTTAAAATTATTACTAAAGAAACTGTTGTAGGTGGAATTAATGGAATAATTTTTGCTATTATTATTGGAATATTATCATCGTACTGGTTCCAAAATAATTTATTAGGGGTTGTTATAGCCTCAGCTATGATACTTAATTTATTGATTGCAGGTATGGCTGGAATCATAATACCCTTAACCTTAAGTAAATTTAAGATTGATCCTGCTTTAGCATCAGGAGTGATACTAACAACTATAACTGATGTATTTGGATTCCTTTCTTTTTTGGGCTTAGCATCTATTTTTCTTATTTGAATTCAATCTACTTGAAATTGTTTAAACAATACTCATTTATATTAGTAATATGATCAGCAAATGATAAAGAAAAAGAATTTAATAGAATATTTTTTTGAGGGTATTAAGCCTGGTAATCAATTAAAGATTGGAGTTGAACATGAAAAATTTGTTTTAAACAAAGATACACTTTGCCCACTTAAATATGAAGGTGAAGGAGGTATATTAAATATTTTTAAAAGCTTAATTGATCTTGGATGGAGCCCTATAAATGAAGGTGAAACAGAAAAAATTATAGCCTTACAAAAAGGCTCTGAATTTATAACACTCGAACCAGGTGGACAACTAGAACTTTCAGGTGCTCAGCTTTCAAATATACATCAAACCTGTACTGAGACGACCAACCATTTGAATGAAATTAAAAGCTTATCTAATAAGTTTAATTTTATATTGTTAGGGATTGGAGTTGAACCCAAATTAACGTTAGAAGATTTTCCCTGGATGCCCAAAGACAGATACTCTATTATGAAAAAATATATGCCTAAGGTTGGGGATCTTGGACATCACATGATGAAGAGATCTTGTACTTCACAAATTAATTTTGATTACTCTTCAGAAAAAGATATGATTAAAAAATTTAGAATTTTACTAAATTTTGAATCAATTGGAACTGCAATTTTTGCAAACTCACCATTCGATAGAGGAAAACCAAGTAAATATAAAAGCCTCCGATCACACTTTTGGCATCATACTGATAAAGATAGAACTGGGACTATCCCTTTTGTTTTTGGGAGTGAATTTAATTTTGAATCTTATACAGACTACGCTTTAAATATTCCTATGTATTTTATTAAAAGAAATAATAAATATATTGATATGACAAGTTTAAGTTTTAATGATTTTATAAACAATAAAAACAATAGTACTGGGGAAAAATATGAACCAACTATTGCTGATTGGTCTGATCATATTTCAACTCTCTTCCCTCAAGTTCGTCTTAAACAATATTTAGAAGTGAGATCAATAGATGCCTGTTCTTGGAAAGTTATTTGTGCTCCACCAGCCTTTTGGACAGGAATTTTATATGATGAAGAGTCGATGAGTGAAGCATATAGGTTGACGCAAGATTGGACAGATGAAGAAAGATTATTTTTAAACCTACAAGTACCCGAACATGGACTGAATACAAAATTTAGAGATCAGACGGTTTTACAAATTGCAAATAAATTATTAGAAATTTCGGAGCAAGGATTAAAAAGAAGAAATATTTTATCTTCAGATAAAAGATACAATGAAGCGCAATATCTCTCTGCAGTTAAAGAAAATCTTAGCAGAGGTATGTCCCCAGCAGATCTTTTAATAGAAAAGTATCATGGAGTTTGGAAAAATTCTTTAGATCCTCTTTATGTAGATGAAATTTTTTAATATGAAAAATAAAATTGCAATTCAAATGGATTATATAGAAAATATAGACCTTGAATTTGATACTTCTTTTATGATTATGTTAGAAGCTCAGAAAAGAAATTATGAAATTTTCTACTACAATCCTCAAGATTTGATTTATAATGAAGGAGTAGTTCAAGCATCTGGTTTTTATATAAAATTAATTAAAAATGAAAAAAAGTATTTTGAATATTTATCAGAAAAAATTGTTATTGATTTAAACAATTTTAATTTTCTTTTTATAAGGCAAGATCCTCCTTTCGATATGAATTACATAACATCTACATACTTGTTAGAATTTTTATCTAGTTCTACAATTATAGTTAATAATCCAACATCTGTAAGAAATTTTTCCGAAAAAATATTTCCTTTTAGGTTCAAAGAATATATGGCACCGACAATTATATCTCAAGATGTTGAGGTAATAAAAAAATTTTTAATTAAGCATGAGGATATCATTACAAAACCATTATATGGAAATGGAGGGGAAGGAATTTTTAGATCAACTCTCGAGGAGAAAACTCTCAATGGAATTAATGTCGATAAACAAATCTTATCTGAGCCAATTATGGCACAAAAATATATTCCAGAAATAATAAGTGGAGACAGACGAATTATTTTAATTGATGGTGAATATGCAGGATCAGTTTCAAGAATTCCTAAGAAAAACAACATTAAGGCTAATTTTCATGCAGGAGGAACTGCTAAGAAAACTGGCTTAATCAGAAGGGATGAGGAGATCTGCTTAGCTTTAAAAAAAATACTCAAAGAGAAGGAATTATTTTTTGTTGGAATAGATATAATTGGAGACTATTTAACAGAAATTAATGTGACATCTCCAACTGGAATCAAACAGATAAATGTATTAAATAACACTAAAATTGAAAAATTATTTTGGGACAAGCTTGAAACTAAATATAATATAGTTTAACTAGGTTGTTGAAAGGGACTGTATGAAAGATAATGCTATATTAATTAATCGAATTTTTCCGACAAATGGAATTACAACTTATGTTAAAAATATTATTTTAATATTATTTGCTACTTTACTCTTAGCAGTTTCATCAAAAATTCAAGTTCCTTTTTGGCCAGTTCCAATGACAATGCAAACATTTGTTGTTTTCATCATTGGCATGTCATACGGATGGAGACTTTCTCTTTTTACTCTTTTGGCATATTTATTTGAAGGGGCTATTGGTTTACCAGTTTTTGCTACAGGCGGAGGCATAGCTTACTTGATGGGACCAACAGCAGGTTATCTTTATGGAATGCTTATAGCTGCTGTAGTAATAGGCTATCTTTCAGAAAGAGGCTTTTCTGCATCTTATTTTATGTGTGCCGTTTCTTTATTTATAGGATCAATTATTATTTTTATTTTAGGGGTAGGATATTTAGGCTCAATAATTGGTTATGATAAAGCAATTAATGCTGGTCTAATGCCTTTCCTACCTAGCGAACTATTTAAATTAGCTTTAGCAGTTGTTATAATCCCTTCGTTATCTAAAAATTTCAAATAAATTTTTTTTAATGAAAATTGGAATTGATTTAGGGGGAACTAAGACTGAAGGTATTCTGATTGACAATGATGGCAAAGAGCTAACAAGGCATCGTATTAAAACTCAGAAAAACTATGAGGGAACAATTGATGGCATCAAATCAATAGTTAATAATTTTGAAAATAAATTTGGAGTAGTTGAGTCAATAGGAGTTGGCATGCCTGGAGCAATTTCTGCAGATTCATCTTTAATTAAAAATGCTAATTCTATTTGGTTGAATGGTAAGCCTCTTAAAAAAAATTTAGAAGAAGAACTTGGTCGAAGAGTTAATTTAGAGAATGATGCAAACTGTTTTGCCTTATCTGAGGCAGTTGATGGAGCAGGTAAGGGGAAGGCAGTTGTATTTGGAGTTATAATTGGTACAGGAGTTGGAGGCGGCATTGTAGTAAATCAAAAAATCTTGCAAGGTAGAAATAATATTGGAGGTGAGTGGGGGCATATTGCTCTACCTAATAGAACTGAAAAAGAAATTAAATACAATAAAAGTTGCTACTGTTCTCAAGAAGGATGTATGGAGACCTATGTTTCAGGACCTGGTTTTGCAGCTAGCTATAATTTACGCTACGGTACAAATTTAGATTCTCATGAAATTATTCAAGGGTATTCAAGTGACGAAAAGTCTAAAGAAGCTCTAGAAAATTATGTAGATTGTCTGGCTAGAGGATTGTCTATCGTAATTAATGTTTTGGATCCCGATGTTATTGTATTGGGAGGAGGGATGTCAAATATTGATTTCATATATGAAGTTATCAATAGTCAATTAAAAAAGTATGTCTTCACCGATACCTTGCATACGCAGGTTGTAAAAAATATTCATGGAGACTCGGGCGGTGTTAGGGGAGCTGCCTGGTTAGGCTAAGTTTTCTTCTTTAATACCTTTATTTTCTGCTTCTATTTCCTAGGATGTAATATTTATCTTTTTAGAGCTTAATTTGAGATATCTATAAAACTGTATCTAACTTAAACACATTCGGTTAAAATATTATATTATAAAATTATATTGAATATTATGGAAAATAAAATAATAAAAGTTAATTCGTGGAATGAATGGGATCAGCTTAAACATGTTATCGTAGGAATTGCTGATAATGCAAATATTCCTCCAATGGAGCCTGCTTTAGAACCTAAAATTAGCGAGGATAGTGGCATGAAAGGTTCTCATGGGCCACGAACAGAAGATGCAATTTATAAAGCAAACGAGCAATTAAATAATTTTGTAAAAATATTAGAGTCTTTTAATATAACTGTTGATCGGCCTTCACCGATTGATTTTACTCAAGCAATTGAAACACCTGATTGGAAGAATGATGGTATGTTTGATTGTATGCCTCCAAGAGATGTTATTCTTACTGTTGGAAATGAAATGTTAGAAGCTCCAATGTCATATCGTTGTAGATGGTTTGAATATTTAGCTTATAGACCTTTGTTAGAAAAATATTATGATCAAGATCCAAATATGCGTTGGGAAGCAGCACCTAAGCCTCGATTAACTGAAAAATCATATAAGCAGAATTATCTTCCTGCTGGTATTACGCCAGAAGATCGATACGAAAAAATAGAAAAAGGTGATTTTATTTTGACTGAAGCCGAACCACTATTTGATGCTGCAGAAATTTTACGTTTTGGAAAAGATTTATTTTATCATAATAATTTTACTTCTAACTTAAAAGGCTTGAATTGGCTTAGAAGACATTTCCCCAATCATCGAGTCCATCAAATTAATTTACCAGGAGATTTAATACCCACTCATATTGATGCTTGTTACACCCCTATTACGCCTGGTGTTATGCTGATAAACCCTAATCGAAAATTATCAAATCAACAAAGAAATATTTTTGAAAATAATAATTGGAAAATTATAGAAGCAGAACCTTCTATTCACAATGCTCCACCTCCTATGTGCTACTCTTCAATATGGTTGTCCATGAATGTTTTAATTTTAGATCCAAAAACAATATGTGTGGAAGCCAGCGAAACTAGAATGATTAAGCAAATGGAGAGCTTGGGTATGCAGGTGGTACCAGTTCCTTTCCGAGATGCCTATGCTTTTGGAGGCAGTCTTCATTGCGCGACAACAGATGTTTTTAGGGAAGGCGAGTGTGAAGATTATTTTCCCAATCAATCATGAAAACTTTTGAACAGATAGATGTACTAGCTGATCTTATCGATGTACCTAATCCAAGAATTGGAGTTGTTGCACTTTCAACAGATTTTACTATTGAGCAGGATTATAGACGTATTTGTCATAATATTCCTGTAGATATTTTTGTAAATCGCATTCCTTTTGAAAACCCATTAACGCATGAAAATTATCTTAAGATGGTAGATCATCTTCCGCGAATAGCTGAGGATATTTTACCAGGGCAGAAATTAAATACTGTAGCTTATGGATGTACTTCAGGCACAGTAGCAATTGGAGAGGAAAAAATAATATCCCAAATTCATAAATCTAAACCAGATGCTTATGTGACAACTCCAATTACTTCAGCATTGCGTGCCTTTAAAAAATTAAACATTAATAAAATAGCAATATTAACTCCGTATCCAAAAGCAGTAAATAAAACTGTATATGATTACTTGCAAGAGAGACAAATAGAAATAGATTCTTTTAGAGGGTTTAATTTAAAATATGATTCTGATATTGCAAAAGTTAATCCTCAGCATTTAATTAAAATTATTCAAGAAATTAATTTTGCAGATATTGATGCACTCTTTGTATCTTGTACAGCCTTAAGAATAGTTGAAGTACTTCAAGAGGTCGAAGATTTGATTAAAAGACCAGTTATTTCAAGCAATCAAGCAATAATATGGGATTCCATAAGATCTGTAAAAATAAAATCTAGCATTCCAGGGTTCGGAAAGTTATTATTAAGTTAAATAATAATTATTTTAAAAATAATATGGTGAGTTTAGATCAAATTAAAGAAGCGCATAAAAAAATAACTCCTTACGTAAATTATACACCTTTATTGCATTCTAATTATCTTTCAAAAGATAGAAATGTATATTTAAAGTTAGAATCTTTACAAATTACTGGTTCGTTTAAATTACGTGGAGCAACTAATAAATTACTTTCATTAGATGAGAATCAGAAGAAGAAAGGTGTCATAGCTGTTTCAACAGGAAATCATGGCAAGGGAGTAGCTTATGCCTCTAAGCAATTGGGCATTCAATCTACAATTTTTATGTCGAATATGGTCCCTGAACATAGAAGAAAAGCAATTGAGGCTTTAGGAGCCATAGTAGAAATTATTGGAACAAATAGTGATGAAGCAGATTTATATGCAAGAGAATATTCAAAGAAAAATAATATAACTTTAATTCATCCTTTTGATGATCCTATGGTAATAGCTGGCCAAGGTACGATTGGTTTAGAAATGTTAGAATCTTTACCTGAAGTCGATACAGTTATTATTCCTACTTCTGGAGGAGGTTTAATTGGGGGAATAGCCTTAGCAATTAAATTGCAAAAACCTGATGTGAAAATTATTGCAGTTTCAATGAAAAGAGGCCCATCTATGTATGAAAGTCTTAAAGCAGGTAAGCCGGTAGATGTAGAAGAGGAGAAAACGTTAGCTGATTGTTTGGGCGGCAGCATAGGTTTGGAGAATGAATATACTTTTAAAATTGCTCAGGACACTATCGATGATTTTATTTTAATAGATGAGGATAAGATTGCTGAAGGCATTAAATTGAATTTTGAAAAACATAAATTAGTAACAGAAGGTGCCGCTGCTACAGGTGTAATGGTCGTTAAAGATAATCTATCTTCTCATTTAGGTAAAAATATTATTGCATTAATTTGTGGAGGAAATATAGATTCAGAATTGTTTGGAAAAATTGTATTATGACATTGATTTTATAATTTGATGAAATAAAAAGAATTATTTATTTAGATTCTGAATTAATTTCTATAATCGTTTCAATATTTTCGGCGATTTTAGCAATAAAATTAGAAAAGAAATTTAAACTTAAGGTATAAAATGAATATTAATGAGTCAGTTATAACAAAAACTTCTAAATTCTTTAAAAGCAGAGGGGTAATATTACCAAAGATATCTGAACTTATTAATCCTCAAACTATAGATGAAGATGTTGTAAAGAAACTAAAATTAATTGATAAAAATGAAGCCAATCCCCTTAATCTATTTAGGGTTAATTGGTTCAATAATAGGGATCACTCTAGTTTTCAAAAATCTCCCGAACATATTGTTTTACCTAGTGAGTTCACTGGGGTGGAAGCAAAAATTATTGTTAATCTAGGGAGATTATTTCCATTAATAACAGCTCATAAAGTATTAGCAGCTTATGGATGTTTATTACCTAGGATATTAAGTGGGAGTTTTGATTATGAAAACAATAAAGCCGTATGGCCTTCCACGGGCAATTATTGCAGAGGAGGGGTTGCAATTTCAAAAATACTTGGATTAAAAAGCATTGCAATTTTGCCTGAAGGTATGAGTAGAGAAAGATTTTCTTGGCTAGAAAAATGGGTGGATAATAAAAATGACATTATTAAAACAACAGGTACAGAAAGTAATGTTAAGGAAATATATGATGCATGCAATGAATTAAAAAAAGATCCAAAAAATGATATCATTAATCAATTTGATGAATATTATAATTATGGAATTCATCGTGCTGTAACTGGTCCATCTTTCGAAAAATCTTTTTTAGAAGTAAAGGGAAATTCGAACTTGAAAGCAAGATTCTATGTCAGTGCCTCAGGTTCAAGTGGCACTCTTGCAGCAGGTGATTATTTGAAGGATCATTTGAATGCAAAGATAGCTGTCGTTGAAGCAACGGAGTGTCCAACTTTGCTTTATAATGGATTCGGAGAGCACAACATTCAAGGTATTGGCGATAAACACGTTCCTTTGATTCACAATGTGATGAATAGTGATTTTGTTGTAGGTGTATCTGATATGGCTACAAATAATCTTAATATGGTTTTTAATACTGAGATTGGTC
>ENA-OSJC01004203-OSJC01004203.1-marine-metagenome-genome-assembly--contig:-NODE-4203-length-9984-cov-3.745332_pt1 | contig 9984 bp, 8 predicted proteins | sample MGYA00237885_ERZ534234 | MGnify/ENA primary metagenome ERZ534234 (study PRJEB26413, sample SAMN06343907) | marine metagenome | isolation source: coastal waters | place: Atlantic Ocean: West Antarctic... | reverse complement strand
AGAATGATGGATTCAGGAAGAGTGGTATACATGAATGGTAAATTTGTGCCAGAAAGTGAGGCAAAGATATCAATCTTTGATTCAGCGCTAATGTTTGGTGATATGGTATTTGAAATGACTCGATCTTTTAATAAAAAACAATTTAAATTAAGAGAGCATCTTGAGCGTCTTTATGTAGGCATTAAAATATTGCGCATCCCTATGAATATGACTATTGATGAGTTAGAAAAAGCTTGTTATGAGACTATTGAAAGAAACGATAAAGTATTTGAAAGCCATGATGAGCATAGATTAATGATTAATGTTAGTAGGGGGCCATTAGGTCTATATGCTCCAGTTTTTGATGGAAAGTTAGAGCCAACAGTTGTTATTGCAGACTTTCCTCTAAAGTGGACAGTTGCATCAATGGGCCATCTGTTTGATGAAGGCATTAATGCTGTTATTCCATCTCAACGGGCAATACCGGCATTCTTAATGGATCCAAAGATTAAAAATAGGAGCCGCCTTTTTTATCAGATGGCTAATATTGAGGTTTCGCAGATTAAAGGTGAGAATAATTGGGCGCTTTTATTGGATTTAGATGGCTATATTACAGAAGGTACAGGGGATAATTTTTTCATTGTAAAAAATGGCGAAATCTTAACTCCTGAAGGTAAAAATATTTTACGTGGCATTACTCGAGACTATATATTTATACTTGCTGAAGAGCTTAATATTCCATGTAGAGAGTGTAATATTGAGCCATACGACGTTTATACCGCCGATGAAGCCTTTATGACTGGTACACCTTTTTGTATTCTGCCAACTGTTTCATTACAAGGCTTACAAATCGGTAATGGTAAGTTGGGAAATATAACAAATATATTAATAAATAAATGGTCTGAGAATGTGGGGCTAGATATTAAATCTCAAATTCAGGAATATGGTAAAGAAGTTGAGCATCTAAGCTCTTCTAATGCGCCTTCGCCTTATCAATTTAAAAAGTAGTAAAAATTTCAATCAATTAATGATAAAAAATTTGAGTCTTTTGGGCAAATAAAGGTATAAATATTTTGAACTTTTACTGTCCTTATGACATTAACATCATTTTATCAAATGGCTAGTTATTTTTTTTGATGATTGGGTTTGATGTTAGTTTTTAGAGATCATCAGTTGAACTTTATTTTCTATATAAATATAATTATTTTAATTCTTAGCAGAACAAAAGTTAATGAATATTTATAAAGCGCTTAAAGATCTTGATATAAAATTTTTAATAAATTAAGCTCAAATACCTCTTCTAAAAGCTCTCTAACAACCCCATTACCACCAGCCGTTCTTAATACAATATCTGAAACTGAGGCAATTTTGCTATGACTGTCAGAAGGGCAGGCGGTGAAACCACATAATTTCATTGCATAGTAATCATTTAAATCATTACCTAAATATAAAACTTTATCTAAATTAAAATTCTCCCTATTTGCTAGTTTTTTTATACTGTCACTTTTGTCTGCCACACCTTGAATAACTGGAATTTGAAGCTTGTTAGCTCTGGCTGTTACAACTTGATTTTTTTCTGAAGAAAGGATATAAACAGTTTTTTTTAATTTGCGAAGTGCGTCAAATGCTAGTCCGTCAGCCCTACTGCAACTTACCCATTCATTACCCTTACTATCTAAATGAACCAAGTTATTGGTCAATACACCATCAAAATCAAAAATAAAAACCTCAATATCTTCCAGTGAAATATTCATCTCAAATTAATCTTCTAGGTGGATATAACCACATTCAATCAGTTTATTCTCAATACATTCCATTAGTGCATGACCACCAGTAATGTGGGACTCCTGTATTCTTCCAGTATCATTGCCAGGAACAAGAAAGTATTCATCTGATAGATCAATAGCCTCCCCACCTTCAGAGCCAAGAAATGCAAATACTATGATTCCCATAGCTTTTGCAGCTCGCATAGCAAGAATAATATTTTTTGAATTGCCAGATGTAGTTATTGCAATAAGAACATCTCCTTCTTTTCCTAGGGACTGCACCATCCTTTCAAAAAGATTGACAAAACCAAAGTCATTTCCACATGCCGTTATAGTTGATGTATCTTGAGCTAATGCAATAGCAGGTATACCCTCTCTATTATAATTTGGCCTTAATCTTACAAGCATTTCAGCAGCTAAATGTTGAGCATCTGCAGCAGAGCCACCATTACCACATAACATTATCTTACCTCGATTAGTTATTGAGTTCACAGCTAATTCACTCATTCGAACTAGTGGAATAAAAAGTTTTTCTTTAACAATAGATTCTTTTGTTTTGATTGAATCTAAAAATAATTTTTCAATCTTATTTACATTATGATTACTCAACTAATTCTCCTTCAATAAATCTAGTAATTAACTTTTATTTAATCTCTGTACCAAACTTTATGACTTTAAATAATTAGCTTATATTATAAATTACTTGATTGTCTTTAGTATAATTTTTGAATAGTGTAATTACTATCTTTATAGAAGTATTGAAAGATATTTTCTTTTCATGGGTTAGAGTTGTATGATATTGTTTATAGTATCTTAGATTGAATTGATTAACACGATTTGTATTTTTAACAAAATTAATTAAAAGATTATTTTGGTTTTGTAGCAATAAAAATTAAACTCCTGGAAAGAAGAATTCGTAGATTAAATAGGTGTTTAATTATCACTTTTCGAGATGACTTTCCACTCGTCCTTTTCCAGTCTCTATAATTCCACCAAAATCCAATAATCAAAAAAGGAAATAAAAAAGGTAATAAGATTATTCTTTTCATTCTTCCGCCAGTTGGTGGTTGCACTTTCATGCCAAAGTGTTCAGTATAGTATCTCAACTGCCCATATGAGACATGAGATATATGACCTTTGTCACCTTGTATATTTTCTGAAAGTGGTATTTGATTGAAGGGATCAAATTGAAAAAGATATCCAGAACATAAAAACTGCCAACGTGTGTATAGATTTTGAATATTTGGCGTAGTAATTATAAGAATACCACCTTTCTTTAAAGTTCTAGCAAACTCTGAGAATAGCACAAATGGCGAAAAAATATGCTCAATACCTTCACAACAAATAATTGCATCAAACTCCTCATCTAAAAAGGGCAATGGTTTTTCCATATTAACTTGATTAAAATGAGGTTTATCTTTATTTATATCAGCACTTATTACCTCCATCCCATATTTATTAAGTTCAACTCCAATCCATCCATTTCCAGCAGGTATATCCAAGACTTTTTTGTTTCTAAAGTTATCCTTGAAATGATTCTTGACTTTTTTGACAGCAATATCCATATAGTCTGAAGGATAGGGGACATGAGAAAATGTTGCTTGATTCATAATTTTTTTTATCTATTGTACTAATAAGAAATTTTAAAAGTATAGTATTTGACTGTGAACTTACCACTTTTGCAAATTATATTTGAACTGTGCTTAATAAAAACTTATAGACTTAAGATTTTAAATCGAATGTTAATCTTACAGTTGCTTTTATTAAAAGAAATACATGAATTATTACGTATAATAAGTTTGTGTAAAAACATTTTTACCTCATAACCTACAACACTAAATGTTAACAATGAAGCGTTTTTTTGATTTAGTTGTTACTTGTTTTGGATTGCCATTTTTACTTCCTATATTCATAATAGTTGCAGTTTTAGTTCGCTTAAAATTCGGTTATCCAATTTTTTTTAGGCAATTGCGCCCTGGTAAGGGAGGCTGTGTATTTAATATGATTAAATTTAGAACTATGCTAAATATTTACAATATTAATGGAATATTGTTGCCTGATAATGATAGATTAACAAAATTTGGTAAGTTTTTGCGGTCAACAAGCCTTGATGAGTTACCGAGCTTATGGAGTGTGCTAAAGGGTGATATGAGTTTAGTGGGACCTCGGCCTTTATTAGCGGAATACTTACCCCTTTACTCAGCTAAACAGGCTAGACGCCATGAAGTAAAGCCAGGATTAACTGGCTGGGCCCAGATTAATGGGCGTAATGCAATTAACTGGGATGAGAAATTTAAATTAGATGTGTGGTATGTTGATAACCAATCCATCTGGCTTGACATAAAAGTGCTGTTTTTAACGGTAATTAAAGTTATTACACGTTATGGAATTACTGGCAATGACGGCGTTACTATGACTAAATTCAAAGGTTCTAAATAATGAGTAATATACTTATAACCTCAGCTGGGAGAAGGGTTGATTTGGTTGATTCTTTTAAAATAGAAAGTAGAAAATTGGATAGAAAACTGAAAGTCTTTTGTGTGGATTTAAATCCAGAATTATCACCAGCTTGCCAAGTTGCAGATTCATATTTTCTAGCACCAAGAGTTACTAGTGATGAATACATCAGCTTTTTGAAGCAGTTATGTTTTGAGAATTTTATTACATTAATAGTCCCTACTATTGATACAGAGTTGTTGATTCTCTCTAGGCATCGAGAAGAATTTTTAGGCCATGGTATAAATATAGTAATATCTGATTCACTCATAATTGAAGAATGTAGAGATAAAAACTATACTTCTAATTTATTAAACACGATTGATATTAATACTCCAATTATTTATAATGCAAAAAAAATTAAATATCCTTGTTTTGTAAAGCCATATGATGGAAGCTCCAGTTTGGGAGCATTTGCATTAAATGATGAGTCTATGTTGACTGAGGATATTTTAAAAAATCCTAAAAATATGTTTATGGAGCTTGTGCCAAAAAGTTATGACGAATATACAGTTGATGTATATTTTGATAAATCTGGAAATTTAAAATCTCTCGTACCCAGATTAAGAATTGAAACTAGAGCTGGAGAGGTTAGCAAAGGACTTACATCTAAAGGAAGTGTTTATGATTATTTAAAAGTCAGGCTATCTAATTTGAAAGGGGCGAGGGGTTGTATTACTTTACAGTTATTTGTAAATTTAAAAGAATGGTCTTTTAAAGCTTTTGATATAAATCCTAGATTTGGGGGAGGGTACCCACTATCTTATGCGGCAGGAGCAAATTTTCCAAAAATGTTGATTCAAGAGTATATTTTAGAAGAAGATTTAGATTTTATAGATGATTGGGAGGATAATCTTTTGATGTTGAGGTATGATTCAAAAATTCTTATTCATGATTATAAATCCTAAAAATACCTGCCTTGTAATGGATCTAGATGATACTTTGTATAAAGAGTTTGATTATCAAACTTCTGGTCTGAGATATGTTGAAGAGCAAATACTAAAATTATATGGTGTGAATTTAGCTAACAAATTACTGCAATTGAGAGAGCAAGGTGTGAATGATATTTTTTTAGAAGCTACTAATATTTTAAAGCTGCCAGCTTCGATTAAAGATTCATTTCTTATGATGTATCGTTATCATAAGCCAGATATAAAATTATCTGTAAAGACTAAAGATTTTATTAAATTGGTACTAAATGATTTTAAACATGTTGTAATCCTTTCAGATGGGAGATCTATTAGTCAGCGATTAAAGCTTGAGTCACTTGGGATAATGAATATTCCTTTATTTATATCAGAAGAATGGAATTCAATAAAGCCAGATGATAAAAGATTTATATCCATAATGCAGGAATATAGCTCCTCTAGTCAGTTTTGCTATATTGCGGATAATCCATCTAAGGATTTTATTTCTCCAAATTCCCTTAACTGGGTATCTTTTTGCCTAAGAGGCAATCAAAAAAATATTCATTCACAAAATATAGATGGAATTAATAAAGAATACTTGCCTGATTTTTTTATTAATAATTTAAGTGATATCTATATATGTTAAATACTAATTTTACATCCTGGCCTTTATTTACTAAAGAGGAGGCCAATGCAGTTCAACGTGTTCTGTTATCAAATAAAGTTAACTATTGGACTGGGGAAGAGTGTCGTCAATTTGAAAAAGAATTTTCCGCTTGGTCTAATAGTGTTTATTCAGTTGCTCTTGGAAATGGGACACTGGCTCTTGATGTTGCGTTTAAAAGTTTAGATATTGGTATTGGTGATGAAGTGGTAGTTACTTCTAGAACTTTTATTGCCTCTATCTCATCAATCGTTAATTCTGGAGCGTCACCTGTTTTTACTGATATTGATTTGGATTCTCAGAATATTACAGCTGAATCTATTCGATCTGTAATTACTAATAAAACTAAAGCAATTGTATGTGTTCATTTAGCTGGCTGGCCATGTGAGATGGATGAAATAATGTCATTAGCTCATGAGTTTGATTTATATGTCATTGAAGATTGTTCTCAAGCACATGGAGCCAAATATAAAGAAAAGACAGTTGGCTCGATTGGACATATTGGCTGTTGGAGCTTTTGTCAAGATAAGATTATTACTACTGGTGGTGAAGGGGGTATGGTAACTACCAGTGATGAATTATTATGGCGTAAAATTTGGGCATATAAAGACCATGGTAAGAGTTATGAGGCTGTGTATGAGCGCGATAGCAATTCTGTAGATGGCTTTAGATGGCTTCATGAAACATTTGGAACAAATTGGCGAATGACTGAAATACAAGCAGTAATTGGTAGAATTCAGTTAAAAAGAATGCCTGATTGGCATTCTAAACGCATTTATAATGCCAATAAAATATGGGATACTGCTAAACAATGCAAAGGCCTACGAGTTCCAAGTATTCCTGATTATATTGAACATGCCGCCTATAAGTGTTATGTATTTGTTGAGCCAAAGGAATTGAAAACAAGTTGGAATCGCTATAGAATTGCTCAAGAGATAAATGCATTGGGCGTTCCATGTTATTTAGGTTCTTGCTCTGAAGTGTATTTAGAAAAAGCTTTTGATGGAACTGGATTTAGACCTAAAAAAAGATTACTTAATGCAAAAGAACTAGGTAGCACTTCTTTAATGTTTTTAGTGCATCCAACTCTAAACAAAGATGAGATACTTCAAACATGTGATGCAATTATTTCTATTATGAATCTGGCTACGCCATAATCTATGAATAGTTCATTGCAGAATCTTTCAAGAATTAATAAACAGCTAATTATGGTGTTTATTGATTCTATATTGATTATTTTAATAATATTAGCATCACTGTCAATTCGCCTAGACTATTGGTTTTTTCCAGTAAGTAATCAGATTTGGGCGATATTTAGCACACCGTTCATTGCAATTCCTATCTTTATTAAATTTGGCTTATATAGTTCAGTGATTCGTTATATGAGTTTTAAGGCATTGTGGGATGTGTTAAAGGCAGTGACTCTTTATACATTAATACTAGGACTACTTTTATTTATGCTATCAATACAGGGGTTTCCGCGTTCGGTAATATTAATTAATTGGATGCTCACTTTATTGGTAATTAGTGGGATGCGGATTATTGCGCGTTATTTAGTTAGGGGTAATTTTCAATTAAAAATTAATAGAGATACAGCTAATCTTAGTAATAAGCCTAGAGCTTTAATCTATGGTGCTGGTGATGCTGGCATACAGTTGATTTCAGCACTTAAGCATTCTGCCGATTACCATTTAGTTGGGTTGATTGATGACTCCAAAAAGCTTCAAGGCTTTCAAATTAATGGTCTAACTGTTTACTGTGTAGATGATATTGATGAGATTATTAAAAAGTATAAAGTAAATGAGGTCTTAATTGCAATACCAAGTATTCCACGTAATAATCAACTTGCTATAATTCATAAATTTGAAAAGTATCCAGTAATTGTAAGAATGCTGCCTGGTATTACAGAATTGGCGCAAGGTAAGGTAAGTATTAATGATTTACGTGAAGTAAATATTCTGGATTTACTCGGGCGGACTAAAGTAGCTGTTAATAAAGATTTATTGGGTAAAAATATTACCAATAAAATTGTAATGGTAACGGGTGCTGGCGGTTCAATTGGATCGGAGTTGTGTCAGCAAATTATTCTATTAAAACCTAAAGCATTAATTTTGTATGAAATGAATGAACTATCGCTTTACAAAATTGATAAAGAACTTTCTAATTCTATAGTTCCAAGAAGTAACAGTATAAATATGATAAATATTTATCCAATACTAGGTAGTGTTAATAATAAAAATCGACTTAGTGAAGTATTTAATCAATTTGACGTAGATACTATTTATCATACTGCAGCTTATAAGCATGTGCCACTGGTTGAATTTAATAGTTCTGAAGGGGTGACTAATAATATCTTTGGCACTCTAAATTGTGCACAAGCTTCAATAGATGCTGGTGTAGGAACTTTTGTACTGATATCAACTGATAAAGCAGTGCGTCCAACTAACATTATGGGTGCTACTAAGAGAGTTTCAGAGTTAGTATTGCAAGCCTTGTCCACTTCACAGACTCGCACGATGTTTAGTATAGTGCGTTTTGGTAATGTACTTGGCTCTAGTGGCTCTGTTATTCCTCTGTTTAAAAAACAAATTAAAGCTGGTGGACCAGTAACAGTAACGGATATAAATATCGTTCGTTATTTTATGACCATAAGTGAAGCTATTGAGTTGGTTATTCAAGCAGGCTCAATGGGTAAAGGTGGAGAGGTTTTTTTATTAGATATGGGTAAACAAGTGAAAATTCGAGATTTAGCTTTGAAAATGATTCACTTAAGTGGGCTAGAGTTAAAAGATGAGTCCCATCCTAATGGAGATATTGAAATCATATATACTGGCTTGCGGCCTGGTGAAAAGCTTTATGAAGAACTATTGATTGGGGGTGATGTTTTAGAGACAAGTAACCCGCTCATTATGCGTGCACTTGAAGAAAAGTTATCTTGGAATGAGTTAACTCCATTGCTAGATCAACTAAGGGTTGCAGTTGATAGTAATGATCAGGATAGGTTGCGAAGACTTTTAAACCAATTAGTACCAGATTTTAAGCCACAGCATGAGGGTAGTGATATTTTAAGAAAGGGAAAGAGGATTAAAATATGATTCAGATAATAACCAGCATATAAAAAAATTATTCTCTACTCAAAGTTTATAAGAATGTCTTTGAAATCATGAAGGATTCAGCAAAATAAAAACCAGATTCTGATCCTCTCACTTTTGTTAATTCACTCAGAACCTCCCTTGATCGTGGATGTGGATCTGGCCTAGCTTCACTTTTAAACGTTTCCATTGCGATTATTTTAGACTCGAGGTTATCTTTCGAAATATCAATATACAAATTGGGCTCCCACTGAACTGGTTTTCTTCATCAGTTATCTCAGTCTTAAAAAGAAAAGATGAAGGAGACCTCATGAATGAACAGATCAGAAATCAACACTTTCCAAGTAAGGTTTCTAAGTTTAAGGTGATTTACTATATTTTTGATTGATTCTACTAAAGAAATAATAAACTATGAATTATTCTTCCTGGTATTAATGAAATTAAAGTAGACGGTATTAGCAAATGAATTATTGAAAATTAACCTCTAAAGGGTTACAACCAAAATTACTCCACAATAACCGAGTGGTATTGAGGACATTCTTGTTTAAAGAAACCTAACTATATACCTTTCTATTAAAAGTTTTTCGCCAACATGGATATAATGAAATCTGTAACAAATCCCGATAATTTTCTGGGATGGATGCCCTATGCATACATCTGGAAGTATCAATTATCAAATAGTCTCCTTCAATACCAGTCAAAGTATTTTCTTCTTCAAAGCGAGGAATTTCTTTGATTTTTCCCCAATCCCAACGCTCTCTCAGCAGCACCCAATGTTTTCTTACAGAGGTTTCATCTAGATAATGAAATGGACCATCAGATTTTTTTACATCTTGAGGTAGTACAAATATTTTAAGGAATCGATTACCATCATGGGAGTCTTGATGCCAAATATTTGAATAAACATCATAATTTAATAAATCTTTAGGCATATTAAAGTTCCTAAATACAAATGGCGTCTCATATAAATAGCCACTTCCTAAATACTTTTTAATTTCAATCTCATGTTTATAAATAATTTCATGAAAAATTTCAGGTATCTCTTCAAATTCATAACCGCTTGAATATAGGGCTGTCGA
>ENA-OSJC01004199-OSJC01004199.1-marine-metagenome-genome-assembly--contig:-NODE-4199-length-9989-cov-6.964891_pt1 | contig 9989 bp, 9 predicted proteins | sample MGYA00237885_ERZ534234 | MGnify/ENA primary metagenome ERZ534234 (study PRJEB26413, sample SAMN06343907) | marine metagenome | isolation source: coastal waters | place: Atlantic Ocean: West Antarctic... | reverse complement strand
AAGAATTATCAGAATTTGAAGATACTATAGATTCAGATGAAAAGTAGTAATTATTCCTTAACAGATCATCTTTTAGAGCTTAGAAATAGACTGTTGATTATTATTTCTACTGTAGCAATCTGCGCTCTTCTGCTAACTCCTTTTGCTAATAATATATATAATTTTTTAGCGATGCCATTATTAAATGTTTTGCCGGAAGGCTCTAGTATGATTGCTGTTGATGTGGCGTCGCCTTTTTTAGCGCCTTTTAAATTAATCCTACTTCTCTCTATAGCTATTACTTTCCCTGTTTCTATATATAATTTTTGGGCTTTTATTGCACCAGGGCTTTATAAAAACGAAAAGAAATTTGTCATACCTATAATTATTTCTAGTACTTTTTTATTTTATCTGGGAATAGTTTTTGCTTATTATATTGTTTTCCCTTTAATATTTACCTTTTTTACTAGTATAGCCCCGGATGGTGTTCAGATAGCTACTGATATTAGTAGTTTTTTAAATTTTGTCATTAAAATATTTTTTGCTTTTGGGTTGGCTTTTGAAGTTCCCATAATTACATTGATTATTATTATTTTTGAAATTAGTACTGTTGAATCTTTATCAAAGAAAAGACCTTATATTATTGTAATTGCTTTTATCCTTGGGATGGTTCTGACACCTCCTGATATAATTTCTCAAATTCTTTTAGCTATTCCTATTTGGCTGCTCTTTGAGCTTGGACTCTTCCTTGCCTATTTAATTACTAGAAATAAAGCTAAGTCAAAGAGACTGTAATTTGATAACATCAACTATAAGATAAAATATTTATATAGCTAATGAATAATAAAAACCCTAAAAGAGCATTGTTAATTATTTTAGATGGAGTTGGTGTTGCTCCTGATGACGATAACAACGGCTGGTTTCTTGCTAATACGCCGAATATAGATCTTCTGAGACATGATTACCCCTCTACTATTATAGATGCCTCTGGTAAGAGCGTTGGGCTTCCGGAAGGACAAATGGGTAACTCTGAAGTCGGACATATGATTATAGGTTCTGGCACCATTTTTAAGCAATATCTAGTTGTTATTAATGAAGCTATTAATGATTCTACTTTTTATGAAAATAAGACTTTCCTTAATGCTATTTTCGCTGCAAAAAAAAGTGGTCATAACCTTCACTTATTAGGTCTTCTATCGTATGGAGGGGTACATTCTCATATAAATCATTTATTTGCCCTTTTAAAATTATGTAGCTTGCATGGTGTGTCGCCTAAACTTCATCTTTTCACAGATGGTCGTGATTCAGACCCAAAATCTGCAATTAAAATTTTTCAAGATCTAGATGTGCGCTTAAAAAAATATGGCGGAGAAATCTACACTATATCAGGACGCTATTATGCTATGGACCGAGATCAAAGATGGGCAAGAACTGAGCTTTCTTGGCAATCTATAGTTAATAATAAAGGTAATTCCGCAAAAAATTATGAAGAAGCTTTAAAAAACTCTTATGCAAACAATGTAACTGATGAGTTTGTTTTGCCAACTGTCCTTGATGGGGCGCAATCTCTTAAGATAGACGATTCCCTGTTATTTTTTAATTTTAGGAATGATAGAACGAGACAGATTGCTAGGGCATTAAATGTTGATAGATTTGATAATTTCAAAAGAACAAATAATAATATGGCTTATTCAATAAGCACCATGACAGAATATGATCCTTATTTATCTTGCCCTGTAGCCTTTAGATCCAAAACACCTGATCTTACATTAGGTAGTGTAGTTAGTAATCTTGGTCTCAAACAATTTCACTGTGCAGAGACAGAAAAATACCCACACGTAACCTATTTCATAAATGGTGGAAGGGAAGAACCTTACCCTGGAGAAAAGAGGGTATTGATTCCTTCTCCAAATGTAGCTACTTATGATTTAAGTCCAGAAATGAGCTGCAAAGAAGTATCAGAAGAAGTTATCAGAGCTATTAATGATGATGATTATAAATTAATTATTGTTAATTTTGCAAACGGAGATATGGTTGGTCATACAGCTATTAAAAATGCCATTGTGAAAGCCATGGAGGCGCTTGACGAGGTCTTAGGAGAGGTTGTTTGTGCTGCTATTGGTAAAGACGTATCTACATTAATTACTGCAGATCACGGTAATGCAGACGAAATAAATAATCTTATTACTGGAAAACCTAATACACAGCACTCCTTAAATCCCGTCCCATGCATAGTTATTGATAATAATAGAGATTGGAAAATTGTGAATGGTAGTGCTGGCTTGTCTAATATTGCCCCAACTTTATTAATGCTTATGGATATTGAAAAACCTAAAGAGATGACAGCAGAATCCCTAATAAAGGAAAATTAGTTTAATATGCTTTCTGACATACTGCTTTCATCATTTTCTTTCTAAGACTTATAAATCATCAAACACTATTGTGCCATCTATGCTGCTATCTTTTTCATTTGAAAAATTTAATTTACCTTGTTTTTTTTCAATAATGTATTCGCTTTGGTCTTCTTTCTCAGTATCGCTAAATTCTAACTCTCCCCCTAAGTCTTTGCCTGCGTTATTTCCATTTGCTATCTGCTTATGGAACTCCACAATTTCTTTGAAAGTGTCTAATGCATAACTAAAATTTAAACCTTGCTTTATAGGCACTAATACTTCGTTTTTATTTTTATGTAGTCTAGCTCTAATTTTTTTCTTTAAGATTTCTGCGTCATATGGGTCTAGCCCTACCATGCCACCGCTTAGTATTTTAGATGACACATTTCCTTTTACTAAGATACTTTTCGTTCCAAAAAAAACTTTTTCTTTGTATACTTTTTCTGATACTTCTACTTCTGATAGTTTTATTATTACTCTTACAGTTGCGCATCCTTCTTTATTAAAGTCAGATCCTGGTTTTGCTAAGCCATCTCTCGCACACTCATAGATATTAAACAATAACTTATCTTTTCTTAATTCTACGTCTTGAGCACCGAGCGACGATTTGAAAAATACTTGCCTTTGGATTCTCATCCTTCTCACATATTCTTCATCTTGTTCGTCTGCATATTCATCACTAAAGCTTTGGTATTTCGTTTCCTTTTTATTGCTTTCATTTTTGTCATCACATAGTGCTGTTACTTGTTCTGTGTTAAAACCTCTATCCAAATAATATGAAACGTCTTCTTTACTGCATGAAGCATATAGAGATGTATTAAAAAATAAGTATGCTAAAAAACATCTAACTAAAAATATATTTCTTCTTTTATTGATTGATTGCATCTTATTTCCCATTTATTTTTTCAGTCATAATCTTATCATTAAACATATTATTTTATACAAAAAAAAACAGGCGCCATTACAGCGCCTGTCCTTATAATACAAGATTCTAATAAATATTAGAACATTGTTAATATACCGAATTGAATAATTTCAACTTGGTTATTAGTTGTACCAGAATTTAAAGCACTGATACCTGTTCCGTAAGCACCGTATGTATCGTTAGATACTTCGATGTAAGAAACGTTAAGCTCTGTTGAATCACCTAATGCATAGAACATACCAACTAAAGTAGTATCAGCACCAGTTTGAGCAGAATTATCTGTTGTTAAGCCTGCAGCTGTAACATCAAGATCATCAGCTTCTGCATACATGAAACGGAAATCAAAGTTTCCACCTGGAGCATATTTACCAGATACTAAGAACGCGTCTCTATCAAACGAAACGTTTGTGTTAGCTGTTCCACCTGCAAATACTGTTGCAGCATAACCAAATGATGCTAATGCAGCGCCTGGAGTAGTTACGTTTTCGAAGTTGTATTCAACGTTCTCAAACATAGCAGATAAAGTTAAGCTAGCGCCATTGCCTAAATCAGCAATATAACGTCCAGCTATACGATATGACTCAGCGTCAGAATCATCCATTACAGATTTAGCGCCTGATGTGTGCAATGTTGTTGCTGCCCACGACTCATGTTTCTGATAAGTTACAGCGCCCCAAAAAGGACCGTCTGTATATGCAACACCCATAGATAAGATATATGGATCTTGTTTAGCGCCATTTCTAGCGTCTGTGTTATCAGATTGGAAGTCTGCAGTTATAGCTGCTCTATATGAAAGTTTTCCATTAGAACCCATGTACTGAAGAATTTCTTCTTGACGTCTGTTAAAACCTTGGTTGTAAAGACCATTATATGCACTATAAGAAGTGAATGTTTCTGATCCGAAATCACCTAAGTTGTAAAAGATTGTGTATGCACCAACAGAACCCATGATGTTTGTATGAGATGCTGAACCAGCGTCATACCAAGGATCTACCCAACCAGCAACCATTTCATTGTATGGTAGTAACCAGTTAGCGTACATTATTTCACCCATTGAACCTGAGATTCCTACTTTTGAATTACGGTTACACCAACCACCTGTACCAGCGTAGTCATTCATGTATGTGAATGTTTCACATCTCCATGTAACTTTTAAGCCTTCGATTCCAGTATCAACAAAACCAAGGAAACCGATGTTACCAGCGTTTCCATTAATCATAGTTCTATCAATTTGCGAACCTTCCGCTCCAGACTCTACCATTTCAAAGGTATGATTTTGCCAACCGTAGATAGTAATTGGGTCCCCGTAAGGTCCAACTCCACCGCCGCCCCAGCCTGCGTTTGCAGTAACTGGAAGCATGGCCAATGCTCCGGCTAGCATACTTGCTAAGATTTTTATTTTCATTAGGACTCCTAATAATTGTCTTAATTATTTTTAAGAGAGATAAATCATTATTAATTAACCTCCCCACTCATAACACTATTTTACATTTATGTAATGTTCGTTTCACAAACATCTGTGTAACGACAGACTCTCCTTGTCTATAGCGTTTCCTACATTACTGCAGGATTCTCCGATTTTGACCGTTCTTTATCACCAAGTCAATAGTAATTCCTTATTTTATGTGGGTTATTTTCAATTAAATCAAGTATATATAAGCATATACTAATACAGCTTATTATAGTTTTGTTGTTTGGTATATTATCTATACTTTAATAAATACTATTAAAACAATGAATTAAAATAAAATATTTTGTCTAACTGCGAGATTATTTTTTTATGATGCTTTAATTATGTTTGTTAAACATGTAATATAACTTTTTTAATTTCTATAATATTTTGCCTATGAAATCTATTTTTAAAGCTTCTATAGTTTTTTTCGTTATTTTTTTAAGTGGCTGCGGTCTTTCACTTCCTGATTTCAATTCTAACAAAGAATTGGTAATAAATGATTCGGACTATAATAAAGTGTTAGATAAACATTATAAGGGTTATTCTGATGATGATGGTCTTGATAGTGCTGATATTCATGAAGGTGCAAAAAATTTCGCTCAGTGCGCTAACGCTACGGAATGCGGCTTGTTATGGGATACCGCTAAAAAATGGGTAACAGAAAAGTCTACATACAATGGCGTTTTGAAAACAAACACTAAAAATTTATTAGTAACAAAAGTTAATCCAACTAAAAGCAAAGCCGAACAAATTACCTTTAGTATTACGCGCTCTTCTAGTGGAAAGAAAAACACTATAAAAATAGTTGCTGATTGCCCAAAAAATTGCAAGAGTTATATTCATAAAGAGTATTTTGCTTTTAATAGCTACCTTAAAAATCACTTGCTAGCTTATAAAAACAACGTCATAAGCTATGAAAAAATTAAGGGTGACATACTCACAAGTACAGCCGAATCAGACAAATTAGATATAGATTTTGATGATTTAACAGGAAGCGATCAGAGATCAGTTTTGATTGAAAATGATATGCTCAATAAAATTGAAATAACAAAAAGTAAAAGAAAAAGTTATATTGGAAAAGTTGCTGAAATATTAATAGATGATTACTCGTGCAATAAATCCACTGAAATTAATCTAGTTAAGCAAACAAGCCAAAGAGAGCTGTACGAGGTTAATTGCATAAAAGAAGTTAAAAGAATGATATTTGATTGTAGTCCTGATGGATGTGATGTTCTTCAATGAAAAACTTTATAAAAATTGTTTCTTTAATTTTACTTTCAATTAATATTGCTAGTTGCTCGTCTTTAGAAACAAAGAATATAAAAGACTGGCTAAAGGAAGGAACAAAAGAAAACCGAGAAGATATCAAGCAGAGCAATAAAACCGGCAAAACTCATCTTAAAGATTACTTAGAGAAAAATGGCTGCATTAATGGATCAAGTGCCAAGGTAGTAGATAGTAGCGATAAAAGTACTCTTTTATACGAGGTAATTTGCGTCACAGACTCTAAAAAGTTTTTAGTAAAATGCAGTGATGGATCCTGTTCAAAGTAGACCCTATCTACTTTTTTTACTATTGAGCCAATCTATAATTGGCTCAAAGTAAGTCCTATCTACTTCGGTCATTGATGGCGCCATTTCAAATATACCAAGGCCTTTTTCTGCAGCCCTTATATAATTTTGGCTATCTCTAACCATTGTTAAAAAAGGAATTTTTTGACTTGCTAAGAAATCATCTAGCTCCCAATAAATATTCGTGTAATCTCTTCCTCTGTTAGCTACCAAGGCAATCTTGGATTTCTTATTAACAATTCTAGAGTGCTTCTTTACATTTTTTATAAATTCACTAGCTGCCCTCATATCTATAGGTGATGGCAATACTGGAATTATTACACTTTCAGCCATATTTAAAACTTTTGTTAACTCTGCGCCTTTAAGTCCTGCAGGAGCATCTATTATTCGATAGTCTATCCCGCGCTTAACTTTTGCCCCAAAACCTTTTAGGCCAGTTATCGGCGGTTTTGCTGAAGATCTAGCTTTTAACCAGCCTATAGAGCTCTCTTGAACATCTAAATCTACTAAAGCTACAGACTTTCCTATTGACGCGTAAAAGCTAGCCAGGTTTGTTGCTATTGTAGTTTTTCCTGAACCACCCTTTGAATTTAATACTAATATTGATCTCATTTTCGCCTCCAATTAGTTTAGCTCTATTTTTTTTATTTTATCATCATTTACTAACTTGTCGAATTTTCAGATGTCATATACAGCTACTACTGGCGCGTGATCTGAAGGGCGCTCATTCTCCCTTGGCTCTTCATCAATATAGCTTGCGGTGCATTTTTTAGACAAGGCGTTATTTGCTAAAATTAAATCTATTCTTAGTCCACGGTTTCTTCTAAAAGCGCCTGTACGATAGTCCCACCAACTGTATAGCTCCTTATCTTGAGGAAAAAGCCTAAATGTGTCTTTTAATCCAAGTGCCATTATACTCTCAAGCGCTTTTCTTTCTTTCTCACTACATAACACCTTGTCTTTCCAAGCGTCGGGGTCATGCACATCGTTGTCTGCTGGCGCAATATTAAAATCCCCTAGCACCACATAATATTTACTTTTCTTTAGATCATTTTTAATATGTTTTGTAACTTCTTTTAGCCAAGATAATTTGTAATCAAATTTTTCTGAGCCAACTTCGTGACCATTAACTACATATAAATTTAATACCGAAAGATCCTTTCCATACCTGGTTAGTAAAAATCTTTTTTGATCTTGTTCTTTATTATTAATTAATTTTATAGTTTCTGTAGGTGGAGTTTTACTTATTGTTGTAACCCCATTATATGTTTTCTGCCCAATATAATCGCAATAAAAACCTTCTTTCGTGATTTCTTCTAGTGGAAAGGAATTATCTTCAACTTTAGTCTCTTGTATTGCTAATACATCGACATCAGTTTTTTTAAGCCAGTCCATAACTTGAGGAAGCCTGACTCTTAAAGAATTTACATTCCAAGAAGCTATTTTCATTTTAGGCCTAAGCTTTTTAGGAGTGGGTCTATAATTGGCTCTCTTCCCCTAAAATCTACAAAGAGCTCTAGTGCTGGCTTAGATCCCCCAGTTTCAAGTATTTTTTTCATAAAGTTATTTCCAACCTTTCTATCCACTAATTTATTTTCTTTAAATGCCATGAACGCGTCAGCAGATAACACTTCTGCCCACTTGTAACTGTAGTAACCAGCAGCATAGCCTCCTGAAAAAATATGAGCAAAACTATTTTGAAATTTATTATTTTTGTGAACAGCAAGCAATGATGTTTCTTTCCTAACATTTTTTAGAACCGTCTCTGTTAATTTTGTTTTCTTCTTTTCTTCGCTCATGTGGAGCAGAAAATCAAATAAAGAAAACTCAATTTGTCTTAACAAGGCCATCCCAGTATTATAATTTTTTGTTGCTAATAATTTTTTAAATAGTTTGTTGGGTAATTTTTGATTTGTCTCGAAATGAAAAGCAAATGTATCGAGCACATCCTTTTCCCAACACCAGTTTTCCATAAATTGACTTGGGAGCTCAACTGCGTCCCACTCAACTCCTGATATTCCCGATATACCTGCGTAATCAACTTTGGTTAGCATATGTTGTAAACCGTGGCCAAACTCATGAAACAAAGTTTCAACATCATAATGTGTAAAAAACGCTGGGCTAGTCTTTGTTGCAGGACTTGAGTTACATGTTATAAAAGCAACAGGTGCTTGGACCGAACCATTAGACTTTAATCTTCTTTGAATACATTCATCCATCCATGCGCCACCTCTTTTATTAGGCCTCGCATAGAGATCAAAGTAAAATTTCCCTCTAAGATTTTTGTTCTTATCAAAAATTTCGTATAAACGCACATCCGGATGCCAAACACTTTTTGTTTTCTTTATCTTTACTTCTATTCCATAGAGGGATTTAACTAGTTTAAATAATCCCTTGATTACATTTTCAACTGGGAAGTATTGTTTGAGCTCTTCTTGTGAAACACCAAAATTTTCTTTTTTATATTTTTCTGATACGTAAGCAAGATCCCATGGATTTATAATTTTTATGTTTAGTGTTTTTTTGGCATATTTTTTTAAAACTACCATCTCATGTTTTGATTTTCCTATAGCTTTAACTTTGAGATTGTTTAAAAAATCTATAACTTGTTGCGTTGATTTTGCCATCTTTGTAGCTAGAGAATATTCTGCAAAATTTTTATAGCCTAAAATATTAGCAATAGTTTGTCTTAAGCTTAAAATTTCCGCAATATTATTTGTATTATCCCAGTTCCCTTTTAATGGAAATTTGTTTGATGCTCTGCTTGCATAAGCTAAATAAAAAGTTTTTCTTAAAGCCTGACTTTCTGCATAAGTCATTACCGCCATGTAACAAGGTTGGTCCAACGTTAGAGTGAAACCATCTTGCTGTCTAATTGCAGCTACTTCCGAAGCTATCTCTAAGGCGTTTTTTGGTATGCCTTTTAGAAGCTTTTCTGTTTTATAATTTTTCGACCAAGAGTTTGTAGAGTCTAAAATATTTTGTTCAAAGTTTGATTCTAGGTTTGCTAACTTTTCTTGAGAATCTCTGAATAATTTTCTTTGTTTTGGCGGAAGATGAACTCCTGAAAGCTTAAAACCTTGCAACACATCTGCTAGTAATTTTTTCTGGCTTGAATTTAGATTTTTTTTATTTTCTTCATAAAATCTTTGGTACTGATTAAATAATTTTTTATTTTGGCCTATCTTGCCGTAGTGAGACGTTAATAAACTTAAGCTTTTTTCATATTGGTTACGTGTTTTCGCATCATTCATCACTGAGTTCAAATGCCTTATTGGAGCCCATGTTTTTGCGATTTTATCGTCCGATTCTTCCATCAGATAAATAAAATTTTTCCATGTTAATTTTTTTAGGCTTTCTATTTTTTTTACAATTTTTTTATTTTCTTGCACGAGAAAACTTATTGCTTGATACATATCTTTACTAGTTATCTTTTCGAAGGGAGGTAGGTTTGCAAACTTTAACAGTGTGTTTTTACTTGTATCCATTTTCATAAATCCTTTTAAATTTTATACATCAATATTGATTGCATAGTGAGCATTTTCTTCTATGAATTGTTTTCTTGGCGCTACATTATCTCCCATTAAATCTTCAAACGTTTTCTCAGCTTTTGTTCTGTCTTCGCCTGTTATTTGCACAAGAGTTCTTTCTTCAGGATCCATTGTTGT
>ENA-OSJC01004198-OSJC01004198.1-marine-metagenome-genome-assembly--contig:-NODE-4198-length-9991-cov-4.040851_pt1 | contig 9991 bp, 9 predicted proteins | sample MGYA00237885_ERZ534234 | MGnify/ENA primary metagenome ERZ534234 (study PRJEB26413, sample SAMN06343907) | marine metagenome | isolation source: coastal waters | place: Atlantic Ocean: West Antarctic... | reverse complement strand
TCTAGCGTACCTATTTTCATTGCGTTCTCAAGCACTTTGAGGCGCATATACTCACTTGTACGAAAGTCATCTTGTCTAAATCCAATTTGCGTGAGCCCGCTAATTAGTCCATTAATGGAGTCTTTTAGACTAATTTGGGGTTGATGATTTGGGGCTAACTTTTTAAACAAATCGAAATTCACTCTATAAGAACGTTTATCGGCGGGCGCGTCTTTGTTGATTGATACTGAAGTTTTTGGAATTTTCCTCGCAACTGCTTCCGCTAGTTCCACGACCTGATAGTTCCATTCACTACTACCTACATTGCAAGCAACAAATTTTTCCCCTCCACGTTGTAAGGCCCATTCAATAGCGCGCGCCATATCTTTTGTGTCAATCAAAGGCCTCCAAGGTGTGCCATCGCTTAGAACTGTAATTTTTCTTGAAGTCAGAGCGGAAGCCACAAAGTCGTTGAGTACTAAATCTAGACGGACTCGATCACTCATCCCGCAAGCAGTTGAAAAACGCAAAGCCGTAACTTCAAATTCATCGTCAGCCAGCGTTTGGAGAACTTCTTCTAGCGCAACTTTTGACTTAGCGTAGGTGGTTAGTGGGTTTAAGTCATCTGTTTCGGTTTTTTCAGCTAACGATGCTGAACCATACATACTGCAGCTAGAAGCAAAGATAAACTTTTTCACTCCTGCTACCTTTGCTTGACGGGCGACTTTGGCGCTCGCTTTCAGGTTAATGTCGGTAGTTACTTTTTGATAACTATTACCCATAGGGTCATTGCTTATTGCTGCAAGGTGTACGACTGCAGTTACATCTTTGAGAACCTTTATGTCGAAATCTCGGATGTCACCAAAGTGCTGTATATCAAGCCTTGTCTCGGGAAGAACATCATTGGTTGTTAGGCAATGCGCAAAATATCCGATGTCGTATCCTACTAGTTCGGAATACGGAAAGAGGTTTCTTAGATGCTTTATTAGACCTGGTCCTACGTAACCCATATTGCCTGTGATAAGTACTTTCATCTTATTTCTCCTTAACATTTTTTATATATAGCCACAAAATACCACCGCATAGTCCAAGCGAGAGGGAAAGAATACCGCTAATAAGCGAGGCGGCCAGCGACACCTCAGTAGCCATCCCCGTGAAACCCATTAAAACGATCATCGAGCCTTCTCGCACTCCCCATCCAGCTATTGAAATGGGCACTGCTGTAGCGATTAGTACGAACGGTATCAAAGCTGATACTTCGAGTACATTGATGTTAGGCTCAAGTGACATAATGACCCCAAGCATAGCTGTGATAGAAATTGCGTGGGTAATCAGTGAGAGGGTTAGTATGGGAATGAGTGAAGAGCGCCAAGTGATCACAAGCTTTTTGAGTGGATCTATTAGAAACTGAATTGGTTTTAGTGACCTTGTAAACGAACCAGTGATAACCAAATAGTAGATGCTACCAACACCTAGAAATATAGCTGTCACCAGCGATAATCCCACTATAGTTATAAATGTATGAGAAGGTGCTGTTAAGTTTGTTTTTGGGAGTAAATCACCCACAATTGGGAAGCCTAATATTGCTACTACGACTAGTGATCCAAGCCCGATTAGGCGATCGAAGACTATGCTGCTCATTGATTTTTTTAAACCAGTACCGAGTTGATTCATTCGCCAGACTTTAGATATGTCACCCCCGACAGATGATGGGAGAGTCTGATTGAAGAACAAGCTCTCGTAGGTGAAAATAAGGAGTTTTGAATAAACTATACTAACTTCGAATAGTTTTAACACAATCCGCCATCTTTCAGCCAGAAAAAGAGGTTGTATAGCTAGTAATAGTAGGCATGAAATTAGCAAAATTTTGTTAGCGTTCTCTACGCGCTGATAGACGCTAAGCCAATTGATCTGGCTAAAAACCAACCAACACAAACCTATCGAAATAGCTATTTTCAGACACAGCGATAACTTTGAGGAGGACCCAGAAAATTGGTTCTTTAACATTTAGATATCATCGAAATTGCGCAGGTTTTTTCTTTTAAAAGTCTTGTTTCTATTGATGATATACAAAGGTTTTTGTAAACCATCTTTATAGACTCTCGCAATGTAGATAGAGAAAATAGCGGCCGAAAGTAAAAGTGCATTAATGTTGAATAGAATAAGTTTCAGGAGGACATCTGTCGAAATCGACAGTGTTAGAAGAATAAAAAAATTGATTAACATGAGAGGTAGGCCGGCATAGACCACGAATCGTAGCGGGAATGTCGATGAGCTGAGAATCCCTCCAACAGCGAAAAACGACATTCTAATCAAATTGTAATGTGTCTCCCCGTGAATTCGTTCATGTCTTCTATATGCAATTCCATGTCTACTAAATCCTGCATAAGCTATCTCTGTTCGAATGAACGGATAACTTGATCGATTGAAAACGAGTGTCTCTTTGACTTCTTGGGTGAAAAGTGAGAATTCTGCCATATCAAGAATGAAGTCATTGTCAGAAATAGTTTTTGTAAGTCTATAGAATAATTTCCTGCATAGTTTTAGTAAGATTGGTTCTGGTCTATCAACCCTTTTGCCATAAACAATGTCAAAACCTTCTTCCCATTTTTCAAGGAACTGGGGAATCATTTCTGGAGGGTCCTCACAGTCTACATCTATTATTATGACCGCGTCTGACAATACGTTGTTTAGCCCACACAGAAGAGAAAGTTGGTAGCCAAAATTTCTAGATAGGGTGATAACATCAATCCAATTATGCTCCTCTCGAAGTTTCAGGATCTCCGATAGAGAACTGTCTGTTGATGCATTGTTCATGAACAGAAGCTCGAAATCGTATTGATTTGATAAATCACTAACAATAGTTTCTAGCCGTGAAAAAAATCGGGGAATACAGTCTTCTTCATTAAAAACTGGACAAATAATGCTAACGGATTTTTTCGACCGGTTGTCGGGCATAACTAATGTTCCTAAGTCGTCTTCTCGAAATTAAGGGATAGGTAGCTTTATAAAAACTCGTTCGGGTAAACTTCGTAGGGCGATCATAATTAGTCTCCAGAACCCCGGTAGATAAATTATAAACTTCTTACTTTCTACAGCTTGCGAGATCTTGAGTGCTGCGTATTTAGGCGAACATGCCAGCACAAGTGGAATTTTTCCATAGGCTAATCGAGTATTCATATACCCCATCTTTACTGTTAGTACACAGTGCCCGTAAGGGTGCAATAGAGCGCGTAAGCCTTGCGCATACGTATTTAGTGCGTTTTTAGCGGCGCCATACGGGTAATTCGATTTTCGACCACGGTCAGCTGCAACCGATGATACAAATACGATATTTACAGGGTTTGTTGAATTTCTAAGTTTAGGTAAAAAATAAGATAAGAACAGAGCCGGCCCGAGGTAGTTAGTGAATGTCATCTTATGTATTTCTTCTTGGTTCTCGCCAATCTTATCTAACTCTTCAGGAATATAACCTGCAACGAATATTATTGTTCTAGGAAGTTCGTCATATTCTAAAATCTTGTGTGAAGATTCTGCAATGCTCTCAATGGATGTGAGGTCACAGGCAATATTTGTATACGTGGCGTTATGCCTGATTTTTAAATCTTCACCAATTTTTCCCACTTCGCTTCCGTCTCTAGCTAGCAAGAGGAGGTGGTAGCCTTTTATAGCGTAGGTTTTTGCTAACTGCTGGGCAAGCAGAGATGTGCTTCCGATTATCATGATGCTTTCAGACATAAGGTACTCTAATCCAAGCCGAGGCGAACAGATAGGTCGGACGAGAACCTGTTGTCCGGGTCAATTTTCTTTTTTATCGAAAGAAACTGTTGGACCGATGGATACATTTCATTAAACACCCCAGCCTTCAATCTTGCATCTTTCGCAAGATAAACGCGGCCTTTTGACTCTAAAAGCTTCTCATCCATCGAGTCTAGGAAGCTAATCGTATTCTTGTCAGCCATTGGTAGGTCAATGCTAAAAGAATATCCTGGCATTGGAAAAGAAAGTAAACCACCGCTGGCGGGTCCCATTCGTTTCATAGATGTGAGGAAGGAGTACAAATTTCTTTTCTGCATTTCTGTAATGACATACTCTATGAACTGATAAGCTGTAACTTCAGGTACAACAACCTGATACTCAACAAAGCCCAGACGTCCATAGAGCAAATTCCAATTGCTGATCGTATCTAAGGGGTAAAAAAAATTCGCGAGATTTGACTGCGTTGCGTTTTGATTTCTGGAGGAGAATTCAACTGCTGAGTTAAATGCGTAAGAGGTTAATTTGTTTAGCATAATTGATGGAACTGAGAACGGCAAGCTGCGTCTGATGATTGGCTGCCATTTCATCGGCTGTCGGATTCTGCTGTGCTCTCCAAACATTACGACACCTCGACCTAGATTTTTACCCTTAGCATTAGAGTCAAGCCAAGCCACGCAATGAGAATATTCATGCTCCTCCTCTAATATTGAGAACATTTCTTCGAGATTGTTCACCTTTCTATTTTGGACGCACATTGCTGTTGAAGAAATCTGAGTTAGTTGGATGGTTAGGTCCATTATAATACCTGTAAGTCCCATGCCCCCGATCGTTGCAAAGAAAATATCTGTGTTTTCGTTTTTGCTGCAAAGGACAGTGTCACCGTTCGCAAGCAGCAACTGGAGGCTCCTTATGTGATTGCCAAAACTGCCGATGCCTTGAACGTGATGATTCTTGCCGTGGACATCACAAGCAGCACAGCCTCCTGCGGTAACTCTCGCGGTACCTGGCGTAACAGGTAAAAACCACCCGTGAGATAAAGAAACTTCGATTATTTCTTCTAGAGTGACTCCAGATTGGCAGCTAATTGTTCCATTAATAGGATCAAAAGCCAAAATTTTATTCAGTAGTTTCGTTGAAATTGTGGCGGAGTTACTGGCAAAACTTCCGTCTCCATAAGAAAGCCCGCTCCCTCGTGCGATCATTTTTTTTGGCAAATTTTTGGATGCATAGTCGGCGGAACGCTCGGGCCTGAAAACGCTAGTAGACCCTCGTGGGTATCTGCCCCAACCGCTTATTTTCTTATTAACAAATCCTAAGTGCATTGTATGTGTTTTCTAATCCCAAGATTTCCATGGTGCGTTTCCTGTATCCCAAAGGGCATCCAATGAACGCTTGTCTCTCAGAGTGTCCATACACTGCCAATAGCCACTGTGAAGATAACAAGTGAGGTCGCCATTGCTGCTTAGTGTTTTAAGAGGGCCTTCTTCCCAAACGGTCTGATCACTTTCTACTAGGTCTAGAACATCTGGTTCGAGTACAAAAAAACCACCATTTATATAGGCGCCAATTTCCGGCTTCTCGACAAAGCTTTCAACTTTACCATCTTCTATGTTCAGAGAGCCAAATCGGCCTGGTTGTACAACCCCTGTCACTGTAGCTCGCGCGCCATGAGATTTGTGATGTGCGATCACAGACCTAATGTCAATGTCAGAGACTCCATCACCATATGTTAGGCAAAAAGTTTCATCGCCGATGTAATCTTTTACGCGACTCAACCTACCTCCAGTCATTGAATCAATGCCAGTGTCAACGAGCGTGACTTTCCACGGCTCAGTAGTACCGTTATGATACTCCATAGAATTGTTGGAGAGATCGATTGTTACATCGGCACAATGTAAAAAATAGTTTGCAAAGTATTCCTTTATTACATAGCCTTTATATCCAAGACATATGATGAACTCGTTTATGCCTGCTTGGCTATACATTTTCATAATATGCCAGATTATAGGTTTTTCACCCACCAGTACCATTGGTTTTGGAAGATCGCGCGTCTCCTCGCTTAATCTCGTTCCGAGACCACCCGCTAATATTACTGCTTTCAAGTTATAACCTCTTGTTTTGGTTGTCCCACCAATCAACTACTGATCTTAACCCATCATCAATATCCCATTTTTCCTGGAAATTGAGTTCCTCTGTTAGTCGATGTGTATCTGCTACAAGTCTTGTCACGTCATTGTCTCTGTACTGGATAGCTCCGAAATTAACCAACTCAGGTCGGTCAATAATGGTTGCTAACCGAAGAAGTACTTCTCTTATGGTGACAGTTCTTTTGCTTGCAACATTGATAGGGCCCTCGTGAGAAGAAGACAATATGGTGGTGAGTGCATTTGCAAGATCGTCTACGTGCATCATATTCCTAGTTAGATTACCTGCAGAAACATTGGCTACAGCCCCTTTCAGAAGTTGGTTTGTTACGTAGGGAATCAGCCTGCTTTCTCGTTCGTAGGGACCATATTGGAAAAATATTCTGCACCAAGCTCCTGAGATACCGAAGTGTTTCTGAAGTAACTGCCACGATTTAAAGAGGCTCAGTTTTGAGGCGCCATATAATGAGTCCGGTTTAAGTAATGTGCTAGTTTCCCTACAAATTCCTGAATGCCAATCGTATTCTGCACAAGTACCGGCAAAGGCTACTCTCTGACCACCAGCTTCAGCAAATGATCTGACTAAATCGAGGCTGGCGGAAAGCCAATCGATATTGCTAGGGTGCGACCAATATTTGCCTGGTTCAGCGTACCATGCAAGGTGAAGTAAATGAGTTGCGTTTGCCTCTTTTACTAACTCTCGTATGCTCCGAGGGTCTAATAGGTCGGCTTTTATCCATCTCACCTGAGGTAGATCTTTATCAACTAACTTTTCTCTGGATGTGGCGATTATCTCAAAGCCCATTTTAGCTAAATGGATAAGTGTGTGTCTTCCAATGAATCCTGACGCACCTGTAACCAGTACCGTATTCGTTCCAAGATTTTGTGATACTCTATACACTCTAAACCACGTAGTTTGGATAATTTGTGTCTTTATCAGAAATAATCAATTCTGATAGAGGCCAAGAAATATCTAGTAGAGGGTCATTCCATCTAATACCTCTCGCCGAGCTTGAGACATAATTATTACCCATGTGGTAATAAACTAGCGTGTCGTTTTCCAATGTTTGAAAACCGTGCGCAAAGCCTTCAGGAATGTATAAAGCATGCCCATTTTTGGCAGATAGCTCTAAGGCTTGCCATTCTAAAAATGTCGGCGACTCAGAACGAAGGTCAACGATCACATCGTATAGCGATCCTTGAACACACCTAACCAACTTCACCTCAGCACAGGGACTTTTTTGGTAGTGCAGGCCTCTTAACGTACCGATTTTTTTATTTAGAGACAAGTTTGCTTGCGGATAGTCAGTGTGTAAGTGGGCTTTCCTAAAACTTTCTCTACAATAAGTTCGCGCAAAGGCACCCCGTGAATCAGAGTGAATTTCGGATTCAATTAAAAATGCGCCGGGTAGTTGAAGCTCCGTAAAAATCAATTGATGACTCTTATCTCAGGGATGGGAACAGCAAATTTTGCACCCCATTCTCGAATGTCTTTCATTTGTTGTATTACTTCGGATTCCAAATTCCAAGGAAGTATGAGAACAATATCGGGTTTTGTTTCATATATTTTTTCAGGCGGATAGATGGGGATTCGAGTACCAGGCAAACAGAGTCCCTGTTTGTAAGGGTTTTTATCTACAGTGTATTCAAGAAGGTCAGAACGGATTCCACAGTAATTCAATAATGTATTCCCTTTTGCAGGTGCTCCATAACCAACAACTGTATTTCCAAGTTCTTTTTGTTCTATCAAGTATTTGACTAGTTTGTTTTTGGTGTTGATGACAGAATCACGAAATTTTGGATAGGCAGTGCCATCTGCCAAGCCGAAAGAATTTTCTATTTCTATAATATCGCAATATTTTTCAGACCTTGCAGGGAGTTGATCAGAATGGGTCGCATATATTCTGAGTGAGCCACCATGAGTTTCTAACTGATCTGCGTCGTAAACTGTCAGGCCATGTTTATCGAAAATAGTAGAAACAGACGCAAGAGAAAAATAGGAGAAATGTTCATGGTAAATTGTGTCAAATTGGCAATTTTTCACTAGCTCGTATAGATGTGGGAATTCGATGTTAACCAATCCCTTGTCTTTTAGTAGTAGCTTAATCCCTCTCACAAAATCATTTATATCGGGGACATGCGCGAGAACATTGTTACCAATCACAATATCGGCTTTTAAGTTCATTGATACTAGCTTTTCTGCGGTATCGATTCCGAAAAATAATGTTGTAGTGGGGATATCTTTTGCTGTCGCGAACTCGGCGACATTTTCTGCTGGTTCTACGCCATGCACAGGAATCCCAAACTTTTTGAAATGTTGAAGTAGATAGCCATCATTACTTGCAATCTCTACAACCTGAGAATTAGAGTCCAATGATCTCTTAGTAATGGTTTCCTCAACATACTTCCTAGCGTGTTCTACCCAGCTGTCAGAGTAGGATGAAAAATATACGTAGTCAGAGAAAATATCTTCTGGTGCTTCAAAACTCTCTAACTGTACAAGTGAACATTGGCTGCATTGGTAAACAGTCAGTGGGTAGAATGGTTCCATTCGCTGCATGCTTTCTTTATCGAGATTACTGTTAGCAAGCGGTGAACTGCCGAGGTCCAGAATTTTATTTCGAAGTTCCTGGTTGCAAAATCTGCATGAAGCCAAAATTAATAATCCTTTATAAATCGGTTCGAGTAGGTCGTTATTATAGTCGCCGTAACTTTTTTAGTCATTAGATATATTTTTTTTCGTTATCTCAGTTACCAAGATAGTGAATCCGCAAATGGCTAATCTATTTGCGAGAAAGGCAAGTGGTTTGGAATGAAGTTTCTTTAGGGTAGTCATTGGGAAAGTTTGTGTTTAGTTGTATTTTGGTGACTGCATCATATTCTCCATTACTGAAAAAAATGAAATCTTGCCAATGGTCAATCAATGGGGAAATGAGGATGCCGGACTGACTTTCAAGAATATCAGGATTTATTCGGCCCGCAGTCTCGACACCAGATTCCGTTATTGACCTCAAATAAATAGTTGGCGGACCTGTTAGATAAGTTTTTGTAAGAATTTTAAACTTGGTCCATAAGCTAGGGGGTGTTAGCTTAAAAGAACCAAGCGTGATGATGTCACACCCTATCGGCAAGCTATGCCATTCCCCCAATTTGAGCGCTGATGCTTCGGTAATTTTAGTTTGCCACTGCTGAGTGGGGCTATTTTGGAACAAGGGTCTTTGATGGTAGGCGGAGCGTTTTTCCACCACATACTTTTGTAACAGCATTAGCACCCATCCCGTATCGTAGCTGAGCGGATAAAGCTCTGTTCTTGCCACAAATAGATTCAGAACAACCTCGGGCGGTTCTTGTTCGAATGCCAGTGCATTGGCTTGGATCATCTTCTGATTGTATGTGCCGAATGCAAGTAATGTGGGACGAAATCTGTGGTTAAGTTTGGCGTAGGAAGGTATAGCCTGTTCCTCGTCGAAAACGTCGAATGACCGACCTGCTATCTCGCCTGCGAGCATTGAAACCTCATCAATCTTTAGCTGATAATCACGCGAAAGATCGTCGATTGAAAATGCCGTCAGCCTAGTGGTGATATTAATCATCTTATCTCGAACTAGTAGTTTTTGATGCTGTTGGTAGTAATAGGCTTCTGCAAAAACTAGCGAGCCGAGTACCATTGTTAACGTGATTGCTCGAACCCTTGGGCTAGCATGGGCTTTTATGCCAAGCGAGGCAGTGAGTATCACTGGGAGGCACAAAATGAGTGTTACATTTCCTCGAACTAGAAAATGTTGCCAAGAAATGAAAACAATTAGGGAGGCTATCGTCCAAGATACTACTGTTACAACCGAGATTTCCTGTTGAATATAGCAGTAGGTTACGAGAAGTCCTGCAAAAACTAAAAAGGCAGGATTGATTTCTCTTGGAAGATAAAGTCCATTGAAATAATCATTGTTGACGATGGGTCTAAAGACTCTACGTGGAATATAATCAAAGCAGCTACTTAACAATACCCACCATCTGACAAACTGAAGATAGTAGTGAGAGGAGTGCAGCAAAAAAAGAACTAAGGCAAAGGAGCTGCCGTCAAGTACGGAAGCTTATACTCTAGAGGCAAG
>ENA-OSJC01004195-OSJC01004195.1-marine-metagenome-genome-assembly--contig:-NODE-4195-length-9993-cov-9.255748_pt1 | contig 9993 bp, 9 predicted proteins | sample MGYA00237885_ERZ534234 | MGnify/ENA primary metagenome ERZ534234 (study PRJEB26413, sample SAMN06343907) | marine metagenome | isolation source: coastal waters | place: Atlantic Ocean: West Antarctic... | reverse complement strand
TATATATTTTTTAGAATTTGTCATATTGTTTTCACTCTATTTATATTCTTAATAATCAATTAACTATTTGTAAATATTACCTATTTTTTTCCATGTATTTACCCAACTCTTTTAAATTATTTTTATTTAAAAATAAATAAAGCTTTGTACGTCTCTCAGTTATGTCTTCTGGGAAGAGGGCAAACTCTTCCTTCATTAAATAATCCACTTCAGATTGATACAAATCTTTACCAAAATTTATTCCTAGATCACTAATACTAGAAACCTTGTTTAAAACTAACTCTGCCCTTGTACCATACAAATTAAAAAGACGCTCAAGATAACCTAAATCTAAATAATCATACTTTTTTCTTAGTTTATTCATCAAATCATCTTCCTTATTAAGTAGAAAGTCTCCCCCCGGTAAGTGAACTTTAGATGTCAAACAAGGATTATTCTTTCCTAGAACTGAATCAATCAAATCAACAACATCTTCTGACAACTGCCTAAAGGCTGTAAGCTTTCCTCCAAACACATTAATAAGTGCACTGTCATTATCTTGATCAACTTTTTTGATTACATAATCACGAGATGCCTTTTGAGCTGAATTATCAGAGTCATCAAAAAGTGGACGAACACCACTCCAATGACTGACCACATCATTTTCAGAGATTTTGTTGGTAAAGTAATTATTAGCTGAATTACAAATATAGCTAATTTCTTTTTCTGAAGCTGAAAAATTATCAAGGTCTTCATTAAAGTCAATGTCAGTGGTCCCAATAAATGTGAATTCATTTTCCCAAGGAATAGCAAAAAACACTCTTCCATCTTCATTTTGAAAAATATATGAATAGTCATGTTCAAACATCTTCTTAACAACTACATGACTACCTTTAACTAATCTAATATTATTGACATTAGACTCGTTATGTCCACTTTGTAAAAATTTATCAATCCATGGCCCTGTTGCATTAACAATAACTTTGGCTTTAAAAACTTCTTGTTGACCCGTGATTGAGTCAATAGTTTCAATTTCCCAAACACTATCAACCTGTTTTATACTTTTAACTGAAGTTCTTGTTTTGACAACAGCGCCTAAATTCTTAGCGTCTATTGCATTAAGAATAGTAAGTCTTGAATCATCAGCCTTGCAATCAGAGTACTCAAAGCCTTTTGTAAAAGAGTCCAAAAGAGTCGACTTTGAAGGATGCGATGCAAACCTTACAAAAGATGATCGTTTTAAATATTTAGAGAAGAATAGATTATCATAGAGCCACACACCTAGTCTTAGCATCCAAATTGGTCTAAGGCCCTGATTATAGGGCATCAAAAATCGAGACTCTCTTACAATATGGGGCGCTATCTTTACTAAAACATCCCTTTCTTTAAGAGACTTTCGAACTAATGCAAACTCATAGTTTTCTAAGTATCTGAGGCCTCCATGTATCAGCTTTGATGAAGCTGATGATGTACCACTTGATAGATCATTTTTTTCAGCAAGTATTACACTGTAGCCACGACCAGCTGCATCTCTTGCTACACCACAGCCATTGATACCGCCGCCAACTACAAATATATCGTAAACTTTATTCATCTATAACGTAAGCATCAGAATGTCTAACAACAATCTCAATGTTATTCGCATTACATATGTTAATTATTTCTAGTGATGGTTGAGTATTTGTGACAAGTATATCAATTTCAGAAATGTTACCAATTAACATTGGCGCTGTTCGCTCGAACTTAATATCATCTGCAACAAGTATTAACTTACGACTGTGTTCAAATATAGCTTTTGTAACTACCACTTCTTCATGATCAAAGTCCATCAATGCACCATCATTATCTATAGCTGACACACCTACAACTGCATAATCTACTTTGAATGTCTCAATAAAATCAGCAGCACTCTTTCCAATAACAGCTGAATCAGATTTTCGTACCTTGCCTCCCGCCAACCACACTTCAGCATCATTAGATTGAGCAAAGATTTGAACGATATTAATATTATTTGTAACTACTTTAAGTCCTTTATGGGAAAGGAGAGATTTTGCCACTTGTTCTGTTGTTGTTCCAATATTTATAATAATAGAAGAATCATTGGGAATAATTGCAGCAACGGCATCAGCAATTTCCTTTTTTTCATCACTAGCTAAAGACTTTCTAGAGTTATAAGCAAAGTTGTGAACCCCAGAAGAGTGAAAAGCTCCGCCATGAGTGCGCGCTAAAAAATCTTGATCGCATAAATGAATTAAGTCACGTCGTATTGTTTGTGGTGTGACTGAAAATGTTTCAGCTAAATCGTCAACGCCTACATAGCCATCTTGCTCTGCAAGAGAAATTATGTCATGTTGGCGTTTGTTTAATTTGTCCATGATAAAGTAAGTCTAAATGAGAATAAAACTAATTATATTATAAAACCTCTCTATTTATTCTTTTTTTTTCGAATTAGTTGACAAACGAACATTAATTGTATATATTTGTTACAAATTTGATAATAAACAAAGATTATTGAATTTTTTCGAGTCTCATTAATTGTTAGTGGGGCAGAATATAAAAAAGGGGAAAAGATATGAAACATGGACTTATTGCTGCAACTTGCGTTGCAGTTCTATCTAGTGCAGGCTCTGCCTATGCTGGAACAAGTGATGCGCAATCTTGGATTAATAGTGAATTTCAGCCATCTACACTTTCAAAAAGTGAACAGATGAGTGAAATGGAGTGGTTTATTAAAGCTTCAAAGCCTTATCAAGGCTTGGAGATTAATGTTTTATCCGAATCAATTCCAACCCACACATATGAATCCAAGACTCTAACTAAAGCTTTTGAGGAAATAACTGGTATTAAAGTTAATCATCAGATATTAGGCGAAGGAGAGGTTGTACAAGCCGTACAAACTCAGATGCAAACCAACAGGAATTTGTATGATGGTTACATCAATGACTCTGATTTAATTGGTACCCATTCACGTCTTCAGATGGCAGTAAATCTATCTGACTTTATGGTTGGTGAGGGAAAGGATGTAACATCACCTACTCTAGATCTTGATGACTTTATGGGTCTTAGTTTTACAACTGGGCCAGATGGTAAGATATATCAACTACCTGATCAACAGTTTGTTAACCTTTATTGGTTCCGTAAAGACTGGTTTGATAGATCCGATTTACAAAATCAGTTTAAAGATATATACGGTTACGATTTAGGTGTTCCAGTTAACTGGTCCGCTTATGAGGACATTGCTGAGTTCTTCTCAGTACATGTTAAAGAAATTGATGGCCAGACAATCTATGGTCACATGGACTATGGTAAACGTGCACCAGACCTTGGTTGGCGTATGACAGATGCTTGGCTATCTATGGCAGGCGCTGGCTCTAAAGGCACACCTAATGGGCGTCCGATTGATGAATGGGGTATCCGTATGGAAGAAGACTCTTGTAATCCTGTAGGCGCTTCAGTTACTCGAGGTGGAGCTACTAATGGTCCTGCAGCGGTTTATTCTATCCGTAAATGGGATGAATGGCTTCGTAAATACGCACCTCCAGGTGCAGCTGATTACGACTTCTATCAATCCTTACCTGCTTTATCTCAGGGTAATGTTGCTCAACAGATATTCTGGTACAGCGCATTTACAGCTGATATGGTAGCTTCGAAAGAGTCTGGTAATAATACTGTTGATGACAACGGTACACCTTTATGGCGTATGGCTCCATCACCTGCTGGCCCATATTGGGAAGAGGGTCAAAAGTTAGGCTATCAAGATGTTGGATCTTGGACTTTTTTCAAGTCTACTCCACTTGAAAGACGCAAAGCTGCTTGGTTATATGCACAGTTTGTGACATCTAAAACTGTTTCATTGAAGAAAACACACGTTGGTTTAACGCCATTCCGTGATAGTGATATTCGTCACGAGTCATTTACTGAGCGTGCACCAAAACTAGGAGGTTTAGTTGAGTTCTATCGTTCACCTGATAGAGTTCGCTGGTCACCAACTGGTGTGAATGTGCCAGATTATCCTAAACTTGCACAACTTTGGTGGCAGAATATTGGTGATGTAAACTCCGGTACGTTCACTCCACAGGAAGCAATGGATCGTTTAGCTGCTGAAATGGATTTAACGATGTCAAGAATGCAACGTGCAGATGAAGCTAATGGCACTTATGGTGGCTGTGGCCCTCGTCTGAATGATGAGATAGATGCTTCTGAATGGCTTGGGAAAGGTGGGGCAAAACTCAAACTGAGTAACGAAAAGCCTCAAGGTATAACAATCAATTATGATGTGCTTGTAGAGCGCTGGAATCAATAATTCTTGTTATAGAAAGATAAGTCTTTCTCTTACACCCGAGGATTACTCCTCGGGTGTATTTTTTTTACTGGGAGAGATTTCCCAGTTTTTTAAAAAAGTTATAACTAAAAGTTTCACAGAGAGTGTTTTAAGCTCATAATTAATATTATATTTATTTGGAAATAAAAGTTGCGATGAAACTAGAATTAAAAGAGGTTGTAAAAACAGTTCATGGTAAAACCCATATCTACCCTACCAGCTTAACATTTAAATCAGGCGATTTTAATATACTGCTGGGAACCACTGGATCTGGAAAAACCACATTAATGCAAATAATAGCTGGCCTTGAAAGTATAGATAGTGGATCTATATATTTTGATGGTAAAGATGTAACAAAAGTACCAGTTCAAAAGCGAAACATTTCGATGGTTTATCAGTCGTTTATTAATTATCCAAACTTTTCAGTCTTTGATAATATTGCTTCACCACTTCACGTTGCCAAATTTTCTAAAGTCGAAATAAAAAAACGTGTTGGTGATATTGCTGAATTATTAAAACTTTCGCCACTATTGGATCGTAATCCTTCGGAATTATCTGGAGGTCAACAGCAACGTACCGCAATGGCCAGGGCGCTTGTGAAAGATTCTAGTTTAGTTTTGTTAGACGAGCCTCTTGCCAATCTTGATTATAAATTACGTGAGGAACTCAGGGATGAGCTGCCTCCATTATTAGCAAAAAGAGATTCTATAGTAGTGTATTCAACTACAGAGCCTCTCGAAGCATTACTATTTGGTGGTAATACTGCGACTCTTCATGAAGGTAAAGTTGTTCAATTTGGCCCTACAAATGAAGTATATCAGTATCCCAATAATCTTACTAGTGCACAGGTTTTCTCTGAACCAATCATGAACCAAGTTAAAGTCATAAAAAAAGGCAGCGAATTATTCATGCATTCTGGTGCTAAGTGGCAGCTAAAAGGAAAAGCTGCTAATTTAGATGATGGAGGTTACACTTTTGGAATTCGCCCTCATCACTTCAAAATTGGAGCCAAAAATGACGGATTCATCAGAATTTTAGGAAAAGTTGATATATCTGAAATAAGTGGTTCTGATAGTGTTATACATTTTAAGAACGATGATGGCTTTTGGATTGTCCATTTATCTGGTATTCATTCACATAGTTTTGGAAATAGTATTGAATTGTATATGGATACGACAAAAGGAATTTTGTTTGATGATAATGGAAATACTGTTTTAAATTCACGAGAAGGTTGATATGGTGATTAATAATGGCTAATATAAAGTTAGAAGGCTTGCGCCACAGTTATGCTGACAATCCAAAAAATGATGAGGATTGGGCATTAAAACAAATTGATCTGGAGTGGGAAGATGGCGGAGCTTATGCCTTATTAGGTCCATCTGGATGTGGTAAAACAACTCTACTAAATATTATTTCTGGCCTTCTTCAGCCCAGTCATGGCAGCATTAAGTTTGATGACTTAGAAGTCAATCAAATATCAACTGACAAACGTGATATTGCACAAATTTTCCAGTTCCCTGTAGTCTACGACACAATGTCAGTGTACGATAATCTTGCATTTCCATTGCGAAACTTAGGATTGTCAGAGGAGAAGGTAAATGAAAGAGTCACAGAAATTGCTCAGTTAGTTGAACTAACGTCTATATTGACATCTCGAGCATCTGGCTTAACTGCAGGTGATAAACAAAAAATCTCTTTGGGTCGCGGCCTGGTTCGAACAAAAGTAAATGCAATCTTATTTGATGAACCTTTAACCGTCATCGATCCACACTTAAAATGGCAGTTGCGTTCCAAACTGAAAAAACTACACAAGCTTCTAAACAGAACCATGATTTACGTCACCCATGACCAAATTGAAGCTCTAACATTTGCTGACAAGGTTGTGGTCATGAATTTTGGTGAAGTATTACAAATTGGCACACCTGTTGAATTATTTGAAAAACCCAAACATACCTTTGTTGGGCATTTTATTGGCTCCCCAGGAATGAATATCTTGCCCTGTAAGCTTGATGGCGATAATACTAAGATCGGACAATACATTATTGAAACTGCTAGTCAGGTTACACAAAATCATAAAGGCAAAAATTTAGAGATCGGTGTTCGACCTGAATTTATTAAATTTTCTGATGATGGACTGCCAGTGAGTATCGTAAAGGTTAGCAACGTGGGACATGCTCAAATCGTTGAAACTAGTTTCGAAGGCCACAAAATAAAATTAATTATTGATGAAGACGTCGTATTACCATCAAACAATGTTCACCTTAGCTTTAACAAGGAAAAAACATATCTTTATGTCGATAGTTGGTTGGTTTAATATGAAGAAATTAGAAGGAATATACTTATGAATAAGACAACCAATCAAAAAGCATGGATTTTCTTAGCACCAGTGTTGATACTGGTTGCTTTTAATGCGTTTATTCCACTTATGACTGTAATTAATTACTCAGTTCAAGAAACCTTTGGAAACAACATTTTTTTCTGGGAAGGCTTAACCTGGTTTGAAAATATCTTGCATTCTGAACGTTTTCACAACTCTTTGATACGCCAGTTAACATTCACATTTACAATATTATTGATTGAAATTCCATTGGGAGTTGCTATTGCTTTGGCAATGCCGACTAAAAAAGGCATTTGGTTGTCTGTTTGCCTTGTCACAATGTCTCTGCCATTACTTATACCATGGAATGTTGTTGGCTCAATGTGGAATATTTTCTCCCTACCAGAAATTGGTTTACTGGGTAAGTTGCTAAATAGCTTAGGTTTTGATTACAACTATACTCGGCAAATAGGTGACGCATGGTTCACTCTCGTTTTGATGGATGTTTGGCATTGGACATCGTTAGTTGTATTACTTTCCTATGCGGGTTTAGTTGCAATTCCTGATGCTTATTATCAAGCCGCCAAAATTGACGGCGCTTCAGCCTGGTCGGTATTTCGATATATCCAGTTACCAAAAATGAAACGAGTGTTAACTATTGCCATATTGTTGAGGTTTATGGACAGCTTTAATATTTACACTGAACCCTTTGTTTTAACTGGAGGTGGACCAGGCAACTCTACTACTTTATTATCTATTGACCTTGTCAAGTTAGCACTCGGACAATTTGACCTTGGGCCAGCTGCAGCAATGTCTTTAATATATTTTTTAATAATCCTACTAATTAGTTGGATTTTTTATACTTTAATGATGCGTAATGAGGAAGAATGATGAAAACGACTAAGTGGCTCGTACCAACAATTTATATATTATTTTTACTATTACCAATTTATTGGCTAGTTAGTATGTCTTTTAAGTCCACCAACGAGATACTAGGTTCTTTTACTCTATGGCCTCAAAACTTTACACTTGAGAATTACATAACCATTTTTACTGATTCAACTTGGTATATGGGTTATTTTAACTCATTGGCATATGTTTCTATTAATACCATTCTCTCTGTTGCTGTTGCATTACCAGCAGCATATGCATTTTCACGTTTTCATTTTATGGGAGATAAGCATTTATTTTTTTGGTTACTTACTAATCGTATGGCGCCCGCGGCTGTATTTGCATTACCCTTCTTTCAACTTTATTCCTCTATAGGGTTATTTGATACTTATATAGCAGTTGCATTGGCTCATACTTTGTTTAATATCCCTTTATCCGTTTGGATATTAGAGGGATTTATGTCTGGCATTCCAAAACAATTAGATGAAACGGCATACATAGATGGTTATTCGTTTTCACGCTTTTTTATAAAAATATTTATCCCAACCATTTTGGCTGGAATTGGTGTTGCACTCTTCTTTGCTTTTATGTTTTCCTGGGTTGAGTTATTACTTGCTAAAACATTAACTGCAGTGCATGCCAAACCTATTGCTGCTCTCATGACTAAAACAGCATCTTCTTCTGGTTACGAACTAGGCTTGTTGGCAGCAGCAGGCTCTTTAACAATCATTCCAGGAGCTATTGTTGTTTATTTTGTCAGAAATTATATTGCCAAGGGCTTTGCTCTTGGGCGTGTTTAGACTATGTTGAGGAAAATATAATGGATTTATCTTGGATGGCATGGACATTACCAACAGCCGCTTTTGTTGTTTTTATATTTTTTAGTATAACTGTTATGGTTATATGGGAAATTAAATCTCCAGGCGGAGATCCAAGACGGGGATTGTTTGGAATAGATACAACAAGAGGTGATCGTTTATTTATTAGTATTTTAGGAAGCGCATTTATCTCTCTTGCATGGTTGTTTTTTATGAGTACCCCTTTGTGGGGCGCCTTGGTACTTTCAGTAACATGGTTTTTTATTGTTTTTCGATGGGTTTAGCGTAAATTTTGCAGTATTGGTTTTTGTTACAAAAGCTAGAAGCGGCATTTTAAGAAGATAGTTCTTACTAGGATTGTATATCAACTTGAACCAAAGTCCAAATTTCGTTTCATCTGAGAGGGAGGGTATATTAATACTTAGCCGAGTTCAATGAGCCTCTCCCCGTACCTTCAAAGTCAGTATATATATGCGAGGGATAGTAGATTTTTCTACCTATATAAAAAGATTCTTAAGTCACACTCGTCCATACATTTCCATCAAAAGATGAGTGAGAGAATTAGATGATTTGCTATGAATGGAAACCTATGGAAAGATGTCGTATCAGGCCACTCTGTAGGCTTCGTAGATGCTTAGTAAGGTCTTAGCTTAACTAAAGAATAAAGTAATTGGCATACCCGACTTATAGCACTCAAAAGTGGGTGGATAGGAGTAGTTTTTTCATACTAGGATTTTATTTCAATTACCTAGCCAAAATCCAAACTTCGTTTGATGTGTGAGGGTTAATATACCTACTACCCTTTCATTTACTAACCAATTGAAGGTAGAATGCCTCTGTATGTTTGAAGGATGGTTTGGGGAAAGGAAAACACAATTTAACTTGTGGTTTAGTTTAAACAAAGAACTATACCGCCGGTTTCATGACGTCATCATTCCATCTTCTAATGGAACTACTCAAGTAGACCATATTCTAGTATCACCATTCGGACTGTTCATAGTTGAAACAAAGAATTTGAAAGGATGGATTTTTGGGTCTGAAGAAAAGCCTAAATGGACACAAGTTGTTTATGGAAATAAATACTCATTTCAAAACCCTTTAAGACAGACACATAGGCATAAGAAAGTCTTATCTAAATACCTTGATTTAAAAGAAACCCATATCCAAACTGTTGTTTGTTTTGTTGGTGATTCAACATTCAAAACTGAATTACCTTCAAATGTCTTATCTTCTGGTCTTGGTCGTTACATTAAACAATTTCAAGAAAGAATTTTATCTAATGATGAAGTTGAAAGGATATGTAGTTTAATTATTAATACTAAAGGTAAGATTTCTAAAAGGGAGCATATCCAATCGTTACAAAACCGTCATTCATCTGACACAGTCTGTCCAAGATGTGGGTCTGACTTAGTGGAAAGAACTGTTAAACAAGGAATAAGAACAGGAGCCCAGTTTTTAGGATGTAGTGGTTATCCAAAATGTCGCTTCACATTGAACTAAAGTCCAAAGTTCGTTTGATGTGTGAGGGAGGGTGTATATATCTATCTACAATGTCGAGGTGAACCTGAGAACGGTTAAGTGTTTGTGCCTGTTCCAGCTACTAACTTAATCACTGTTGGAGCAAGGTTTTCAACTGGACTAACCCATAACTCTTGTAACTTGAGACG
>ENA-OSJC01004192-OSJC01004192.1-marine-metagenome-genome-assembly--contig:-NODE-4192-length-9998-cov-3.275779_pt1 | contig 9998 bp, 10 predicted proteins | sample MGYA00237885_ERZ534234 | MGnify/ENA primary metagenome ERZ534234 (study PRJEB26413, sample SAMN06343907) | marine metagenome | isolation source: coastal waters | place: Atlantic Ocean: West Antarctic... | reverse complement strand
CATCGCCCATAGCATAGGTATCACTTGTCCGGTCTGACATGCCCTGACCGCGCCAGTCGATTGCGACCGTCGCATAGCCACGCGTCAGAAAATCGGCTGCCGCAGGCCCATATTTTTCGATGTATTCAGTCCGTCCGGGAAACAGCAGAATTGTGCCTTTCGCGTCAGATCCCGTCCAGTGACCCACGCGAATGCGTAGCCCGTCAACGGTTGTCAGCCAATGTGCGACACCACCAGCGGGTCCCTGAGCAATATCTTCAAAGAAAGGCGCGTTTTCCATCGGTTACGACAATACGCCGGACAGTTTCATGGCCAAACCCATGTTGCCGTCGACCGTCAATTTGCCTGTCATAAAGGCCGCCGTCGGGTTTTGCTCACCATCAAGGATCGCTTTGAATGTTTCGGTGCTGGCGGTCAGGGTCACGTCTGTGTCGTCGTCGCCCGCGCGCGCCGTGTTCGTCAATAATAATAGCGCCTTCGTCTTCAATGACGAATTTCGCTGAGCCATCAAAGCCGGATCCGCCCATTTTTTCGTTTAATGCCGCTACGGCCTCGGTGATGACGTCGGTCATTTTTAGTCCTTTGGTTGGATATGCGCCGTCACCCTCTGGTGTGCGGCGATTGTTACGCTACATTAACAGTATGGGCATGCAAACAGACAGCTTCAAATGTATCGTTACGGCACTTGTGCTGACAGTCGGGTATTCCCTACCTGCCGCTGGTGCGACGCTGGACGAATTGTTTGATGAATTGGCTGCCGCCGAGGGTGGGGCAGGCGGCCGCATTGAGCGGCAGATCGTTGGAATTTGGGAAAAAAGCGGTAGTCCAAGTTTTGATCTGTTGCTGCGCCGTGGCAAGGACGCGTTGGATAACGGTGCGCCTGAAGTTGCGTTGGATCATTTCAGTGCTTTGGTCGATCATGCCCCTGATTTTGCCGAAGCGTATAATGGCCGCGCGACTGCGTATTTCCTGCTGGGAATGATGGGCCCTGCGTTGGATGATTTGCGTCAGGCGTTGGTTTTGAACCCCCGTCATTTTGGCGCGATGCGCGGTGTTGGTGTGATCCTAGAGGATTTGGGCCGCCCGAAAGATGCATTAGAGGTCTACCGTGCGATATTGGCGTTGAACCCTGCGTCCATAGATATGCAAAAGGCCGCAGACCGGCTTGAATTGGAACTGGAGGGGCAGGCGCTTTAAGCGCGATTGCCCCCGAATGTAATCGGGAAAAATATGCAGAATTCCCGTGTGACGGCCGTTCTTGGGCCGACAAATACCGGTAAAACCCATTATGCGATTGAGCGCATGTTGTCGCATCGCACAGGTGTGATTGGCTTGCCGTTGCGTCTGCTTGCGCGCGAAGTTTACGACCGGATTGTTGCGATCAAAGGGCCTAGCGTGGTTGCGATGATCACAGGCGAGGAACGGATTGTGCCGCCGCGCGCTGCCTATTGGGTCTGTACCGTTGAGGCGATGCCAGACGGCTTGGGGTGCGATTTTCTGGCGGTTGATGAAATTCAGCTTTGCGGCGATCCTGAGCGTGGTCATGTATTCACAGACCGGTTGCTAAATGCGCGTGGCCTACATGAGACGCTGTTTTTGGGCGCAGAAACGATGAAGCCCGCGATCGCGGAGATGATTCCACAAGCCGAGTTTATGCGGCGCGAACGCATGTCGACGCTGACTTATTCGGGGTCCAAAAAGCTGTCTCGGATGCCTGCGCGGGCCGCAATCGTTGGGTTTTCCGTTGAAAATGTCTATGCGATTGCCGAGTTGCTGCGCCGTCAAAAGGGCGGAGCGGCGGTTGTGATGGGCGCGCTGAGCCCGCGCACGCGCAACGCGCAGGTCGAGATGTATCAAAACGGTGACGTCGATTATTTGGTGGCGACTGATGCGATTGGCATGGGGCTGAACCTTGATATTTCCCATGTCGCATTTTCCAGTCTGTCAAAGTTTGACGGCCAAAGAATGCGGTATTTGGCGCCTGAAGAGCTGGCCCAGATTGCCGGTCGTGCGGGCCGTTATATGGAAAATGGCACCTTTGGTGTGACGGGCGAAGCACCGCCGTTGGACGATATGGTCGCAACGGCGATTATGGACCATAAGTTCCGTCCGGTACAAAAATTACAGTGGCGTAACAGCCGGTTACAGTATGGTTCGCCGAAACGGTTGATCCAGACGTTAGAAGAACGCACCAATGATCCGCTATTGACCCGTGTGCGCGAAAGCGATGATTTAGCCGCACTAAAGGCATTGGCCGCTGACGAAATTATCGCCGCACGAGCAAAAGATGGCCCATCGGTCAAGCTGTTGTGGGATGTGTGCCGTATTCCGGATTTTCGTGGTATAAGCCGCGGCGAACATGCGGGGCTTTTGAGCCAGATTTTCACGGACTTGCATCAAGACGGGCATGTGTCGTCGAACTGGTTTGGCCTGCAAATACGCCGCATTGATCGCATGGACGGGGATATAGACACGCTGTCAAAACGGCTGGCCTATATCCGGACGTGGACTTATGTGGCGCAGCGCAGAGGGTGGCTACGTGACGAAAGTCATTGGCGCGACGAAACCCGTGCGGTAGAAGACCGACTATCAGATGCGCTTCATGGTGCATTGACGCAAAGATTTGTGGACCGGCGGACAAGCATTTTGCTTCGCCGGCTCAAACAGAAGGAGAGCCTGTTGGCTGACGTAAACGACAAAGGCGAAGTCACCGTAGAGGGTGAATTTGTAGGCAAACTCGAAGGCTTCCGCTTTCGGATGGACAAAGCTGGTAGCCCCGATGAGGCCAAGACATTGCGTCAGGCATCAACGCAGGCGCTGATGCCGCAGTTTCACCTGCTGGCGGACCGGTTTTATAACGCACCTGATCCTGAATTGGATTTCACAGAGCAAGGTGGCCTGATGTGGGGCGACGCGGCTGTTGGGAAGCTGACTGTTGGATCTGACCCGCTGAAGCCCGAAGTTGTCGCGTTTGTTGATGACGAGGCAGGCGCCGATGTGATCGCGAAAGTGCAGCGCCGTTTGCAGCATTTTATCGATCGCAAGATTGCCGCTGGGTTCGAATCGCTTTTGACCTTGAAAAACGATGAGACGCTTGTGGGGGCCGCCAAAGGCTTTGCTTTCCGTTTGGTTGAAGGGTTTGGCATTGTGCCGCGTGGCGATGTCGCCGACGAGGTTAAAGCGCTGGATCAAGACGCCCGTGGCAGCCTGCGCAAGCATGGTATCCGCTTTGGTCAGTTTACGATCTTTATGCCGCTTTTGCTAAAGCCCGCGCCGACGCGTTTGCGTCTGGTGTTGTGGTCGCTGTCCAAGGGACTGTCAGAATTTCCTGAAAGCCCGCCCCCAGGTTTGGTCACTGTGCCCGCCGCCAAGGATGCCGTGCATGGTTACTATGCTATGTCCGGTTACCGCGCTGCTGGCACCCGTGCGATCCGTATTGATATGCTGGAACGTCTGGCTGATATGCTGCGCGATAAAGACAGCCGTGGTGGTTTTGAAGCCAATGCAGATATGCTGTCGATCACCGGTATGACGCTTGATCAGTTCGCTGATTTGATGGCTGGTCTTGGTTATAAGGCCGAGAAGGCTGAGCGCGAAAAAGTTAAAGCGCCCAAGCCTGAAGTGGTGCAAGACGCCGTGCAAGATGCTGAAAAAGCAACGGAAACAGCGGAATCTGTTGAGGCTGTGGCTGAAGAAGCCCCTGAGATGGAAGTGTTTTACACGTTCACTTGGGCTGGTCGGGCTGCACGCGAAAATGCGCGCCCGAAGCGCGACAATGCCAAGCCCGCTAAGGGCAAAGGCAAGCGTCCTGCAAAGGGTGGCGATGAGCGTCAAAAGTTCACAGCCAAGCCGAAGGTCGAAAAGAAAATTGACCCCGACAACCCGTTTGCTGCCGCGCTGGCAGGGTTCAATAAAGGTTGAACGAAAAGCGTGACACGATACGAATAGACAAATGGTTATGGCAGGCGCGGTTTTGCAAATCGCGCTCCATCGCCGCCACCGCTGTGGCGACGAGCAAAGTGCGGATCAATGGCGATGTGGCGGCGAAACCAGCCCACGCTGTCGGGGCAGGCGACGTACTGACATTTCTCCAACAGACAGACGTCCGGATCGTTAAGATTCTGGCTTGTGGTAAGCGGCGCGGTCCTGCGCCTGAGGCCCAAGCATTATACGAGGATATGTCGCCTCCAAAGGTTCATGTTCCTAAAAACCCCAAATTTGAGGGAAAAGGTCGCCCCACCAAGAAGGATCGGCGGGACATGCTGTCTCATCCCCGTGATGGGGGTCCGTTTGACCTTGATTGAGGCGACGGGTTGGCCTAGCTAGGCCGAGACAATTTTCCGGATGAACCTATGACCTATATCGTCAACGACAACTGTATTGCCTGCAAATTCACTGACTGCGTGGAGGTCTGCCCTGTGGACTGTTTTTACGAGGGTGAAAACATGCTGGTGATCCACCCTGATGAATGCATCGACTGTGGTGTGTGCGAACCAGAGTGCCCCGCTGACGCGATCCGCCCTGATACAGAGCCGGATATGGAAAAATGGGTCGAGTTTAACCGCAAATATTCTGAGATGTGGCCGGTCATCATCACCAAAAAAGACCAATTGCCAAACGCCGAAGAGATGGACGGTAAAGAAGGCAAGATGGAGCTGTTTTCGGAAGCGCCAGGCGAAGGCGGCTGATTCGCACGCCATTTGCTGTGAGACCTTATTTCTATGGAAGTTATGATTTGATCGCGCCCCTTTTTTGTGGCGCGATTTTGTGTTATAGTAAAATCAATGATTTAGAATAAATACTGTACTGACGAACCAAAAGACACCGACGTGAACAAGTTGTTCTCGCCGGATTTTTTGTCTGTGCAGTCACCTGAAAGGACGACCATGAGTAAGAAGAAACTAGACTTTAGCCCGAATGATTTCGTCGTCTACCCAGCCCACGGCGTCGGTAAAGTTGTGTCGGTAGAGACCCAAGAGGTTGCTGGCTTCGAGCTGGAAATGTTCGTCATTGCGTTTGAAAAAGACAAAATGACCCTGCGCGTACCGACGCATAAGGCGCTTGACGTTGGCATGCGGTCGCTCGCGACCCCTGATGTTGTGGCCCATGCTATGAAAACTTTGCGTGGCAAGGCCAAGGTTAAGAAAGCCATGTGGTCGCGCCGTGCGCAGGAATACGAGCAAAAAATTAACTCTGGCGATTTGATCGCAATTGCTGAAGTTGTGCGCGATTTGCACCGCCAAGACGACCAGCGCGAGCAAAGTTATTCTGAGCGTCAACTGTATGAAGCCGCGTTAGAGCGGTTAACTCGCGAAATCGCTGTTGTAGCTGGTAGCGACGAAAATGCGGCAGTGGCCGAGATCACAGGCGTTCTTGTTGCCCGGGCAGCATAAGTTGTTTTTGGGTTTATAGAACAAATGGGCCGATGCTGACACCAGCATGGGCCCATTTTGTTTCGCGACTAGAGGTGCTTAAAGCGCGCGCCAGCCAATATCGTTTCTGTAAAACCCTGCAGGCCAATCGATGGATTTGGTCATTGCATAAGCCCGCTCGCGTGCCTCGGTTAACGTGTCACCGCATGCCGTAACCGCCAGCACACGGCCGCCAGTTGCGGTGATCACACCATCATTTTCCGTTGTGCCCGCATGGAACACCATATTTTTGCTGTCTTCAGGCAGGGCATCTAACCCGTTGATAACAGATCCCTTTTGGTAATGTCCTGGATATCCGTTGGCCGCCATAACGATCGTGATCGCATGGTCGTCCGCCCAGTTTACCTTGATATCGTGCAGGCGGTGCTCTGCACAGGCTTGGAGCAGGTCCAATATCTGCCCACCGAGCCGCATCATCAGCGTTTGGCATTCCGGATCACCAAAGCGCACGTTGTATTCGACAAGTCTTGGTTGCCCGTCCTTGATCATCAGGCCGACAAACAGGACGCCTTCAAACGGCGTGCCGCGCTTGCGCATCTCGTCCATGCAAGGTTTGACGATTTCATCCATCGCCTTTTGGGTCACGCTTTCGGTCATCACGGGGGCAGGGGAATAGGCCCCCATGCCGCCGGTGTTTGGCCCTGTGTCGCCCTCGCCTACGCGTTTGTGGTCTTGGGCGGTACCAATGGGCAGAATGTTGGTTCCGTCGCACAGCACAAAGAACGATGCCTCTTCGCCATCCATGAATTCTTCGATCACGACTTCCGCGCCTGCGTCCCCGAATGATCCGTCAAACATGTCGTCAATCGCGTCCAGCGCCTCGGCTTCTGTCATTGCGACGATGACGCCTTTGCCAGCGGCAAGCCCGTCAGCTTTGACCACAATGGGTGCGCCTTGCGCCTTGATATAGGCTTTGGCGGCGTCCGCGTCATGGAAATGTCCGTAGCCAGCTGTGGGGGCGTTCGCCGCATCGCAGATCGCTTTTGTGAACGATTTGGAAGCTTCTAGCGCTGCTGCGGCCTTAGATGGTCCGAAAACCAACAGGCCGGCATCGCGCAAACGGTCGGCCACACCTGCTGCAAGGGGGGCTTCTGGTCCGATGATCACAAAATCAATTGCGTTTTCTTCGGCGAATGACGCGACCGTATCACCATCCATAATGTCGATGTCGGCGCAGTCGCAGATTTGTGCGATCCCAGCGTTGCCAGGCGCCACAATCAGCCGGTCGCATTTCGGATTTTGCTGAATTGCCCAAGCGAGGCTGTGTTCGCGCCCACCGCTGCCCAAAATAAGGATGTTCATGGTCGTCTCCTGCTTGGCCTTCGTCTGCAGGCGTTCTAAGGTTAGCATAGGCTGATCACAAGGGCGTAGCATGGACCTTTTCGACGACGACCCCGCTGGCGACAACGCGCCCGAGTTTTCTGTATCCGATATTTCGGGTGCGGTGAAAAAGGCGATTGAAGGCGGATTTTCCCACGTTCGTGTGCGCGGCGAAGTGGGGCGTGTGTCGCGACCTGCGTCTGGCCACATTTATATGGACCTGAAAGACGAGCGATCCGTGTTGGCTGGCGTCATCTGGAAAGGCCGCGCAGCCGCGCTTACGACCCGCCCCGAAGAGGGGATGGAGGTGGTCGCAACCGGTAAGTTGACCACGTTCCCTGGTCAGTCGAAATATCAGATGGTGATTGAAAGCGTGGTGCCTGCGGGCGCTGGTGCGTTGATGGCGATGCTGGAGAAGCGTAAGGCGCAGCTGGCGTCTGAGGGGCTGTTTGCACCTGAGCGTAAGAAAGAACTGCCGTATTTGCCCGAGATTATCGGCGTTGTGACGTCGCCGTCTGGCGCCGTTATCCGCGATATTTTGCATCGCTTACGCGACCGGTTCCCGCGCAAAGTGTTGATCTGGCCTGTCGCCGTGCAAGGACAGCGTTGTGCGCCCGAGGTCGCAAATGCGATCCGTGGATTTAATGCCATGACGGCTGGCGGGGCCTTGCCACGCCCTGATTTGATCATTGTGGCCCGCGGCGGTGGATCGCTTGAGGACCTTTGGGGCTTTAACGAAGAAATCGTGGCCCGCGCTGCTGTGGCGTCAGATATCCCGTTGATTTCGGCTGTTGGGCACGAAACTGATACGACGCTGATTGATTTTGTATCCGATATGCGCGCCCCGACGCCGACTGCTGCAGCAGAAATGGCCGTGCCTGTGCGCATGGAATTGATGGCTTGGGTGGATCAGCAAGGTGCGCGGCTTAGCCAATCGTTAAGCAACGGATTGACCCAGCGCGGTCAGCGTCTTCGCGATTTGTCGCGAGGGTTACCAAGCAAGGATAGCTTGCTGGACGGGCCACGTCAGCGGTTTGATACCGTTGCGGACCGGTTGCCTATCGCATTGCGCCGCGCGATCGCAGCCAAACAATTGACCCTGTCGGATGCGTCCGGTCCACTGCGCCCGAGCATTTTGCGCGCACGAGTTACGCGTGCAAAGGACAAGCTAGACAACGCATCACGGGGTTTGCGAACCGATGTGATTGCACGCGATGTCGTGCGCAAACGCGAGCGACTTGACGCGGTTATGGCGCGGCTGTCCGCACGGGCGCAAAGTGATCAGACTGCCCGCGCGGCGCGGCTGGCGTCATTGGACCGTCTGCGTGAAACGCTTGGTTATGTCGAAACGCTAAAGCGCGGTTATGCTGTCGTGCGCGGTGATGGTGCTGTTGTTACGGCGACAGCAGGGGCCAAAGCAGCGAGGTCAATTGAGATCGAATTTGCAGACGGGCGCGTGACCTTAGGATCCTAGGTTTGGGCCGGGGCAAATTAGCGGCTCAGCGCTGTTTTGCGCTTCATAAAGGACGGATGTGTTTGGGCGGTTCATGAAAACTGCGCGCAGGCCGTTGGGCTCGTCATAGAATTCCCAACACTTGGGGGCGGGGTCAAAGTCGTAGCGAAAGCAGATGCTTCCCTTGCTTTCATACCAGACACCGTTGCTGCATTCGCCATCCAGAAATGACCAAATGACGCGCTGATTGTCTTGGTATTGCTCAATGCCATAAGCTGCGTCGCCGGCCACGCCAAACGTCAGGGTTTTACCTTTGGTGTAGGTATCAAATTCGGCGGCAGTCATGGCATTTTCTGCAAATGCAGGGGCGGCCAAGAAAAGTAAGATCAGATATTTCATTTGGTTAGACTGCCAAGTTTCGGCGGACCTGGCTAGTGGTGACCTTGTCATTTGACTGACCACTGCGCTGCGAGCGGGTCCATGATTTTGCGCCAGCTACGCGGTGCGAGTGCCAAACAAGCCATCACAGGCAAAGAACGCGGTAGCATTGGACAATCTTCTGGGATGATCAGCGTGTTGTAGGGCAGCGACGGGTGCGCATGGTGGTCTGAATGTCGCGGCGCGTTCAGCATGATGGCGGATGAAAGCCAATGTGGGCTATTCCAGCTATGGCGAGTACTGACGGGTTCATATTTGCCATCAATCTTTGAACGCATCAGTCCGTAGTGTTGGATGTAGTCTGATAGTAATAGTTGCGAGGTGCTAAATGTCGCGAGGGCCACATAGATCGCGGCGCCAATCGGTCCGCCAATGGACCATGCCAATGCAACGAAACCCGCGGCGCCTCCGACGTAGGTCACATAGGGGTGACGATAGGTGGGGGCATCAACGCGCCGTTGGCGTTCGGTTTCGGCGGCGAGCCCTTTGCGGAATGATCCGCGCCAAGCGCGTGCAGCAAACTTGTAATAGCTTTCGCCGCTCCGCGATGTTGACGGGTCTGATGGGGTGGCCACATAGCGGTGATGCACAAGCACATGCGCAGATGTGTGATGCCCAAAAAGCAAAGAAATGTAGACCCATTTCCCTAAACGGTGCAATCTACGCCCGCCGCGATGTATCAGTTCATGCGCGTTTGAATTGCTGATTTGTCCAAAGAAAAATCCAGCAGCGATGAAAATGCCAATTTTGGCGATGATACTACTATTTCCGTTTGCGAGCGCGTTAACCACCAACGCAAGTAGTCCAAAGTGAAGCACGCCAAGGCTGACCGACAAAACCATTGCGGCGGGGAATTCGCTGTCTTTTGTTGGCGGCGTAACGTGGTGTACGATTTCATCCAGACACGCCGTCAATACCGTAAGGTAAATCAGGCTGGCCAAAATCCAAAGTCCGCCCAAAGTTGCAGCCGCACAAATAAGTGCGACTGGGATCAACGTGGCGAGTGTGAATAGACGCATTGGTGTCAGGAAACGGATCATTTACACGATGTAGCACGCAATCATTCAAACGTCAGTGCCTGATCCTGTGACGTGTTGTTTCAGTTATGGACATTCCAACCTTATCGCGCCGCCTCTTTCAATATCGATCAATCGGGACTAAGTGTTTGGAGTTCAGTGTTTAAAGGCCGCACGATGTCGTTTTTCAAAAAACTCAAAGACCGGATGCTTCGGTCTTCTTCCAAAATTGACGAAGGTTTGGACGCGATTGTCAGTGATGGTGGGGCGCCCGCGCCCGAATATATTGACGTCCCCGCGGTTGACGCTGAGCCCGTCAGTGTTGAGCCCGTTCATACG
>ENA-OSJC01004191-OSJC01004191.1-marine-metagenome-genome-assembly--contig:-NODE-4191-length-9998-cov-3.807781_pt1 | contig 9998 bp, 10 predicted proteins | sample MGYA00237885_ERZ534234 | MGnify/ENA primary metagenome ERZ534234 (study PRJEB26413, sample SAMN06343907) | marine metagenome | isolation source: coastal waters | place: Atlantic Ocean: West Antarctic... | reverse complement strand
ATTCACGATTCCTAAATACAGCGCATTTTTTCTGCATAATATTTTGCATTGCTATTCTCACTTCGCCCGTTGTTGAATCACCTTTCTGATTACGTATTAAATCAAATCGATCTAGAATTTGATTTGTTACCCTTTCATTAATTTCAATCTTAGAAGAGTTAGGTTTTACTTTTTCTTTAGCAGTGTCACTTGCTGCCTTTCCAAAAACAACTAAATCAATTAATGAATTAGTACCCAATCTATTTGCTCCATGAACTGAAACACATGCCGCTTCACCAATCGCTAGCAGTCCTTCACATACATTTTCAGGATTGCCATCACTTGGACGCAATACTTCTGTTCGGTAGTTTGTTGGTATGCCTCCCATATTGTAGTGAACAGTTGGTAAGACAGGTATGGGCTCTTTTGTTAAGTCTACTCCTGCAAAAATTTTAGCTGTTTCAGAAATGCCAGGCAATCTTTTATGCAATGTTTTAGAATCAATATGTTCAAGATGAAGCAATACGTGGTCACTATTGATACCACATCCTCTATTCTCATTAATCTCTATAGTCATGGCCCTACTAACAACATCTCGAGAAGCTAGGTCTTTAGCATTTGGAGCATAGCGCTCCATAAACCTCTCTCCATCACTGTTAGTTAAATAACCTCCTTCACCCCTAGCCCCCTCTGTAATCAATACGCCCGCTCCATAGACTCCTGTCGGATGAAATTGAATAAATTCCATATCTGATAAAGGTAAATTTTGACGAAGTGCCATAGCACTTCCATCTCCTGTGCATATATGTGCACTGGTGGATGAAAGATAAGCTCTTCCATATCCTCCAGTAGCTAAAATAGTTTGATGTGCTAAAAATCTGTGCATCGTGCCATCCTCTAAACACCAAGCCATAACTCCTTTGCAGCTTCCTTCTTCATCCATCAATAAGTCTAAAACAAAGTACTCAATATAAAACTCAACTTTATTTTTTAATGATTGCTGATAAAGCGTATGCAACAAGGCATGACCTGTACGATCAGCAGCAGCACAAGCTCGCATTGCTGGAGCTCCTTCACCATTGTTTGTTAAGTGTCCTCCAAAAGGTCGTTGATAAATTTTCCCTTCTTCAGTTCGACTAAAAGGCATTCCGTATTCCTCTAGTTCAATAACTGCTTTAGGCGCATTTGAACACAAGTACTCAATTGCATCTTGATCGCCTAGCCAATCAGATCCCTTAACTGTGTCGTACATATGCCATCGCCAGTTATCTTCACCCATGTTTCCAAGAGCAGCTCCAATACCTCCTTGTGCAGCAACTGTATGACTTCGGGTAGGAAAGACTTTAGAAATACAGGCTGTTTTTAATCCAGATTCTGCAACACCTAATGTAGCTCTCAAACCTGATCCACCTGCACCTACTACAATAACATCATAATGATGATCTATAATGTCATAGGATTTTCTCATTGCATTATGTTTAATTTAAATATTGCTACAACTACTAAAAACAGAGTTAATATAGTAATAATGTTTATTAATCCTTTTAATAATTTTTGCAAATTTAATGAATTAACATAATCTATCACAATAGTTTCGCATCCTAATTTTGCATGAATTACCATTGCTATCATCATGCTTAAAAATAAAAAGCTATTAACATAAGATTCAAAAAAAGATTCCATTTGTTGAAACTGAAAATCTTGAAAAGAAACACACTGATATACAAACCAAATAGTAAGGGGTATCAATAAAATTGCAGTAATTCTTTGCAGGACCCACTTCGAAGTATAATTATTTTTCATACTAAATAAACCATACAAAAAAAGTTGCTCCTAAAGTTAAAAGTAAAATTAAGTATCCTGATTTATAGACAGTTTTAAGATCCATTCCTAAACCATAGGTCCAAAAAAGATATCTGGTGCCATTAAATAAGTGATAAAAAATAGCTAAAGTCCATAAAAATAAAATTAATTTAAAGATTAAAGAATTGGCTAAAAGCTCAAAGATAAAAAAAAATGTAGGGCCTAACGCTATAAGGGAAACCCAGATTGCAATCAAAATTGAACCTATGCAGAGTCCAATACCTGTAATTCGATGCAAAATTGAGAAAACGGACGTCAAAACCTTTTTATGAATAGAAAGGTGCGGAGATAAAGGTCTATTATTAATCATTGAAAAAATATTTATTATAGTTTTTAAATATCTTTTTTTTGGAGAAATTCAAAAAAAAATACACATTTATTTAAAATATATAAAAAAAGATATTTGTGGAAAAAAATGTGGATAGGTTAAACTTTTCCGGGAAAAAGGTTCAGTTTATCAAATTTAGTTGAATAATTTTTTGCTTAGCTGTTGAAATAATCATACTTTCAAAGTATCTTGAATAAAGCCGGATAATAAACTCATTTTCTTAGCTTCGGAGGAACGCCGAGAGATATTTTACATTTATTCCCGCCGGATAAATGTTTTAGAGTTTTATCTTAACTGGAGAAGTGTCTGCCAAGGTGCAAACTAGTGAAGATGAGTCCGGCTTTTTTATTTTCCCAAATTACTCTCAAAAAAATCTCTCATTTTCAAACCATACTCTTCAGGATATTTAAACATGGCATCAACATGATATGAGTTTTTTGCAAGCCAAAATTCAGCATTAATATTGTTATTTTTGGCATATCTTTTAATATAATCAAAATGATGGGGCAATATTCTCAAATCTTTATCTCCATGAGTAAAATAATAATTTTGAGTTTTAGATAAAGCTAAAGCAGGAGATAGTTTTGTCGGATCAATACCAGTTAAAATCTTTCCAGCAAAACTTACAGCTGGACCAAAATCATGAGGGATGCCGTATCTTGCAATCTCATCTTTTAAAATCATCTTAAATTCTGCGATTGTACTATCTAACCAGATGGCCTGAATATCTTTTTCTTTTTGTGCTGCAAAAATTACAGAGGTGCCACCTAAGGAAATTCCATGTAATCCAATTAAATTTTTTTTGAAACCAATATTCTGTAAAAAATCATAAGCGCCTAATACATCTTGATATTCGCTAAGACCCAAATGTTCGTAATCGCTAGTTGTTGAACTTTGGCCATAGTTACGCAAATCAATAGTTAAAGCGTTAATTTCATTTTTTATTAATAAACTAGCTATTATATTTGATTCTGGCTTGCATTTCCCATTAGGAAAAATACCATGGACAACAATAACTACTGGACGATCAGGAAAATAATTAAAAAGCCATCCATTAATTTTTATATCTTCGTCTCTCGAGGGAAAATAAACTTCTTGCCATTCATTTAAATGATACTCTTTAAAAGGAAAATTTTTTCTAAGCTCACTTCTTGTTAGATTAGAATATTCATGATGATCAACATATGTTGACCATGTATTTGGGAGCGATCCTTGATGCAAGCCACACGTTGGATCAATGCGCAAAATTGTATTTGCTAAATAAAATCCAATACTAAAATAAATAAAAAAAGAAAGAAGTATTAAGCCACCAAAAAGATAAATAATTATTTTTTTCATTTTTTATCAAAAGTTATAATTGTCATCTCATATAGCCTACTTGATGTACGTTCAAATTCTTTAGCTAAATTTTTAATTTTACATAGTTGATTTATAGGGAGTGCAGCGAGCAAAACAACAGAGCATTTCTGATCATACAACATATCTATTAAGCTAATAAATCGGCGGCACGTATCTGTCTCTGAATCTACAAATTGAGGGATATTCGATATAAATATTAAATTAAAAGTATTAGCAATATTAAGATAATCTTCATGAGCTAAATTAACTGCACATAACTCATTAAAACTACAGAGAACTATATTAGAGGTGCATTTTTCAAATCTTATAGATCTGCTTTTTGTTTGAATTTTACGAATATGAATTTGGCTTTTATCAACAAAGTGTTCAAAAAGTTTATTGAATTCAAAACTAGTTTTGTCATCAATAGGAGTAAAATAGGTCTTAGATTGATTAAGCATTAATCGACGATAGTCTTGCTGTTGACTTAAATGGGAAATTTTAAAACTGCTTTTTATTAAATCAATAAATGGTAAAAAATCATTACGCTGTAAGCCATTTTTATATAATTCTTCTGGATGAAAATTAGAAGATACCAAAGTAAAGATCTTATATTTCTGGAACAGAATAAAAATTTTTTTTACTAATAGTGCATCAACAATATTAAAAATATGCATTTCATCAATAAAAATTATTTTATTTTTTTGTGAAATATTTTTAATATACTTTTCAAGAGCAGTGTCCTTACTATTAATATTTATAAATGCATGAAGATTAATCATAAAGTGATTAAAGTGATATTTTTGTCCAGCATTAATAAAATTAAGAAACAAATTAAAAATAAATGTCTTGCCAATACCTACGGATCCATAGACGTAAATTCCTTGCAATTTTTTTTTGGTTGAAAAAAAATTAATTTTTTTATTGTGTGTCCATGCATCATGAATATTTTTTAACAATTCAACTTGTTTTTGATCATAAGAAATAAAATTATTTTCAACAAAAGTATTATAATGTTTTTCTATCGAATTAATCATCAGACACACCTATAAAAGATTCTAATTTTTGTAGCGTTTCTTTTTCTTCTTTTGAAATAGTTTTATTTTTTTCTTTAAATTTTAGTCGATTAAATTCTTCCATAAGAAAATTAAAACTCTCAGAAATTGCTTTATTCATTAGCTGTTTTTATAGATAATTGAAAGCAGGGTAGAAATAAATATTATAATAAAGGAAATCATTGCAATTGTTAAAATACCAAATCCTAAATCAATCACATAACCAAATGCAAGTGGTGAAAGTGCGCTCGCAAAAACTGAGCAAGCGGAAAGTAAAGCTTTTACAGAACCTAGGCTCTCTAAGTTATAAAGTTCTGCCCAAAGAGATCCAATGAATGGGGCTCCTATTCCCATGTTTAATCCAAATAATGAAAGATAAATAAACATGGACAAATAACTATCAAAAAATATTAAAACTAATATCGCTAAAGAAAGAGGAAGAAGGCTGAAAATTACAGTTTTTTTAGTATTAAACTTATCAATTACTGGGCCCCCAATAAAAAGACCAATAATTGAAAAAATGCCTAATAAAATATATCCATTGGCCAACATGTCTACAGTCCACCCCTTTTCAGTAATAATAAAAATCTGGTGAAACATTAAACCCGTACCGATAAAGGGAGCCGCTATAGACAGGGGTATATAAATATAAAAATTTTTATGCACAACTATTTCTCTTGTTGTCAATTTTTTACTAGAAGTTGTCTGAACTATTGATTCTTTAAATCTAGCATGTCTACCAGACTGCTTTCGCAAAGATAGGAAAAGCAAGGGTATAAAAAAAACTAATATGGTTAAACTGGCAACTAACCAAACATGCCTCCAATCCATAATGTCTAATAATTTTATAACTATAATAGGTAAAAACATTACTCCTACCTGACCTCCAAAAGACGCGAACGATAATGCCTTACCTCTATTCACGTCAAAATAACGAGCCATTGTAGTCACTCCAGCATGGGACATAGATCCTTGACCAAAAAATCTTAAACCAAAAATTATAAAATATAGAAAAATAATAGATTCATATTCTACATACATGCTAAGACACGCAATTGCTAAACCAAGAGAGATCATAAAAGAATAGATTCTTAAATCCATATGATCAATAAGTTTTGCAAATCCAACTAATATCAAAGAGCTAGTTAAAGTTCCTAAAGCATAAATTAGCCCAAACTCGCCAGCTGTCAGATTAAAAAAAGTCCTAATTTCTGTATTAAAAAGAGAAATAAAAAAAGTTTGTCCAAAATTTGCAAAAAACATAATTGTAAAACCATAAAAAAGAAGTTTTGGATCTAAAATAAAAAAATCTCTCATTATTCTGTAATCATAATTGTGGGTAGTGGTAAAAAAATTTTTGTTTTAATTTTTTTTATACTAAATTTCTTACATAAATTATCATAACGCTGTACCTTTGGCAAATTGATAGTTTTAAAAGCAAGATTATTTCTACCAAAGAAACATTGTTATCCAAATAATTCATAATTTTTCTTATCTAAAGATATTTTTTTTTAATACTATTTAATGCTATTACTTTTTATTAATAATTTTTTTTACTTCATTCAATAGAGAAACCATTTTCTTCATATTGATACGACCAGTGTTAACATTCCTTGGACTTGGATGATAACTGCCAACTAAAATTTTTTTATCTGGCAAAACAAACTTACCTCCATGGGAAAATTGAAAATCTTTATTTTTAATCATATAATCCTGTTTATAGAAATGAAGACAGGCATCAAAAGCAATTTTGCCTAAAGCTAAAATGGTGCTTACTTTGTTTAAATAATAAATTTCTTTTTTAAAAAATGGAAAGCAAGTTCGCAATTCTAGGGGGGTAGGTTTATCCTTTGGAGGAACGCACTTTAAAGCTGTAGTTAAATAAGTATTATACAATAACAAACTATCACTTTTATACATAGAGCTTGGCTGATTTGCCAAGCCTGCATCAAATAAGCATCTAAATAAAAAATCAGAGGATTGATCCCCTGTAAATACTCGGCCTGTTCTGTTCCCTCCATGAGCAGCAGGGGCTAAACCAATCATTAATAATTGTGCTTCAGTATCCCCATAACCTGTAATAGGCTTTCCCCAGTATATTTCATTCATATATTGTTTACGTTTTTCTTTGGCTATTTTAGTCCGAAAATCAACTAGGCGTGGGCATTTTTTGCAAGCTACAATTTCTTGATTTAAATTCGTAAGAGAGGTTGTCATCAAGTATTCGTATAGTATAAGGTTGTGATGAATGAAAGAGCAAAGGCAATATTAGACTTTTGGTTTGTAGAGTCTTCACCACAAGATCATTTTAAACGAAGTGATGATTTCGATAAAAAAATAAAAAATTATTTTGAAAATGACTATATCAAAGCTATCAATAATGAACTTGAGGAGTGGCAAGATAATCCACAATCATGCTTAGCTCTTATTATTCTGCTAGATCAATTTTCTCGAAATTTACATCGAGATAGTCCAAAAGCATTTGCTTATGATAACAAGACAAGACTTATAGTTAATGAAGCCATTGATAGAGGAGACTTAGAGAGAATAGATCTTAATCAAATGCTTTTTTTACTTCTCCCATTAATACACAGTGAAGAAATAAGTGATCACATTTTTGCGAATAAACTGGGTCAAACTTACCTTAAAGATCACCCTCAATACGACGATATCAAGAAATCATGGGATGATCACACTAAAGTTATTAAAAAATTTAACAGATATCCTCATCGAAATAAAATTTTGAATAGAAAGACAACTAAGGAAGAGGAGGAGTTTTTATCAGGTCCTAATTCCTCTTGGTAAATATTTTTTTAAAAATTGGTAAATGAATAATTTAGAATTAAATAAATTAATATATGTCGTTGGTTCTCCAAGATCTGGTTCGACACTAATTTATAATTCATTATGCTCATCAAAAATATTTAATCCTGGGCTCCCAGAAAATCATTTAGTTCCCAACCTTGTAGGATATTTTCTTAAGCAATTAGAGCGTAACAAAAAAGAAAAGAATATTTTTTTTGATTCTAATGACGATACTCTTAATTATTTTAAAAAATGCATTGAAATATATTTGCAAAAAATATCTACAAAATACCAAACTGATAAACTTCTATTAAAAAGCATTGTTTTTGGATCTAATATTTATTTAATGAATATTTTATTTCCTAAAGCAAAATTTATAATGACTATTCGCGATCCTAGAGACATTATCTGTTCAATGTTAGGTATCTCAGAGAAACAAATTGCTCAAGGAACAACTCCTCAGTATCCCAGAAACATGAGCACGCTGTGCAACTTTATCAATGAAAAATATAATATACTATCAAATTCAAAATACTCATATTTTACAAAAGAATCAGTTATCATTATTAAATATGAAGATTTTATTGATGATCATCAAAGTAAATTGAATGACACTATGAAAAAACTTGGGATAGATTTTTCTTTTTTAAAAGATCATAATTATTGGGATTTTGCTTTAAATTTAAATAGTACAAGTGATAATTTATATGATTCTACATTATGGAATAAACCTATTTCAAATTCAAAAATAGGCGTTTACAAAAATTTATTAACCTTAGAAGAGATAAATGACGTTAATAAAAATTGTGAAAGCTTAATATCTAAATTTAATTATTAGGTAATTTACTTTTTAAAATATTAAAACAACAATTCTCTTTCAAATATTTTGAAGAACAACTTTCATCGCTGGCAATAATAAAGTAAGATAGATTTATTCGGTCTCGTAGTGAAATGGATATCATAGGTGTCTTCGAAACATTTGTTTCAGGTTCGAATCCTGACGAGACCGCCAATCATTAACTAATATATTGAGGATATTTTTTAATTAAAACCTCTGCTATTTGAACGGCATTAAGAGCCGCTCCTTTTCTTAAATTATCGGAAACAACCCATATATTTAAACCATTATCAACTGAATGATCTTCTCTAATCCTGCTTATATATACCTTATCTTCTCCTGCAGCCTCTACAGGAGTAACATAACCCTCGTCTTTACGATGATCTACTACGGAAATATTTTCAAAGTTACTTAAAAGCTCAGTTGCTTTTTTTTCAGACAAGGCGGAATCAAATTCAATATTTATTGACTCAGCGTGGCTTACAAAAACAGGTATGCGCACACATGTAGCAGAAACTTTTATACCTTCATCTAATATTTTCTTAGTTTCATTGATCATTTTTTCTTCTTCTTTAGTGTTTCCATTTTCAACAAATGAATCAATATGGGGGATCGCATTAAAGGCAATTTGCTTTGTAAATTTATTTTTTTCAATTGCTTTATTCGCATAAATTCCCTGAGTCTGATTAAATAATTCATCCATTCCATCTTTGCCTGCTCCAGACACAGATTGGTATGTTGATACAACGACTCTATTTATGATAGCTTCATCGTGAAGAGGTTTTAATGCCATTAACATTTGTATTGTAGAGCAATTTGGATTAGCAATAATATTTGATCTTTCTTCGTTTGCAAAAAACTCATCAAGAACATCTGCATTAACTTCCGGGATAATAAGTGGGACGTTTTCTTCCATACGAAAAAAAGATGTATTATCAATTACTATACACCCTGCAGTCGCTGCTATAGGTGCATACTTAGCTGAAACTGAGCCACCAGGGGAAAATAATCCTATTTCTACTTTTGAAAAATCAAATTCTGATAAATCTTCAACTACAATTTCCTTATCTTTAAAATTGATTGTTTGACCTTTGGATCTGGATGACGCCAATAGATATAAATTATCAATTGGAAAATCACGTTCCTCGAGTATGCTTAGAATCTCTCTTCCTACATTGCCAGTAGCACCTACAACAGCTAGATTATATTTTTGATCCATTTATTTGCCGGACAGTATTGCTAGTTCACTTATCACAGCCTTACCCATCTCTTGAGTAGATATAGCGTTTTCATTACCTTGCTTTATGTCAGCTGTACGCAAACCTTTTGATAAAACATTCTGAACTGCTTGCTCTATTAAATTGCTATCTTCATTCATATCAAAGCTATACTTTAGCATCATGGCAAAACTCATTATCATTGCAAGAGGATTCGCTTTTCCTTGTCCTGCAATATCTGGAGCACTCCCATGGACTGGCTCATACATTGCAGGTCTTTTACCATTAGCATTGACTGTTCCAAGAGATGCAGATGGTAGCATTCCCAAAGATCCTGTAAGCATAGCAGCTATATCGCTTAACAAATCACCAAATAAATTGTCTGTTAAAATAACATCAAACTGCTTTGGGTTACGTACAAGTTGCATTGCACAATTATCTGCTAACATATGTTCTAAGTTAACATCGCTGAATTCTTTTTTATGCAAAGAAGTAATAATGTTACGCCAAAACATACCTGTTTCCATAACATTAGATTTTTCTACAGATGTTACTTTGTTATCTCTTTTTTTGGC
>ENA-OSJC01004189-OSJC01004189.1-marine-metagenome-genome-assembly--contig:-NODE-4189-length-10002-cov-10.239395_pt1 | contig 10002 bp, 6 predicted proteins | sample MGYA00237885_ERZ534234 | MGnify/ENA primary metagenome ERZ534234 (study PRJEB26413, sample SAMN06343907) | marine metagenome | isolation source: coastal waters | place: Atlantic Ocean: West Antarctic... | reverse complement strand
GCGCCTGTACTAGCACCCGAAAATAAGTCAAAATAGTCATGAATTCTTGAATTAGGATTATTAGTAAGTTGCTTAAGGTGATTTTCCAAGTGAAACAAGACTACAGCAGGAATAATACCTTTAATACCTCCTCCATCGACAGATAGGATGCGCGTCTTATTCATGATAATTTATTTATATTTAAATTGATAAGTTTAATATTAACAAACTGAGATCGTACAATGTAAATTTTTTCTAACAACTTTCAATATTAAAGATTCTTTTAGACCTATAATAAATTTTGATTTTATTATTTACAAAATTTGTAATTAAAAATGCATTTAAAAACACTTTTCCTATTTTTCTTTCTTTCTTTTAGTACTGTATATTCTTCTTTTGCTGAGACAGAGGTTAGTCAAAGTGAAATAGAGATTGTTAATTTGCTGGATAAATCAGAAGCTTATTACTGGGCGGCTCTTGATAGCGGCGGCTATAAGAGACTTCTTGTAGAGAGTCGAAATTACTTAGAAAAAGCTGAAAAGCTCTTTAATGAAAATAAAAACATATTAAGTGAGGTTGCATTAAGCCAGCTTTTCTTACAAATTAATTCATTGTCTGCTGATATTCAAACACAAGAATCTGTCTATGGAAAGAGATTTAGTACTCGATATGAATTAACTAATTACCTTCGTGGGCCTTTAATAGTTTCTGGAGGTGTAATAGATAATCACTTTTTCTATTATTCACCTGTTACTTCAACTATAGGCAAAGGTATACAAACAATTATTGATCTGATAACGCTCACTGCAGGTGAAATATCTGAATCACAATTTGATGTAGTTATTCTTGCTACTAAAGAACATCAATCACGTGTTGGTTGGTTGGCGCATAATTTTGATGATACGAATGGCGTCTTTTATACTTTAACAACTCGATATATAAATAATATATTAGCTCAAAACGCTAGCATGGAGTCCACGAAATTATTTTTAGAAGGCTCTCTTAATGAGGAAGCAATTTCTGTTCTTTCAAGCAAATTAAGTGACAGGAACTTGCTCGTTGTTTCGTTTGATCAGATGCCTGCAAATCCTGGAGATGAGTTCTTTAATATTTATGGTAACGTTTATTCAAATGATGGATCAAAGCTGCATAGTGTAACGAGTATGGCATTTGGTATTGATAATTCCAGTATTCTAATCAAGGCATCCTTTATAAATCTATTAATGTTTATTTTGGCAATAATAGTTTCTTTCTTAATTTACAGGTTCTGGAACTATAACAAGACACTTCAGGTAAAGATAGTTATTTTGACTAGTTTCTATGGCTTCATTATGGGAAGGGTTACTTCCTGGATTGCAATGCCAGCTCTTTCATCATATAGTCCGCCAACTGATAAAGCCTCATATGATAGCTTGCCTATGCTTCTTTACTCTATTCCCTCTTATCTATGGTTGGTTGCTATTTCAATTACAGTATTTTTAGTTCCAATTTTAATCCCTAGATTGATTTCACATCCTTTTTTAACAAAGTACGCCCATCTTCCAAGTGTATCAGGCAAAGGTGCATTTTTTGGAATTGGCGCAGCACATGGAATCCTTGCTTATATATCCTTTCCAATGTTAATAATTAATACTCTTGGTGAGTTGACTATTTTAATTCCTGTCTATTTAGCAGTATTGCTTGGAAGTTATATATTAGGTAGATCAATCCTAGATACTAAGGATGAATTCTCTGAGGTTTATTCAGTTCCAATAGTATTCGGGCTAATTGCACTTTCTTTTCCTTTATTTGGCTCTCAGCTTGAACTTGCAAGTAATATGTCTTATTTTTTTATAGTTGTTTCTTTAATAATAATTCTAAAACTAAACCAGACAGAAAGTAAAAATATTGCTGGAAAAATTGTCGATAATGATATTGATTATGAGCCTTCTGATGATATTCTTAAGCTAACTAAAAACCCAATCTTCAAGAAATTTCCTAATTACATATCTGTATCTAGTGGAATGGAATCTAAATTATCTGGTTCTGATGTTAATTATATTGCAATATCTGGCCCACCTGGAAGTGGAAAAACTGCTGCGTTACGAAATCTTATTTCAGATGTCAATAATAATACAGATGGAGCAGTTCTTTATTTTCAAGGTGAGTGTAAAAAAATAGAAGAGGGCGAACTTCCAACGGCCTATGATGTTTTTTATCAAGCCTTAGGCTCCTCATTATCTCTTGATTTATTCGACAATAGAAACCAAGATGATACAATTAATACAGTTATTAATAGCGCTGGAGTTCTGCTTCTTGGTCCAATAGGAGCAGTTCTTTCATCAACTAGCTCGGAAGACGCACCTTCTTTTTCTGATGATGATATTTATGTATTTATTAAGGAAAAATTAACTGAATTAACCAAAGATTCTGTCGTAATATTTCATTTAGATGACATTCAGTGGATTGATGAGAAATCTGAAGCTTTACTTGCAAAGCTGATAGGTCACTTTAATACTAATACTAGTAAGTTATTATTCCTTTTGGGTTTAAGGAATGAAGGTGCTTATGAATCAATATTATCCAGAATTAATATTGATCAAGGTCATGTAAATACCCTTTCTAAGCTCAATTTAGAAGAACAGCTTGAACTATTAACAGAAGGCTTACTTTTATCTAAAGAGACTGCATCTTGGGTTTCATCTTGGCTGTCACATAGAGACGAAGGTATGGTTTATCCTGCAGATTTAATTGATGCTATAGACCATCTTGCAAGAAATGATTTTATTGTTAACACTAAAGATGGCTTTTCATTGTCAAAAGAATTTGATAAGAATAATCCTCCTATTCCTGATGGTGTAAAGGAAATAGTAAGAGAAGTAATTAAAGATAATCCTGAAATGATTAATATTATTTCAATTGCAGCTTATGTTGGAAAGGAATTTAAGGTGTCTTTAATAAGCAAATGTCTTGATATTTCAAGGTTAGCTGCAATTGAAAAGCTTGATTATCTTGCTAACACTACTGGGATTTTTTATGATGTTTTGAATAAAGATGATGTGTATGAATTTAGATCACAAGCCTTTCTTGATGCTACAAGATTGTTGATTTCATATACTGACGATGGAAGTAATGTTTCAACTGTTGCACAATCTTCAAGAAACTTTCATGCATTAGTAGCTCAAGCTATAACAACTTTAAATTCTAGTAATCCAGATGATACTATGGCTGTTGCAAAACATTTTTTTGCAGCTGGATCTCTTTACTCTAGTGATGCTTTTGATAGCAATTTATCTGCAGCAAAATTAGCGAGTAAATTTCATCAATTTGAAGGCGCTTTAGCCTTACTTGAAAAAGCTAAACTATCTGTCTTAGGTTTAGGAAAAAGTGATGAAGAAGTTGAAAAACAGATAGCTATTGTGAATTGTGAAAAATCTCATATTTATGGTAAAGATCAGTCAGATGCTGCAAATCTTGGAATAAAGATCTTAGATGGTAATATTTCACCTGAAAATGAGCAACTTGCTATTGTTACTGTTAGGGCCTTATATGAATCTAGACGTTACGATGAAGCAATTGAAATGTCTGAAAAATTAAAACATGGTATTAGCTTAGAAACACAAACTCAAGGCTTTCATTTTCATGGTCTTAGTATTAGTCCTCAAGAGCGTGATAAATCTGAAGAAAGACTTAAATTATTACGTGAAGCACACAATTTAGCTATTCAATCAAAAGTATCAAGTTTAGAAGCAATGGTTGCAAATTCATTAGCTGGACAACTCAGTAGTGGGCATGACACTGATAGAGCTGAAGCTAAAGAGCTATTTTATAAAAGTCTAGAATTAAAGGAAAGCCAAGAAATAGTAGACGTTAAAGGTATGGCAATGACTCATGGCGGGCTTGGTTTTTTCTCTTTCTTTGGTAAGCCTCAAGATCTTGAGTTAGCACGGTTTCATTTCGAAAAAGATCTGGAATTAGCTACACAAATTAGTGGTGAGATGGGCATGTCCAAGATGAACTCTATGCTTTCTCAAATTGACATTATTGAAAACAAAATCCAATCTGCTATAACAAGATCAATTGCTGTTCTTAATTTGGATAATAACCCATTTGATACAGGCAAAGCAATTGAGGCCTTATGTAATATTGCAAAGATTGATTTAGGGGATGATTTCAATCCAATGGAGGTTGATATTTGTAATTATTTAAAAAGAATACACGAAGCATTTTTAAAACATAAAGAGGTTGATTTTAAAAATGCAGCTAAAGACTTAGCTGATCTAATGAATAATCGATGTAAGTAATCAAGCTATTTTTATTTATTCCTTATTGGTATCATTTTTACTATAAGGCTCTATGAGTCCATTAAAACCCTTTTCAGCTTGGGCAAGTTCTTTTAGGCTATCTTGATAAAGCTTATCAATTGAAATAACTCCATCTTTAGATTGAATTGGAACTAAGACATTATTTTTATTGTATAGTTTTTCACAGCTTCTTAAAATTGCTTTGTACTGCTTGTCAAGTGAGCTCTCATTAAGATTATTAGTAACAACCTCTTCTAAGAATTTGGCTCGCTCAGCTCTATTTTCGTCTTTACCACTATTAATAAACTGAGCAATCATTTCACGAATAATGAAAGATGGCCAAATAGACTTTGCCCCCTGGCTCCATACTTCAATGGTCTTATTTAAAAGTTTAAAGAATATTTCGAGCTGATCTTTTGAATTTTCATCAGGCGCTTTTATACTAAAAAATCGATTTGCCCTTTCAATGCCGTATAGGCCATAAGGGTAGATTGAAAAGTTATTTTTAATTATTGACTCATATTCTGAGTAACTTTTAAAACTATAAAAATTAACATATAGTTTCCACATAGACCTAGATTTATGCAGGAAGCCAATACACTCATTTACAGTTGCAACGCCTAATTTTTGCTGGTAAGGATATATTTCAAGTGATATTCTATGACCAATTCCAGGGTGGCCCTTGATAGATGATGGTCTAACTGAAAACTCTTTATGTGAAAGCTGTTCAATTGAATTTTCAACTAAGCTAATTTCACTTTGTTTATTAAAAATTTCTGAGTTTAAATATAGCTTGGCAACAGCCATTTGATGGAGTTTTATTAGCTCCAGAAAAGGAGCAATGTTACCATTTTTTACTTTTACAAAAGTGCAGTTTGTGGACTTATTGCTTTTTATCCACCACCACGATATTCTTTCATCATCAAACCAGCGTTTAGTTAAGTCTGAATCTTTTTGACCCAGGGACTGATTTGAGAGGTAAACGATATTATTTTTAGTCCATTCATCATCTTTAAGGGCATCTTTTCCAAGACCTTCAACACCAAGAAAATATTCACCTCTAGAATTTATTAAATCGATTCTGATAATTCCTGTCTCTCGAAATATAATTTCATCAACAGAGAAAGAGTTATTATCAGGGAATAATCCAACCCCTTCTTTTACTTCTTTGTCTATAGTTTTTTTAAGAGAACCCTTGCCAAACCATTTTTGAATGCTTCCAGCTCGATCTGTGAGCTTAATATTTAATGCATCCTCTACTTTCGTTTTAATTTCAAAGATAGGCAGAATTTCCTTACTTAATAATGAAATACTAAGATTTACCCACTTTTTGAAGAAATCAACATCTAATTCATCAGACCATAGCATCGGCTCATACTTCATAGACAAAGGTAAAGTGTATCCACTTATTGCATTTGATCCGAATAAAATTTTATAAGTAAAGTCATGAATATTTTCAATCATTTTTCCATCAATTGAGTGAAAAATAATATTCTCTGGATTTGTTATATCAACTCCAAAAAAAGGTACCTCATTAACTGAAAAAATTAATGCCTTTCTGGGGTTGTCATCATCATTCAATTTAGCTTGATTTTTAGTTTCTTGAATTATTTTTTCAGTTACCTCAAAGTCACGCTTTTTTGAAACAGTTGAAACAATATTTCTAATATTCTTGATTGCTGCATCAAAAAGTGCTTTTGTGAATAAGTCTTCAATGTCAATTTCATCATTGTTTTTATAGATTTCTCTTAATTGTTCTTTTCTCAGGTCTAATTTTTGTTTTTCAAAGTCATCAATCGTAAAATCTTCAATTGCGTTAGCCAATTCGAATTGAAATTGTTTTTCAATATTACTTTTAACAACAATTGAAAAATCATCACTAAATGAAGAAATATATTTATTTCCTTCAAAGTCTCTATATGATAAATCTCTTAAATGTATTTTGTATTGTCCAGGGACTTTAGTACTTGCTAGATAACGAAATGACCTAGTTTCAGATGGGTTTAGATTAATTGTTAATTCATCAACTCCTTCAACAAGCTCTAAGTGCTCTGGGAAAACTACTTCAATTGACAGGTCTCTTGCTGCGCCAATACCTATATTTGTAATGGACAACTCATAGAGAAAATTTTCACCAATTTCAATATTATTAATTGGCATATTGTCAGATGCTAAGTATTGGCGATTCACATTTATTACGGGAACCATTTTATCTGGACTCTTCGGATCAGTCACCTGAATTGAAGCTCCATCGAGTCGAGTTTCAAATGAAGTAAATTTTTCAATACTACTATCTGCCTCAGTTCTAAAATATTCAAATCCAATAAAAGGTGACGAAATTCTAACTGAGCCTTGCTCTTTGGCGCTGAATTTTATTTCATAGTTTTTAATAATGTTTGAATCTAAAGACTCTAAATTGATGGCGTATGTATTAGAACTTTCATCTTTTAGCTTGAATGAGCTATCATCTTCTAATAAAATTTCAAAAGTTTTTGGAAATGTTATTAAACAATTTACATTATTAACATCTATTGAGTTTTTATTATCAAGAACAACTTTTAATGAATTTTCTTCATTGACTTCAATAGAGCTTGGAACATTAATATTTCCATTAAGATTTGGTATATGAACATCTTCTTCTGAATAGATTTCATGAATATGTTTCCATCTTTGCCCTAAGCTTTGATTGTATTTTTTATCAAATAATTTAACATCTACATCGACTGCACCATCTACTCCTAGATAATGAATTTGATTTCCTTCTTTATCAAGCTGTTTTGAATAAAGCGAAAGTTGTCTACTATCTTGTCCATTAATAGGAGCGTAAACAATCAGTGGCCGTAATTTAATAAATGTAAATTTTTTATTATGATTAACAAGTAATATTTCTCCTAAGGGTGGCTCAAGATCAGCTGGAACTATAATAGATTCTTGTCCATCATTAACAAAACTTTTTCCTGAAACTTGTTGAGAATTAGATTTAAGAACTAGTTTTTCAAAAATAGAAATAGTATAGTTCTCTAAGAATGAGCATTGTTCAAGTATCCTATCAAGAATTTCTTGTCTGCTAGTAAGAACTTTTTTTAGTTCAGAGTCAGAAATGGGAACACCATGAGCGTCATCATTTCTTTGCTTTACAAGTGAATTGATGTCATCCCAAAGTTTGTTGCTAGGAGGTTGAAAGTTTTTATATAGCTCAGGTATGAAAGATTTATCTTGGTGATCTTTTAAAACTTTTGTTGTTTCCCTTAAAACTGCACACCATTTTCCAAGTGACATTTGCTCCAAACCAATTGATTTAAGGTTTTCAATATTTTTTAGCGATTCAATAATTTCTAAATCTTCTTCTGATATATCTCCTTCACCGCTTTCAACTGGCTCTCTTAGAGTCATATATACATTTAATAGATCCGATACAGCATATGATGCCAGAACGGTTATTAGGCTTTCAAAGGTATAGCGTTGATTATCTTTCCATTGAGCATCTTTTTTAGATGCCCTAATGTAAGGCCTAGCAATAATGGAAGGATAATTTTGAATTTGTTTAATCATTGGCAAAAATAAAACCACAAAGCAGCTTTAACCTCTTCACTGCAATTTCCATCAATAGTTTTTTCAATATCTTTTATTTTGCAAATTTTTTTTGATGAGGTACTTCCAGCATAAAGATAACCACTGCCAACATTAGCAACAACCTTAGAACTAGATCCTTCATAAATCTTATTTCCACGGATATTAGCTATTTTTGAAGAATGGCTTGCCTTAGCATAAATTGTATCTCTTCTAAGGGTAGCTAATGCAATTGAACTATTTTTCTTTGTTAATTTATCTCCATCAAATTTGAATTTTGCACTCATAAAACCAATCTCCTCATAATGAGTTTATAATTTTCTTCTATCTAACTTTTTGCTTTATGTCATTTAGTAGTTTTTTGTTATCTTTAATATCTTTGAGTAAGTTTTTAATTTCTTTAGTAATTAGAGATAATTCTTTTTCTATTTTATCAAGTCTCTCATCAGTTTTTTTTAATAGGAGTCCACCTGCTAGAAGCTTTACTAAATCATTATTATCCATAATTTTAAATTTTTAAATTTTTTAATTTTATGTGGTTCAAATATACTCTCAATTGATAAATTTTTTTAGGAGTATTATTAAAATAATTATTATTTAAATCTTATTTTATGAGAAAAAAAATCTTTGATGAAAAAACTATTGATAAGCTTAAGGCATATGTTTATGCGTTATTTGATCCATTAGAAGATAGACCATTCTATATTGGTAAAGGCAGAGGTAATAGAGTTTTTCAGCATGTTGAAGGTGCAATCCTTGAAGATAAAGAAAGCAATAAATATGAAAAAATTCGAGAGATTAGAGCTAGAGACGAAAATAATAGAGTTAAGCATACTATTATTCGACACGGTATGAGCGATGAGGTTGCTTTCGAGGTGGAGTCAGCTTTAATTGATTTAGCAAATAGAACTGGTGCAAACTTGACAAATGAAGTTACAGGGCATAACAGTATTGAAAATGGCATGATGAGTGCAGATGATGTTATGAGGAAATATAATGCACAGCCCTTAAATGAGTTACTCCATAATGTAGCAATAATTAATATAAATAAAAAATATAAATTAGTTCGAGATGAGGCTTTACAAGTTAATACAAATTTCTCTGGTAAAGATTTAATTTATGAGTCTGTTAAGCAGGCTTGGGTCATGGGTAAAAGAAGAGAAGAGGTAGAATATGTTTTGGCTGAATATAAGGGAATAATAGTAGAAATATATGAAGTTATTGAAGTTAGTAATAATGGCCAGTCTGAGAAATGGTTCTCAGTGCCTGGATATAAAAATAGGTGGGGATTTCATGGAAGACGAGCTGAAGAGCAAGTTAGAGATAATTACCTCAATAAATCAATTGCCCATCACAAGAAAAGAGGTGCTGCCAATCCCGTTAAATACTCTTTATAGTTAAGTGAACTTGTCAGGAAAAAAAACACTTAAAAACAAGTTTAAATGGATACCTAAACACCTAAGACTTGATAGAATTGGTCTTCCTGTACCTCCTCGACGTTCAGACAACCGAATGCCAAGAATATGGATAACATCCTTACCGCCAGTAGAAAAGAACCTTAAAACAGGCAAAGACCTCGTAACTGATACCTACTTAGTGAATTCTTCAGGTCTGATTCTTGATTCCGTTATTGCTACTACTGGAGGTCCTGCTAGAGGCTACGCTGAAGATCCAGATTTTTTAGAAGCCTATCATCGCAAAGGCAAGGAAATGGAATATGTAAAAGTTGCTAATAGAGATGCAGTGAGAATTTTTGAGTATGAGCACAAATATGATTCAGACTGGCATCTTATGATTGCAATTAAAGTAAAAATGAATGATAAATGGATTAATTTAAGCTCTTCTGTTACTAAAGCAGCAAAAGGTTTTGACGAAGAGGTTTTACTTTATTAATAAAAAACGGTATAAATGTTTGGAATATGTTCGAAATGAATGACTAAAATTAAAGAAACCCTTTCATACATGGGCTAATAGGTTACTGTTCGGTGGCCGTCCGCTCCGCCATCTTCTTAGTTGTAGCCTGTAACTCTTCGACCCATTTATAAACAACTGATTGCTTCCAACGATTCCTGTTGCCAAGTTTCATAGGAGCTGGGAACTCTCCAGCAATAATCATTTGTCTTAATTTATATGTAAAGACATAACTTGAGTTTTTTAAAAAGAGGGTGAC
>ENA-OSJC01004187-OSJC01004187.1-marine-metagenome-genome-assembly--contig:-NODE-4187-length-10004-cov-2.761156_pt1 | contig 10004 bp, 9 predicted proteins | sample MGYA00237885_ERZ534234 | MGnify/ENA primary metagenome ERZ534234 (study PRJEB26413, sample SAMN06343907) | marine metagenome | isolation source: coastal waters | place: Atlantic Ocean: West Antarctic... | reverse complement strand
AGTGGTAAAAATGAAAGATGCTCCCAAAAATCCAGATGATTTTGCAATGATTTTAACAAATGCAGAAGGAGTTAAAAAACAAATTTATTTTGAAAATCCAAATGTAGATGATAACAATGCCATTTTAGATGAATTGGAAGCATTTGCAGATGCTATAAATACAAACACTACTCCTATTGTAACTTTAGAACAAGGAACGGAAGCTTTAAGAGTTGCCATGCAAATAATAGAAAACTTTAAAGACATATAAAAATTAAGTTTAATTAAAAACAACCCATCTTCGCGGGTATAAATATGAAAAATATTTCAGTTATAGGTGCAGGAACTATGGGTAATGGTATTGCTCATACCTTTGCTCAATTTGATTATAAAGTACAACTTGTTGATCTTTCAGAAAATTCATTAAAAAAAGGAATTGTGACTATTACCAAAAATTTGGATAGGATGATTGCCAAAGGAAGAATTACTGAAGAAGATAAACTACGTACTCTTAATAACATAACTACCTGCACTAGTTTACAAGAAGGTGTCGAATATGCAGGTTTAGTGGTAGAAGCAGCAACAGAAAATTTAGAGTTAAAACTTAATATCTTTAGAGATTTAGATAAATTCTGTCCTGATAACACGATTCTAGCAACTAATACTTCTTCTATATCTATTACAGAAATTGCGGCAGTAACATCTAGACCTGAAATGGTAATCGGTATGCATTTTATGAATCCTGTTCCAATAATGAAATTGGTTGAAATTATAAAAGGTTATAATACAAGTCAAGAAACATATGGGATCGTAAAAGTAATTTCAGAAAAGTTAAATAAAACACCAGTTAAAGTTAATGATTATCCTGGTTTTGTGGCAAACCGTATTTTGATGCCTATGATTAATGAGGCTATAGAAACATTATATAATGGTGTAGCGGGTGTACAAGAAATAGATACCGTAATGAAATTAGGAATGGCTCATCCAATGGGGCCCTTACAATTAGCAGATTTTATTGGATTGGATATATGCTTGTCTATTTTAAATGTCATGTATGATGGATTTAAAAATCCAAAATATGCTCCTTGTCCATTATTAGTCAATATGGTTACAGCTGGTAAGCTAGGTGTTAAAAGTGGTGAAGGATTTTACGATTACAGCGAAAAAAGAAGAGCTGAAGATGTTTCAAAGCAATTCATATAACCTTAAGGTAGAAATTTTAAATAAAATATAAAATATTTTAAAATGGCGAAAATCATTCCTTTTAAAGCGGTAAGACCCACTCGAGATAAAGTGGGATTAATTGCTTCTAGATCTTATGAAAGTTATTCTACGAAGGAAAAAAATGCTCGATTAAGAGACAATCCATTTTCATTTTTACATATTGTAAATCCGGGGTATAAATATCAAAAAACAATTACTGGAGAAAGACGCTATACATTAGTTCGCAATAGATACAGAGAATTTAAAGAAGATGGTTCTTTTTTTCAAGATAAAACTTCATGCTTTTATTTTTATAAGATTATAAGTAAAGAAGGACATGAATTTAATGGTATTATTGCTGGAGCTAGTACCCTAGATTATCAAAATAATATTATTAAAAAGCATGAAAATACTTTAGAGCGAAAAGAAATTATATTTGAACAATACTTAAAAACTGTTGGATTTAATGCAGAACCTGTTTTATTAACCTATCCAGACAATACTCCATTAAAAAAAATTATAGAAGCTGTAATGCTAACAAGAGCAGAGTATGAATTCACAACTACTTTTAGAGATACTCATTACGTTTGGAATGTGAATGATGAAAAAATTATTCAACAAGTAGAAGCTATTTTTTCAAAAATGAATAAACTTTATATTGCTGATGGTCACCATAGATCTGCTTCTTCTAGCTTATTAGCAAACCATTTAAAAAATGAAAATCCAGATCATACTGGAGAGGAACCCTACAACTTTTTTATGAGTTATTTAATTCCTGAAAGTGAATTACAAATTTACGAATTCAATAGATTAATTAAAGATCTAAATGGTTTGAGTAAAGAAGAGTTTTTAATTTCTATTGATGAATTTTTTAGGATTAAAAATCGAGGAAATAATTATTATAAACCCAGTAAAAAACATCATTTTAGTATGTATTTAGATGGTGAATATTACTCTTTATATTTACGGAAAGAAGTATATCAAATTAAAAACTCATTAGATACACTTGATGTTCAAATACTATTCGATACTATTTTAAAACCAATACTAGGGATTAATGATTTACGTAATGACTCCAGAATTGAATACCCACACGGTAAAACAAATTTAGCTTATATTAAATCGATGATAGATTCAAATAAGTTTGCTGTTGGTTTTAGCTTACTCCCAATAACGATTCAAGAATTGAAAAATGTTGCTGATGAGGGATTGACTATGCCTCCAAAAAGCACTTTTATAGAGCCTAAATTACGCAGTGGAATAACAATATATGAATTTTAGAAAATGAGTATTTTAGAAAATATATTAAAAATAAAATCCAAACTTCCTGAAGGTGTTTCTTTAGTTGCAGTTTCAAAAACCAAACCCATTAGTGATCTATTAGAAGCTTACAATGGGGGGCAACGTATTTTTGGGGAAAATAAAATTCAGGAAATGGCTTCTAAATATAATGAAATGCCAAAAGATATAGCTTGGCATATGATAGGTCACATTCAAAGAAATAAGGTGAAATACATGGCTCCTTTTGTGAGTTTAATTCATGGAGTTGATAGTTTACGGTTGTTAACTGAAATAAATAAACAAGCTTTAAAAAACAATAGAATTATAGACTGTCTACTTCAGGTAAAAATAGCTGCCGAAGAAAATAAATTTGGTTTATCAGAAAATGAAGTATTAAATTTATTAGCGTCAGAAGAAATTAAAAAATTTAAAAATATAAAAATTGTTGGATTAATGGGAATGGCTACATTTACAAAGAATCAAGAACAACTTCAAAAAGAATTTGAAATGTTAAAATGTGTATTTGATAACCTTACTCATCGAAAGACTTCTAATTTTAATTTAAAAACTCTTTCTATGGGTATGAGTGATGATTATCCCATAGCTATAAAAAATGGAAGTACTATGATTCGAGTTGGAAGTTCAATTTTTGGTAAAAGGACATTAGCATAAATTAAGAAATTGTACGCAATCTTAGACATAGAAACAACTGGTGGAAAATACAACGAAGAAGGTATCACAGAAATTGCTATTTATAAATTTGATGGGCATCAAATAGTTGATCAATTTTTCAGTTTAGTTAACCCAGAGAAAAACATTCAACCTTTTGTAATTAACCTCACAGGAATAAACAATCAAATGCTTCGGAATGCTCCAAAATTTCATGAAGTTGCTAAGCGTATTATTGAAATAACAGATAATTGTACTATTGTAGCGCATAATGCTCAATTTGACAATAGAATTCTTAGTACCGAGTTTGATAGATTAGGATATCCATTTGAGAAAAATATGCTTTGTACTGTTGAATTATCTAAAAAATTAATTCCAGATCTTCCCTCCTACAGTTTAGGAAAATTAGTAAGATCACTTGGAATTCCAATAACAGATCGCCATCGAGCTCAAGGCGATGCGAAAGCTACAGTAGAATTATTTAAGTTATTATTAGAAAAAGATATTGAAAAAGTAATTATTTCAGATACTATAAAAAAAGATCCTAAAAGACAGTTAGAACCTAAATTATTAGATATAATTGAATCTGCTCCAACAAATACAGGGGTGTATTACATGCATCGAAAAAATGGGAAGATTATTTACGTTGGCAAAAGTAAGAATATAAAAAAAAGACTTATTCAACATTTTACAAATGATAATAAAAAGTCTAAAAAAATTCAACTTGAAGTGGTGTCAGTTAGTTATGAAGAAACTGGAAATGATCTAATAGCTCAACTAAAAGAAAGTCAAGAAATAAAACAGTTGAAACCCATTTTTAATCATGCATTAAAAAACAATATATTTCAAAGCCAATTATATTCATATATTGATGAGAGTGGCTACATTAATCTAAGAATTGAAAAAGTACCAATAGAAAAAGAAGAAAAAAATATAATTACAACATTCACTAATTACCAACAAGCAAAGAGTTTATTGTATAAAATAACAGATGAATTTCATCTTTGTCAAAAATTAAATCATTTAGAAAAAACAGAAGGAGCTTGTTTTAATCATGACTTAAAAATGTGCAATGGGGCTTGTATTGAATCGGAAACGCCCGTAAATTACAACCTAAGGGTTCAAAAATTCATTGATAAAAGCAGTTATGAATTTGATGACATGCTTTTAATAGATAAAGGAAGGTCTATCCAGGAACACTCTGTTATTTTAATTAAAAATGGAACTTATAGAGGTTATGGATTTTTTAATCTTAATTTTCAGATTAATAGCCCAGAAGTATTAAAATCTATTATAAATGTCATGGAAAACAATAGAGACACGCAACATATCATACAAAGTTACTTAAGAAAAAATAAAGTTCAAAAAATTCTAAAACTAGAATAATTTTTAGATAAACATTGTTTTCCTTAACTTTATAATTTAATTATATTTTATCAAAGATTTACCAGTAAATAATTGGCGTAAAAAAATTCATGATATCATTTATGAAGCGGATACTCCTTTGGGAAAGCTTTTCGATGTTATTTTACTAATTCTTATTGTACTAAGTATCATTCTAGTAATGCTAGAAAGTGTTCAAGAGTTAGATCAAAAATATCATGATTTGTTTTATTATGGAGAATGGATAATAACTATCTTTTTTTCAATTGAATATATCGCTAGAATAGTTACTGTAAAAAAAACATCAAAATATATTTTTAGCTTTTATGGAATCATTGATTTCCTATCTACCATACCATTGTATTTGTCATTTTTTATAGTAGGGTCACAAACTTTATTAACTATAAGAGCTTTAAGATTACTGAGAATTTTCAGAATATTCAAGATTACTCGTTACGTTGGAGAATCCAATAAATTAAAAAATGCATTAATACATAGTCGTGTTAAAATATTTATTTTCCTATTCACTGTTTTTATTATAGCGATTATATCTGGTACATTAATGTATATCGTTGAAGGTGAAAAAAGTGGATTTACAAATATCCCTGTTAGTATATATTGGAGTATTGTTACACTAACTACAGTTGGATATGGAGATATTGCCCCAATTACAGCATTAGGCCAATTAATTGCTTCTTTTATAATGATTTTAGGTTATGGTATTATTGCTGTTCCTACCGGGATCGTAAGTGCGGAATATTCAAGATCTAAAGATGAAAAAATACATATGAATACTACTGTTTGTCTTAAATGTCATGAAAAATTACATGCTGATGATTCTAATTATTGCCATCATTGTGGAACTATATTAAATTCAGAAACTAAAGATTAAATTGCAAAACAAAAAAACACTTATTTGTATTGTTGGTGCAACAGCCATTGGTAAAACAGCGCTTTCTATTAAAATAGCAAATTATTTTTCTACTGAAATAATATCAGCAGATTCAAGACAGTTTTATAAAGAAATGAATATAGGAACTGCGGTTCCTTCTTGCAATGAATTAAAATCAGCTAAACATCATTTCATACAAAACAAAAGTATTTTTAAAGACTATAATGTTGGAAGTTTTGAAAAGGATGCCATTAAATTAATAGATAATCTATTTAAAATAAACCCAATTGTTGTTATGGTGGGGGGATCTGGACTTTATGTAGATGCTATAGTTAAAGGATTAGATGAATTTCCTAAAGTTTCTCAAGAAATAAGAAATACACTTAATAATGATTATAATAAGCGTGGTATTGAATTTCTTCAAGAGGAGTTAAAACAAAGAGATCCAACTTATTATAGTAAAGTAGATTTACAAAATCACCACAGAATAATAAGAGCTCTTGAAGTGTGTAGATCTCAAAATCTACCCTATTCTTTTTTTTTAAAATCTAAAAATAAAACACGCGAATTTGAAACGATTTTTATTGGATTAAAAGCCGAAAGATCTTTAGTTTATAATAGAATTAATCTGAGGGTAGATCTAATGATTAAAGAAGGTTTAATAGAGGAAGTAAAACAATTAATTCCTTATAAAACATTAAATGCGTTACAAACTGTTGGATACAAAGAATTATTTAAATATTTTGATGGTAGTACTAGTAGAGAAGAAGCTATTGAAGAAATAAAGAAAAACACAAGACGATTTGCAAAAAGACAAGGTACTTGGTTTCGGAAAAATGAAAATATTAATTGGTTTAATTATACCACTAAAGCCTCTAAAATTATTCATTTTATAGAAAACGTCCTTCCTGTTTCTAAACATTAATTAAAAATAGGAAGACGTCTAATAAGTATCACTTAATTAATGATCTACTTCGCTTTTCACAACGAGTCTAAATCCTTCTCCATGTATATTAATAATTTCTACATCATCATCTTTAGTTAAATACTTACGTAATTTAGCAATATATACATCCATACTTCGAGAAGTAAAATAATTATCATCTCTCCAAATTTTTGTCAAAGCCAATTCACGAGGCATTAAATCATTTTTATGCAATGCTAATAAACGTAATAAATCATTCTCTTTTGGAGATAATTTTACAGGGTTTTCTTTATTGAGTGTTAAAAAACGCAATCTAGAATTTAAGAAAAAATTTCCTATTTCAAACTCAAACTCTTTACTATCTGAAAGAGTGTCAGTAGCTTTACGTTGAATAATTGCTTTAATTTTCATTAACAAAACTTCACTATCAAATGGTTTATTTAGATAGTCGTCTGCTCCTACTTTATAACCTTTTAAAACATCTTCTTTTAAAGCTTTAGCTGTTAAAAAAATGATTGGAATTTCTTTATTTTTCTCTCGAATTTCTTTTGCTAATGTAAATCCATCTTTATAGGGCATCATTACATCTAGGATACAAAGGTCAAAATCTCCTTTTTTAAATTTTTCAAAACCCTCCATTCCGTTTTTTGCATGAGTAACATCATAGTCATTCATTGCCAGATAGTCTTTAAGTACAGTACCAAAATTTGGATCATCTTCTACTAAAAGTATTCTTTTGTTTTCAGTTTCCATATTGTTATGATATTAGGTGAAATTTAATGCTAAAGGTACTCCCTTTCCCTTTCTCACTTTCTACGTTTATTTCTGCGTCATGGTCGTCTAATATTCTTTTTACATAAGAAAGCCCTAGACCATGTCCTTTTACGTTATGAATATTCCCCATTTGCTCTCTATAAAATTTTTCAAATATTTTATTTTGTACTACCTTACTCATTCCAATCCCCTTGTCTACAATTTTAAGTATAATGTTATTTCCTTTATTTTCGGTATATATATCTATTTCTGGAGCGTCTTCTGTATATTTAATTGCGTTGTCGATAATGTTCACTATAATATTAGTTAAATGAATATTACTCCCGTACACAGATGAATTTAAAGCGTTTAAATGAGTTTTAATATACCCCCCTTTATTTTCTATAATTAAGCTAATATGGGTAATTGCATCCTCAATAATATAGTGCAGGTTTAAGTCTCCCTTTTCTAAATCCAATTCATCATTTTCTAGTTTCGAAATACGTAAAACATTCTCAACTTGAGTATGCATTCTTCGATTTTCTTCTCTAATCATATTATGATACCTAGCAATAAACTCTTTATTATCGGATATTTTTGGGTTTTTTAAGGCATCTAAAGCTAAATTTATAGTAGCAATAGGTGTTTTAAATTCATGAGTCATATTGTTTATAAAATCAGTTTTTATTTGTGAAATCTGGCGTTGTTTCAGCAATTGTCTTAACGCACTTGCATAGGTTAAAATTATTACCCCAGTAAACAAAATAGATAATATGGCCATTCCCATAATGGAACTCAATACAAAGTTTTCCTTATCAGAAAAATTTACATATAATTGAAAATTTGTTTTTATATCATCATTTACAAACAAAGGAACACCATAAGTAGAAGCAGGATCTAAAGTGAAATTTCTTGAACGAATTTTTGTAGCTAAATTATTGCTATAAACTGCATATTCAAAATTAGTACTCAATCCTAATTCCTCTAGTTGTTTATTAATTAATTGTTTAATTTTTTCACCTGACGTTCTTTTATGAATAGGTGTTTTAGATAAAATATTTTTATAAGCATTTTCAAATTGATTTTGTTCATAGTCTTTTAAACGCTTAAAAGATTCCGTTTTGGATTGAACATTTCTACTGCCATCAATTCCAGAAGTAATTTTAGTTGTAATCTTTCGGCTTGTAATTTTTTTAAACTGAATACTATCCATATCTAAATCTAAGGCACTAGAAGATAACTTGTAGTTTTCTTCTAAAACACCATCTGAAAAAATATATATTTCATCTTTCCGCTCATTGGTAATGGTATAAATAAGTTCACTAAAACTAGCTTGATCTGGTACTTGGATGGTATCAATTATATTGTTATAAACTTGATAATATTTCTCGATTTCTTCTAATTGTATTTCTTTAGATACAGATATAAGTACTTGGCGAATATTTAAAGTAAATTGATCTTCTCTGTTTTGATATGAATTTTTTATCCAATACCCTTGTACAAAAATAATTCCTAATAAGGAAAGTGTCATTAGTACAATGAGGAATGAAAATAGTTTATTATTCATAAATCAAAAATAGAATTTTAACATTTAGAGAGTCGTATATTTAACCAAATGTTAACAAATTATAATATTCTGTTTATTCAAATCTTTTTAACAGAAATAAATGTACTTCCTCCACTTTTTTTTGAGTATTTATTAATAGCGCGTTTTCAATTACAGTATCCGCTAATTGACTCTTTTCAATATCACTCCATTGATTATTCATTCTGTTTTCAATTTCTTTTCTAGTAAGTTGATCACGTTTTTTTAACCGTTTTACACGTTCCTCTTTGGGTGAGGTAATCAAAATAGTATAATCACATAATTTATAACTGCCAATTTCAAAAAGAATTGCAGTTTCTTTAATACAATAAACCCCATTTTGTTTAACTACCCATTTTTTAAAATGATTAGCAACTTTAGTATGAATAATCTTATTTACTTTTTTTAATAATTGATCATCATTAAAAATCATGTCTGCGACATATTTTTTATTAATTTCTGTTTTTAAATATGAGTTTTTACCCAACAGAGCAATTATTTTTTTACGAATAACCTTAGAAGTATTTGTAAGTTTTTTAGCCTCAATATCAGCAATATAGACTGGAACTCCCAATTCTAAAAACATGGATGCAACAGTGGTTTTACCACTTCCAATTCCTCCTGTAAGGCCAACAACTTTCATTTAAAAATTAAATAATTGATTTTATTTTCTTGAATTTCAAGATTGATTATAGATGCTGGTTGTTTCATTAAATGAGGTATCATAAAATCTTCTTGATTGTTTTTTTTGTTAAAATCACACATTAGTGTAAAGTTATTAGCAGTAATCTTATTATAATCCTCCATGGATACATCGAAACGTATTGTTACATTTTCAGGAACCAATTTTATGGATAGGTTGGAAGGTAAATTATTCACAACAACTGGAACTAATAATGTTTTTTGAGTAAATTCTTTTACAGAAACAAAAAGTTCAACACGCTCTTGTGAATAGGAAATACTTGTGTCGTCTGATATGTTTAAATTAACTATAGTGGCAATGTTTTCATGAACATTAGTTAATTCTAACAACTCAGTATTTAGTTCGGTTAGTGTATCTAAATGCTGTGTAGGTCCAGAAATAGCTATAGAATCAGGAGATAATTTATATTCACCAATCGGTTTAAATCCGTTTTTAAACTGAATATTTTCCAACAAAGAAATTTTTACTTTTTTCGTTTTTAATTTATCTAGTAATACTTCCATATTTTCTATAGAAACATTGTCAACTATAATATCATTTTTTAATTGTGATGTTATTATTCTTTTAAATTCACTGGTAGAAATTATAAAACTAGATGCTCCTTCTTTAAAATATTTTTGCAAATCAATAG
>ENA-OSJC01004186-OSJC01004186.1-marine-metagenome-genome-assembly--contig:-NODE-4186-length-10004-cov-3.073235_pt1 | contig 10004 bp, 9 predicted proteins | sample MGYA00237885_ERZ534234 | MGnify/ENA primary metagenome ERZ534234 (study PRJEB26413, sample SAMN06343907) | marine metagenome | isolation source: coastal waters | place: Atlantic Ocean: West Antarctic... | reverse complement strand
CCTAAAAGCAAGCCATAAACCAGCATAGAGGGGAGTAATATTTTTCTTACGCCATATCGATCAATAAGTTGCCCCATAACAGGATTCATTAATGCCTGTGAAATTGTTAAATAAAAGGTCGCCTCAAGAATATCCCCACGCTGCCAGCCAAACTCAAATTGCAGAGGAATAAGAAAAATGCTGAGTGCGAAAACTGCAAACTGACCGACGCTAGTGGAATAACAGAATAGTGATGCGCCAACAATTTTCCAACCGTAGAACCCTGGCCTGATCATAAATAATTTCCTTTTATATTAGACTATTCATCTAATTATTGTGAACGTTCTAGTGGCCCTCTGTCAATCCAGCCTTCCAGATCAACTAAATTCTTGATAAATCCATGTTTTTTGAGAAAATTTTGACGATGGTCCAGTGCTTTGATCAAAGGTGTTTCCAAAGAAATGTCAAGATTGCTGGCCACATCAATTCCACATCCTTCATCCAACCAATATTCTGCAACACCAATTTCTTGAGCTAGTATTCTGCGTGCTTCGCTATTATTTTTCCGTGCCCAATGGGCTGCTTTAATGAGCTGCTTGACATAACGGTCAACCAGTTCTGGATGATTATCGAGCAGCTGTCGGCTAACGGTTAATGTCTTAGGCTGACCATTGCTTATTTTTAGCTGGTCATCATTACAGTCTCTTATATTAACGACTTCGCGTAGAGAGAACATTTCCCGTATATGACAGCCCCACGCACTGTGGCCGAATATCACATCTACTTTTCCATTAAGTAATGCCAAAAGTTCCGTTGAGTGTTGTTGCTCAAGCCTAGGTACTATGGCATGAGGATCCGTCTTTCCTTTGTTAACATCAATAAAACTTGCAGATATTGGAAGTTCAACAAGTTCTATATCTTCTAAACTTAGCCCCGCAAGAGATAATGCAGCAGAATACCCTGCAAGTGACATAGAGCGCCAGAAGTCAATAGGGTCATTTTTGCGCACAGGTAAAGGAAACCTTTTCCCTTTAAGATGATTAACATCGATAACACCACTGCCGTTCAGGGTCAAAATTCCTTGATATTGCGGCACCCAATGTAGTCCAATTAAAGCAGTTTCAGCTCCTTCACTTTGAGCATATATAGCTGGTGCATTTCCGCCCTGACGAAATGCATTATCAAGAGCATGGGTATAGTGAGCTGCGCGGATTTTAACATCATCACTTTGGCGTAATGATGTCACGTCTATGCCGTCGGACTTAAATTCATTTTCAATCCAGCCTTTGCTGAGTGCAATGCCAGAAGCAGTAGGAACTGGACAACGTGTGTACCATAATTTTTTTGGTTTTATAGTAATTTTTCTCATAAATACCTTCTACTCTTTTATGGTATAAATTATGTTAGATTATTAGTTTAACGTTATCCTATAAACTTAATCAAGGCATGTTTTTTAAAGTGGTTAGATTGCCTTCTTTGAGTCGAAACTAGACGTTTAGAGTAGGCTACAAATGCCGAAAGTAATGATGACGTTGAATGCCTGCTTTCGACCCAAAGTAGACATTCGAAGATATCTTGTTTGACCTATTAATTCAATTAAAGTAAGCTCTTCAAAATTCAGGGAAGAATAGAATGATATTTCGTCGAATTATGAAATATATCATTGATCAAAATATAATCCTGAATGTTAACGAACCAACTAAAGTATTGAATTAAATGGCAATGATCATATCTAGTTTAATCAAACCTAAACCGCCATATAAAGGAATGTAAGTGTCGTTAACGTTTGAAAAAATCACGCTTACTGTGGAGGGTGAACACCACATTTACGAAACAAATATTACTTTTGAAAACGCGACGATGAATGTGCTGCTCGGAGCGACTTTATCTGGCAAAACAACACTCATGCGCCTTATGGCGGGACTTGATAAACCAACCACTGGTCGAATTTTATGGAACGGTGAAGACGTCACGGACAAACGCGTTCAAGACCGTGACATTGCGTTTGTTTATCAACAGTTCATTAATTACCCTTCTTTAAGCGTATATGAAAATATAGCGTCTCCCCTTCGGGTAATGAAAAAAAGTAACGCAGAAATTGCCAAGGCCGTAAAAGATACCGCTGATCTCATGAAGCTTACCCCATTTCTTGATCGTCGGCCGCTTGAACTGTCAGGGGGACAGCAACAAAGATGTGCTCTTGCCCGTGCGCTCATTAAAGGGGCCGGACTTGTTCTGATGGATGAACCACTAGCGAACCTTGATTATAAACTACGAGAAGAACTACGGACAGAAATTCCCAAAATATTTGAACAATCTGGGGCTATTTTTATTTATGCAACCACCGAGCCGGAAGAGGCCCTATTACTTGGCGGAAATACCGCCGCCATGCACGAGGGACACATTACACAGTTTGGCAAAACATCATCAATTTACCATAAGCCTAACACTGCCGTGACCGCCGCGATATTTTCAAATCCACCAATGAATTTCTTAAAGCTCAAAAAGAACGCTGATAAAATCACCTTTGCAGACGGAACCGTAATTCCCGCAATTGAAAAATTGCCCGATGGTGATTTTCTTGCTGGTTTTAGATCCAATCATTTGGAACTAAATCGCCTAAGTAAAGACGCAATCAATTTTACCGCCACCCTAGAAACTACTGAAATCACAGGATCAGAAACTTACCTGCACATGCAACATGGCGATGATAGATGGGTTGGGCTTATTCACGGTGTTCATGACCTACCCTTAGGCGAAGATATTTCCATTTATCTTGACCCGTCACACATTTACACATTTGATCAAGGTGGTCAGTTAGTGCTTCCAGCATCTTATACCGAAAGAGGGCATTAATGGCAAAAATAACCCTTTCAAATTTAGCCCATAGTTATATGGATAATCCGACTCGTGATGAGGATTACGCCTTAAAACCAGTTAATCACATATGGGAAGATGGCGCCGCTTATGCACTTCTTGGCCCGTCAGGTTGCGGTAAATCCACTTTATTAAATATCATTTCCGGTTTGCTCAAACCGTCCTCTGGTAAAGTGTTATTTGATGAGAACGATGTAACCAATGACGATACGGCGATCCGTAATATTGCACAAGTTTTCCAATTTCCTGTGGTTTATGACACGATGTCAGTGAAAGAAAATCTTGCTTTTCCTCTTAAAAATAGAGGACTTAACAAGGAATATATCGAAAAGCGTGTCGCTGAAATTGCAGTAATGATTTCACTCGAAGACATTTTAAATAAAAAGGCCAGCGGGCTTACGGCCGACGTTAAACAAAAGATCAGCTTAGGCCGTGGTTTAGTGCGTGAAGACGTGAATGCCATCCTTTTTGACGAGCCACTGACCGTGATAGACCCGGTTATGAAATGGGAACTACGCTCACAGTTAAAAGCCATACATCAAAAGCTTGGTCATACGATGATTTATGTGACACATGATCAGACGGAAGCACTAACCTTTGCCGATAAAGTAATCGTCATGTCGGACGGCGAAGTTGTGCAAATTGGCACCCCAACGGAACTGTTTGAAAAACCTGCCCATACGTTTGTCGGGTATTTCATCGGATCACCGGGAATGAATATTCTACCCGTAGAAATAAACGGTAATATTGCGATCATTAACGACCATAAAATAACATTAAATAATCAATATGGTTCTCTTACTGGTAAAATCGAACTTGGCATTCGACCAGAATTTGTAACGTTCAGCAATGATCCAAATGCACTACCCGTTAAAGTCAACAGAGTTGAAGATGTTGGCCATTATAAAATTGCCCGCGCGAACCATCTTGACCATGACATAAACATCATCTTAAACGACGGCGACGAAATTATGGATGGCGTAGTATTTGATAAAGAAAAAATTAATATCTACGCCGACGATTGGAGGGTCACACCATGAAGAAAACCCCTAATCAAAAAGCATGGTTCATGGTGCTACCCGTTTTAATACTGGTGTCATTCTCGGCGATTATTCCGCTTATGACTGTTGTTAATTATTCAGTGCAAGACACGTTTGGTAACAATGAATTTTTCTGGGTTGGGCTTGAATGGTTTGAAGAAATTCTTCATTCAGAACGTATCCACGATGCATTAGGGCGCCAAGTGTTGTTCACCGTCATCATCCTTTGCATTGAAGTACCCCTTGGGATTTTTGTCGCCCTTCACATGCCAAAGAAAAATGGCCTTTGGGCCTCATTATGCCTTGTTCTTGTCGCACTTCCCCTGCTTATTCCGTGGAATGTGGTGGGTACTATTTGGCAAATATTTGGTCGCATTGATATTGGTCTTCTTGGTTATACCCTTAATCAATTAGGCATAGATTATAACTACACACAAAATACATATGATGCATGGTTTACCATTATCATTATGGATGTGTGGCATTGGACATCGCTCGTCGTATTATTAAGTTATGCGGGGCTTCGATCAATTCCAGATGCTTATTATCAAGCAGCAAAAATTGACCAAGCCAGCCGCTGGAGCATCTTTCGATATATTGAACTACCAAAAATGAAGGGCGTACTTCTTATCGCTATTCTCCTGCGCTTTATGGATAGCTTTATGATTTACACGGAACCGTTCGTCGTTACGGGCGGCGGGCCAGGTAACGCAACCACATTCCTTTCTATAGATCTGGTTAAAATGGCGATTGGTCAATTTGACCTTGGCCCAGCCGCGGCCTTCTCACTAATCTACTTCCTCGTAATTTTGCTCGTATCTTGGGTTTTTTATACGGTGATGGTCAACATGGATAAGGAGAATGGATCATGAGAATAAATAAATCTGCTCTTGTCATGATCCTTTATATCGTGTTTTTACTGCTGCCTATATATTGGCTATTAAACATGAGCCTTAAAACTAATCAGGAAATTCTCTCTACATTTTCCCTATGGCCCAATGAGCTTACTTTTGACAATTATAAAGTAATCTTCACAGACCCAAGCTGGTACGGTGGATATATCAATTCCATAATTTATGTTGTTTTGAATACTATTATTTCGCTTAGTGTCGCGATCCCTGCGGCCTATGCCTTTAGTCGTTATAGCTTCATGGGGGATAAACATTTATTTTTCTGGTTGCTCACCAACCGAATGGCACCGCCTGCGGTTTTTGCGTTACCTTTCTTTCAGCTTTATTCGAGCGTTGGACTTTTTGATACCCATATCGCCGTTGCCCTTGCTCATACCCTATTCAATGTTCCGCTCGCAGTTTGGATATTAGAGGGGTTTATGCGCGGTGTGCCAAAAGAAATTGATGAAACTGCTTATATTGACGGTTATTCTTTCTTTGCATTCTTTAGAAAAATATTTATGCCCCTCATCGCACCTGGTATTGGCGTTGCAGCATTTTTCTGCTTCATGTTTTCGTGGGTGGAATTACTGCTGAGCAGAACATTAACATCGGTGGATGCGAAATCAATTGCGGCTACCATGACCCGTACTGCGTCGGCATCAGGGCTTGATTGGGGTGTGCTTTCGGCTGCTGGTATATTGACAATTATTCCCGGCGCTCTTGTCATTTACTTTGTGCGAAATCATATCGCCAAAGGCTTTGCACTGGGGAGAGTGTAATGGATTTATCATGGATGGGCTGGACAACACCAACGGCAATATTCTTTATTTCAATTGCCATCGTCCTCATTATTATGTTTATCTGGAGCGTAAAAGCACCGCAAGTGCCGAGGATCGGCATATTACGTATTGAAACAACGCCGGGCGACCGGCTGTTTATAAGTTTACTAGGGTCCGCCTTTATTTGTTTAGGGTGGCTTTTCATGTTTGGCGCACCAATATGGTGGGCACTCGCTGTATGTACAATATTTGCAGCCGCAGTATTTAAATGGGTTTAAGGAAATAAAATGAAAAACAGTTTAATCATCATCTCCGCGTTGCTAACACTAAGCACAAATGCTTACGCTGATGAAGCAACAACCGACAAATGGATTAATGAGTTTCAACCTTCTAGCCTTTCAAAATCGGAACAGAAATCCGAAATTGATTGGTTTATAAAAGCAGCCCTTCCCTTTAAGGGCATGGAAATTAAAGTTGTTTCAGAAACCATTGCCACACATGAATATGAAAGCAAAACCTTAGCGGCTGCATTCACAGAACTCACTGGCATTAAAGTCATTCATGATTTAATTGGTGAAGGTGACGTTGTTGAAAAACTGCAAACCCAAATGCAATCAGGCCAAAACATTTATGATGCCTATATCAACGACAGTGACCTGATCGGAACCCACTGGCGATATCAGCAAGCCCGTAACTTAACCGATTTCATGAGCGGTATTGGTAAAGATGTAACCAACCCCAACCTTGACCTTGAAGATTTTATCGGCACGTCATTTACCACTGGGCCAGACGGCAAACTTTATCAACTTCCAGATCAGCAATTCGCCAATCTTTATTGGTTTCGTTACGATTGGTTCACCGATGCCAAAAATATGGCCGACTTTAAATCTAAATACGGATACGATCTAGGCGTTCCGGTTAACTGGTCCGCTTACGAAGATATCGCAGAGTTTTTCACAGGTCGCGAAATTGACGGTAAAAAAGTATACGGCCACATGGATTACGGTAAAAAAGATCCCTCTCTCGGCTGGCGCTTTACTGACGCATGGATGTCAATGGCTGGCATGGGCGATAAGGGCGAACCAAACGGTCTTCCCGTTGATGAATGGGGAATTAGAGTAAATGATAAATCACAGCCCGTTGGGTCCTGTATGGCACGCGGCGGCGCTACAAATAGCCCTGCGGCCGTTTATGCGCTTGAAAAATATGTAGATTGGCTAAAAAAATATGCACCACCTGCTGCAGCTGGCATGGTATTTTCAGAAGCAGGGCCAGTTCCCGCTCAAGGAAACATCGCACAGCAAATGTTTTGGTACACCACATTTACACCGGACATGGTCAAAGACAACATTCCCGTAATGAACGAAGATGGTACACCAAAATGGCGCATGGCTCCTTCACCTCACGGCGCATATTGGTCTGAGGGCACAAAAATTGGTTATCAAGATGCAGGTTCATGGACATTAATGAAATCAACGCCTGATGAGCGCGCCAAAGCCGCATGGTTATATGCACAGTTCGTCACTTCAAAAACAGTGGACGTTAAGAAGTCACATCTAGGGTTAACATTTATTCGCGAAAGCTCCATTCAACACGCTTCATTCACTGAGCGCGCCCCAAAACTTGGCGGCCTCATTGAATTTTACCGTTCACCAGCACGTATCCGTTGGTCACCAACGGGGACAAACGTTCCTGATTACCCAAAACTCGCCCAATTATGGTGGCAAAATATCGGTGATGCTTCATCTGGCGAAAAATCCGCAAAGGAAGCTTTAGACGGTCTATGCTATGCTCAAGAAAGACTGCTTAGAAGATTAGAACGCGCAGGCGTACAAGGCGAATTCGGTCCTAAATTAAACCCTGAACAAGGTGCAGATTACTGGCTCGCACAGCCCGGCGCCCCAAAAGCAAAGATCACTAATGAAAAACCAACCCCCGTGACCATTGGTTATGACGAACTGATCAAATCTTGGCAGTGATACATATTTAAAAAATTCACTTTATTAAGTTAAGGGTCATAGAAAATGAACGGTTATATTTTAGCGATTGATCAAGGGACGACCTCAACGCGTGCGGTTTTATTTGATTGCAATCTCAAGATTGTTTCATTGGCGCAACAAGATTTTGACCAACATTTTCCAAAGTCGGGTTGGGTTGAACATAGCCCTGAAGATCTCTTTACATCCACGCTTGCAACATGCCGTGAAGTTTTAAAGAAAGCTAATTTGACGGCCGCTGATATTGCTAGTATTGGCATAACTAACCAACGCGAAACAACTGTTCTATGGGACCCTGACACGGGTGAGCCGATCCATAATGCAATTGTGTGGCAAGACAGACGCGCAGCAGATTTATGCGAAGAACTTAAAGTTGACGGCCATGAAAAAATGGTTGTTGACCGTACAGGTTTGCTTATAGATTCATATTTTAGCGGCAATAAAATAAACTGGGTTTTAAAAAACATTGAGGGCGCGCGCGAAAAAGCTAGATCTGGAAAGTTAATCTTCGGCACCGTGGAAACATGGATCATTTGGCGCTTAACGGGTGGAGCGGTTCATGCAACAGACGCAACAAATGCCTCACGCACTATGATGTATGACATCCGCAAAGGCTGCTGGGATCCTGAGCTTTTGCAATTGCTTGAAATCCCCTCATCTATTTTGCCGATCGTTAAAGACAGTTCGGCTGATTTTGGAGAAACTTTACCTGAATTTTTTGATGGGCCCATCAAAATCGGTGGGGCAATTGGAGACCAACAAAGTGCGGCAGTCGGTCAAGCTTGTTTTACTCCCGGAATGATGAAGTCGACTTATGGCACAGGCTGCTTTGCCTTGCTTAATACGGGTGAGACAATGGTGCGTTCGCAAAATCGTTTGTTAACAACGGTGGCTTATCAACTCGACGGAAAGCCAAGTTATGCGCTTGAAGGGTCGATCTTCATTGCAGGCGCGGTTGTGCAATGGTTACGCGATGGCTTGAAAATAATTAAAACCGCTTCTGATGTTCAGAGCTTGGCGCAGGAGGCAGCAGACAATCAAGATGTCGTCATGGTTCCGGCGTTTACAGGACTTGGCGCGCCATATTGGGACGCACATGCACGCGGGGCTATTTTTGGCATATCACGTGGTACGGGACGTGCTGAATTTGCCCGAGCGGCTTTAGAAAGTGTAGGCTATCAAACCCGCGATCTTTTGGAAGCAATGCATAAGGATTGGAATATTAGCACAGGTGAAGACACCATCTTACGTGTTGATGGGGGTATGTCATCATCAGATTGGACCATGCAGTTCTTATCCGATATCTTAGGTGCTCCCGTTGACCGCCCGAAGATTTTAGAAACAACGGCTGTCGGTGCGGCCTATATGGCGGGTCTTCATGCGGGGATTTTACCTACCCCCGACGAATTTGCAAAACTATGGACGCTGGAGCGCCGTTTTAAACCTATGATGAGTGAAGATATCAGGAAAGAAAAATATGATAGATGGCAAGATTGCATCTCTAGAACATTGTCTCAACGGCATTAAGTTATCTAAAGGGCATTGTCAAAGTAACTTGTTGCCGCAATTTTCTCATCTGATATTTTGTTTTATGACCATATCATTTAAATACTTCAAGCATAACCCAGCGATTATTCAGTTGGCTGTGCTTCTCTATGTCAGATATCCACTATCGTTGAGACAAGTAGAAGACATGCTCTTTGAACGGTGGATTGATATTTGTCACGAAACCATCAGATTATGGTGGAATAGGTTTGGACCAACTATGGCGGCACAAATAAGAAAGAAACGCCATACATATCCAAAACAGTATTCAACATGGCGATGGAACATCGATGAAGTTTTTGTAAAGATCGGTGGAAAGACGCATTACTTATGGCGGGTTGTTGATCATGAAGGCGAGGTTCTGGATGTTGCTGTGACGAAGGAACGAGATAAGAAGGCGGTCCTTAAAGTATTGAAACGTCTGATGAAACGATATGGTCGTCCACATTCAATTGTTACTGATAAGCTTAAATCATATAAAGAATCGATGCTAGAAATAGGGTGCCATTCTAGTCAGGAGGCAGGAGGATGTCTTAATAATTGAGCAGAGAATAGTCACTTACCGTTTCGACGACGAGAGCGGACAATGCAGCTGTTTCGAAAAGAGGAGCCCTTGCAGAAGTTCACTACAGTCCGCAGCCAGATCTATAATCATTGTAACGGAAAAAGATACCTTATAAACAGACAAACTTTTAAACAATTTCGTTCAGAAGCCAATTCTGAGTGGCGGTTACTTGTGTTCTAAGGTTATTGCTATTTGGGTTAGCTCTACAAAACATCAAGTTCCTTAAATAATGTCCTATTGTCAATTTAGATGATCCTATTATGTGGTTTCTTAGTAAATCGTCAGGCACATAACCTGCAAGTGTTGGTTCAAATCCAACCCTCAAAACC
>ENA-OSJC01004180-OSJC01004180.1-marine-metagenome-genome-assembly--contig:-NODE-4180-length-10014-cov-3.437255_pt1 | contig 10014 bp, 9 predicted proteins | sample MGYA00237885_ERZ534234 | MGnify/ENA primary metagenome ERZ534234 (study PRJEB26413, sample SAMN06343907) | marine metagenome | isolation source: coastal waters | place: Atlantic Ocean: West Antarctic... | reverse complement strand
TTTTGGTAAGTGAGCTCTTATATTTTTTGTTGCATTTAAAGTCGACCCTGTACCAGATCTACTTTCACCTAGCCAAAAATTTGTTTGATATATTTCATTAAATCTACCTTCTGCTGATTTAATTCCAAAAATTTTTTTTTTAAGGTTTCTTCTTTGGTAGTTTTTTTTGGAAAAATAAGTGATTGATTTTATAATTGTTTCTTTTAGTCCTATCGATTTTAAACTAACAAATAAAGTTTTTAACATTACATCTAAATAATTTAGGTTTACGAAATTATTTATACATTATTCATTAATATTAGGTAAACTATCTTTTGAATTCCTATTAAAATTAACTGATAATAAAGGGTAATTTTTTGATAAATAAAAAGAAGTAATCTTTTAAGTTTTATGCAAAGAATTTGGTTTCATGAAGAAAAATCAACAATATTATTTCCCACTCTTCTAAAAACTCTACCAATTAAGTTTAGAGGAATCATATAAAATGGAGATGCCTGTAAAGAAATAAAGTGCTTCCTATGTAGTAAAGTAATTTTAGATTTAGGGGAATGAGATGATAGAGAATCAAATTTTTTCTTAAATCGATGAAAAAAATTAAAATCATTTAATACTATATTTTTAGCTTTTAAGATTTCATTTATAGAGTTTTCATATTTTGAACTGTTTAAAATTGTTTCAATAATTTTAACAGTCTCAGAAAAGTTTAATATATTTATGTCTTGTCTTGGACAATTAGGAAAATATCTATCTATATCTGGTGCACCCCAATAGATTGGGTAAGATCCACCAAGGTATGCATCACCTATTTTTTCAGTAACAATTGCGTTTCTTGACTGACCTTCAAGCACAATAGTGTATTTATAAGGAGCTATTGCTTCCCATTTTTCAGAAACAGAATTTACTCCATTTCCATACCAATCTAATTGATCACCAAAATTTTTTTTTAAATTTTCTACAAATCTCAATCTTAACTTATGTGAAGGTGTAAACTCTTGATTTGAACAAATAACAGATATTAATTTTGTTTTTAATGGTATGCTTGAAGATTTAAAATAATCAAAATCACGAAAATGATTTTTAAAAAAAGTTCCATGATTTGCATTAATTGCCCAAGGTAAATATGGCGGCTCAAATTCTAAATTTTTATGTATCAACGGATGGCAAGAAATAACTTTTGAAAATTGAGAAAAAAATTTTGAATATTTTTTTTGATTATCATACCAACCAATAGGGTAACTAGCTTCAGCTGAAAAATAAAGTATATTATTTTTTGGTACAACACAAGTTTCGCTGGTTCTAATTGGGTCTTCTAACACAAACCAAGCATCAGCTTCTTTGAGATCATCATCATTAATAAAAAACTTTACATTACCAATTTGATTATCATTACTTTCAATAAACTGGGAAATATCTAACTTGTTCGATTCACCAGGAATACTAACTTTAATTTTTTTTATATCTTTAGGCATTTATAAAAAATTTTAATAATTTATTATTATATTCAACTCATCACTTTTTAGAATTATTGATTTATAGATTGTTTTATATAATTTTTAATTAAATAAAATTTTTTTTGACTAATTATATGCTTTATTAATTCTAATATATAATATTTAGTGTGTTTAACCTTTACTTTCAATATATTTAATAATGTATAATTTAAACAATCTTCTCTCCAAAAATATTTCATATTGTAAAAGAAAGTATAATCTTTAATTTTATAATTTTTTTTTCTTAAAAAACTTTTTTTCCAACTCATCGAGTGTGGACTGGTAAAATCATCTAATTTGGTGTGCATTCCTTGTGATATTTGTTCAAAACATCTGCTTCTATGAGGCATAACTACAAAATGCTTTGTTTTAATTTCTTTATCAAAGCAAACATCAAATGCAATATTTGGTTGAAATTTTAACACCTCAGTATACATTTTTTTTAAATAAAACCATTTTTTTCTAGAGACACTCCATCCCTTACCAATTCCAAATATAAATTTAGAATACGCAAAATCTGCATCTACATTAAATTTTTTTATATAATTGCTCTTAAATTCTCTTGAAAAAGAATTTACTGCAAAAAAATTTTTATCATCTCGATAACGTGAAATTATATTATTATGAAATTCAAGAAAATCATATGATGGCAAAATATCATCTTCTAAAAATATCACATATTCGGATTTATATTTTTGAAAACATGTTTTAAAACCTAAAAATGAATTATGATTTATTTTATAAATTGCAGATGCATCTTTATTATATTGAGTTCTGATGACCTCGATTTTAGGATCAATTTTTTTGATTTTTTTTAAAATATTTTCATCAATATCTTGAAAAATAACTAATTTTTTAAATTCTTTATAATTTTTACATAATTTTAATTTTCTAAGAGTGTTAAAAAAAACTTTTTCTCTTTTGTAGGCTGTGATAAATATTGATTTTATCATAATTTATATCATTTCTAATTTACAGGTTATTATATTCAAATATTTTTATATATACAGTGTTTAAATAACTAAACTTTCTAAGTCTTGTAATTTTACAAAAAATAATAAAAATAATATCGTGATTTTTTTCTAAGTTGATATATAACAAAAAATATTAATTTTATGAAAAACGATTTAAAAATATATTTTCCTGATGATAAAGATGTTTTTAATTTTATAAAAAAATTTGATGATAAATATAATAAAAAATTATCAAATCATTTTAATTTTTCTAGAGTTGTTTCTCTATCGGATTTTCACAGGGTAATTAATCATATAAAATTAAATCATTTTTTAAAAGTTGCTGTAGTTTCTGGATCAACCCAAGAGCCAGAACTTAAATTAATTAATTATGAGCATCTTGATATTTTACAATTTGAAAGCAGTTCTAATTCATTTAATTTAGATGATGATTGGGAAACGATCAATAATTTTAATAAAACTAACATAAACATTTATGAAAAAAATAAATATGATTTTGTTTTATGTAATCAAGTACTTGAACATATCTTTTCTCCAAAACAAGGAATGAAAAATATTTATCACATTATGAAAAAAGGTGGATATGCATGGGTTTCTGTTCCAACAATTAATCGTATACATGGGGAGCCATATTTTTATTCTGCTGGTTATCATCCTCGATATCTTGATCGTCTTTGTAAAGAACAGGGTTTTGAAGTTATTCATATTGGTGCTTGGGGTAGTCGAAAATATTTAGCTTATGCAGTTCAGGGAAAATGGTCTACTAACAACGCGTTGAAAAAAGGTTTTAGATCTAAATATGATATCGCACATCCTTACTTAGCATTAAAAGATGGTAGAAAAAATGATGTCAATGGCAGGCATATTACTGATACTTGGGCTTTAATAAGAAAAATAAATGATTAGCAAAATATCATTGACTTGATATAAGAAATGAAACTCTAAATACTTTATCAAATCAATGACTAACAACTTCAAAAAAATATTCATTACTGGAGGAGCAGGTTTTATAGGGTCGCACGTTTCTGAAGTTTTTTTTGAAACTTTTAAAAACAGTAAAATAATAATTTTAGATAAATTGACATATGCAGGAAACAAAAAGTTTCTATCTTCAATAATCAAATCAAAAAGAGTAACTTTTATAAAAGGAGATATTAGCAATACAGATAAATACAAAAAAGATTTAAAAGATTGTGATTTGGCGGTAAATATTGCTGCCGAAAGCCATGTTGATAACTCATTTGTATCTCCACTGAATTTTACTAAAACAAATACGTTGGGAGCACATACTTTTTTTTTAGAATGTATTAAAAATAATGTTAAAAAAATTTTACATGTAAGCTCAGATGAAGTTTATGGTGAAAAGACAAATGGCACCTCGTATGAGGATCAGTTGGTAAATCCAACAAATCCGTATTCTGCTTCAAAAGCAGCTGCTGAAATTCTGATAAATAGTTATAAATATACATATAAAAAAGAAGTTATAATGGTTAGATCTAATAATGTTTATGGAATAAGACAGTTTCCTGAAAAATTGATTTCAAAATCAATTGTGAACTTAATAAGAAATAAGCCTATTCCAATACATGGCAATGGACAAAATATTAGATATTATTTGTCTGCAGTTGATTTTGCTAATGCTCTAGTGATGTTGGTTAGAAAGAAAAACAGAGGTATTTATAATATTGGAAGTAATTACTATGAGAAAAATATCAATATAGCAAAAATAATTTGCAAGATATTTAAGAAAGATCCTAATGAATTTATAACATTTACAAAAGATAGACTGTATAATGATAAGCGCTACTCCGTTTCATCAAAAAAAATTATGAAATTGGGATGGAAACCACAAAGAAATTTACTTGAAGATTTACCAATGATGGTAGAATGGTATCAGAAAAATTTGAAAATTTTTAAAAAAATATGAAGACAAAATTTAAATTTATACACAAAACTGGAAAAGTTTTTAGAGATGAGAGAGGTTATTTATTAAAAATTCTAGATAAAGGATTTTCATCCTGTATTGAAATTTTTTCGAAAAAAGGATCAATTCGAGCTAATCATTATCATAAAAAAGATGAGCATTTTTGTTATATATTAAAAGGTGAAATTTTGTTTTTTTATAGAAATAGAAAAAAAAATTCAAAGTTAAATCATAAAATTTTGAAGAAAGGTGATTTATTTTTTACTACTTATGATCAAGATCATATGGCTTATTTTTTGAAAACAACCCACTTTTTATCCTACAGTAGTAGAAAAAGATCACAAATTGATTATGAAAAAGATTTGGTAAGATTAAATATGGATAAAGAACCAAATATTAAAAAAATAATATCAAAATATAAATAAATAATTCAAATTATAAAAAGTGCAAAAGAAAGATTGTGTTCCAATTAAATATTGTCGTTTATGTAATTCTAAAAAAATAAATGGTGTATTTGAAATTGGAAGCACGCCCCTCGCAAATTCATACTCCAATAAAAGTACAAGTGAAAAATTAAAAAAATATCCACTAGGTCTTAATTTGTGCAATAGTTGTGGTCATCTCCAACTAACTCACTCAATCAAACCAACAAAAATGTTTAGTAATTATCTGTATAAAACGAACACTTCATATAAAAATTATTTACATTTTAAAAATTACGCAAAGGAAATAGATGGAATTTTTAAAAAAAAAACTGGTAAGATTTTAGATATTGCCTCAAATGATGGAACCTTTTTAAGTTTTTTTGATAAAAAAAGATACTTAAGAGTAGGGATTGATCCTGCAAAAAATTTAAAAAAGGTGGCGCTTGATAAAGGTATTTTACAAATTGATGAATTTTTTACAAAAAAAAATAGCGACATACTGAAAAAAAAATATCAAAAATTTGATATAATAACAGCCAATCATGTTTGCGCTCATGTGGAAAGTTTAAAAGATTTTTTTCTAGGTGTAAAAAATTTACTCAAACCAGATGGAATATTTATATTTGAAGTTTCTTATAGAGGCTCTGTTTTAAAAAAAAATACATTTGATACAATATATCATGAGCATTTAGACTACCATTCACTCTTTCCATTATTAAAATTTTTAAAAAAATTTAATTTAAAATTATTTGATTTTAATATTACAAAAGCTCAGGGTGGATCGTTAAGAATATATGCTTCGAATAACTTAAGATATATAAATAATAAAAAAATTAACAATCAGATTATTAAAGAAAAAATTAACTATAAACTTTTTGATGCTTCTACATATAAAAAGTTTGAAAGAAAAATTAATAAATGTAAAGACAAACTGCAAAATATTTTTTCAATATTTCATAAAAAAAAAATTAAAGTTGTTGGCTATGGTGCTGCTGCAAAAACTACAACTTTTCTTCACTATTTTGATTTATCAAAAACAAAACAAATAAAGAATATTTTTGATGATAATATTTTAAAACAAAATTTATATTTGCCAGGTACAGCTATAAAAATTTTAAACCCAAAGTACTTAAATTTTAAAAATGTTGATGTAATAATAATTTTTGCATGGAATTACTCAGATATTATTATAAAAAAGATTAAAAAAAATATAAAGAATAAGAACAAGGATATTAGATACTTAATTCCATTTCCAATTCCTAAAATTGTAAAATGAAAATTTTTTATGTTGGCCTAATAGGGTATGGAAAGATGGGTAAAATTTATGAAAAAGAAATAAAGAAAATAAAAGGTTTTAAAATTGTAGAAATTTTAAAACATAAAAACTTAAAAGAAAAACCTGGTATTATAAAAAAATTTTTCAATTCTAAAAAAATTAATTTATTTATCATTAGTTCACCTCTGAATACTCACTTCAAATATTTGAATTTAGCCTATGAATCAAAAAAAAATATTATTATTGAAAAACCATTAGTTGAAAAGCTCTCTCAATTGAAAAAATTGCTTGAAATACATAAAAAATTTAAAAAAAAAATAATGATTCATCATAATGATGTTTTAAATCTTGAAGAACTTAAATTATTAAAAAAAAATAATACAAAAGACTTAACAAAAATTGAGATGTTCTATGGTTGTAGAAATATTAATAATTCTTATAAAAAACCTTTTTTTGACTGGTTGCCTCATCCCCTTTCAGTAATAGTAAATTTCTTTGATGGTCCAATCAATTTTGAAATTTTGGAATATTCAAGCACTATAAAAAAAAAATTATTTTTTGAAAAAATAAAAATTCTAATAAAAGTTAATAATCTTCCGATTTATATAGATTTTTCTAATAATTTAAAAAAACCAATTAAAAAAATTATTTTATACACCAAAAATAAAAAAAATATTTATGATGGGTACAAAGCTAAAAATAAAAATACAGTAAAATTATTATTAGAAAAATTCTATAATACTCAAGTGATAAATTTTATAAAACCAAATTTTAAGGTCTACGATTTATTATTCAAAATTGAAAAAAAAATTGAATATTTTCATAACAATTAGTTTTAATTATTTTGTTGCATCATCCAAAAATTTTTATTCTTCATGGTCAATTCCTTAAAACTTCCTTCAGATTTAAGCTCACCTTTATCAAATAAAAAAATTGTATCACAATTTTTTATTGTTGTCAGTCTATGCGCAATGAAGATAGAAGTGATGTCTTTATTAAACTCATTTATTGATTTCATAACTGATTTTTCTGTAATATTATCTAATGCGCTAGTGGCTTCATCAAGTATTAATACTTTAGGCTTGTGATATAAAGCTCTTGCCAGTCCAATTCTCTGACGTTGTCCACCTGACAATCTTACACCACGCTCCCCAATATAAGTTTCGTATTTCTCTGGTAACTCATTTATTATAAATTCGTCTAAATTTGCTATCTTAGCAGCTCTTTTAACAGATTCTTGGTTAACTTCATTTTTATTAACGCCAAAAGCAATATTTCCTGAAATTGTGTCATCTGCTAAATAAATTTGCTGAGGCACATACCCAATTGATCGCTGCCAACTTCTTACATTATCTTTATTTATAATATTACCATCTATTTCTAGTACTCCTTGTTGAGCTTCGAGTAGTCCAAGAATAATATCTACTATGGTCGTTTTACCACTACCAGTAGCACCTACTATTCCAACTGTTGTACCAGCAAGAATTTCTAAATTAACATCTTTTAAAGATGTTTTTTTGGCATTAGGGTAATTGAAACTTATATTCTTAAGTGCAATATTCTTCTTGGGAAATAATTTAAAATTATTTTTTATAGGATTAGACTTTTTGAGACTTTTCATGTCCTTATACAATGATAGTAAAGCTGGCTTATGATAGCGAGCTACAATCAAAGAGCTATAAACAGCTTGTGCAGCAGGCAATATTCGATAACCAGCAAATGCATAAAGAGTTAAAACAGGTAGTAAATTTATAAAATTATTACCAGACCTCAATGAATAGAGTATAAGTAATAATAATCCCCCAAAACTAATCGCTTCTATTGCAAAACGAGGTATCATACTAATTATTGAAGTTATTGCATTGTAATTAGCATACTTTTTAGCTGGCTGTGAAAAACGATTCACATAAATTTCTTCTAGATTGCCAACTTTAACTTCTTTTGCTGCACCAAAAGCTTCACTAATAGATGTAAATCGTAACTCGTTTGCTTTAATACGCTTCTCTCCAATGGTTTGAAGAAAATGACTGACTGATAAATAAATTGCACCATAAGAAAATCCTAAAATGAAAATAATTATTAAAGTTAATTTTAAATCAACTAGAAATAATAAAGTTAAAATAAAAAAAATAATTGTACAATAATTCAGAAAATTAATAATTGACATCAATGATCCATTTACGACTTGAGCTACTTCAGAAAGAATATTTTTGCCTAAATCAGCACTATTTCTATTTAAAAACCAAATATAAGGTTGGTGTAAATATCCCTCTACAAGTCTTTTGGCAATACTAAATTCACACATTAGACTAAACCTTAATTGCACATAAGTTGATAAAGCTTTAAAAGACAAAGAGACTAATAATAAAATAAAAACTATTAGTCCAAGGATAAAAAAAAATTCCTCTCTAGTATTAACACCAATTACACTGAGGAAAATAAACAATTTATTTAGAAAAATATTGGTCTCTACTAACTCTGGATTACTAATAACGGCTATAAAAGGTAATATTGAGGCAATACCAATCATGTCTAATATTGCTACAAACAGAATCATAACGAATACTAATATTGATCTTTTGCGCTCAGTAGGTGCAAGAAGATAAAAAATTTTTTTTAAGTCTTTTAGTATCATGATTTTAGATAATCCTCATAAGTTTTAATAAGACCAACTTTTAAATTCACTTCAGGCTGCCATCCTAACTTATTAAGTCTATGACTATCAATTAATTTTCTTGGACTTCCATCTGGTTTGGATGTATCAAAATTAATTTTACCTTTGTATCCAACAACGTTCTTTATATTCAAAGCAAGTTCTTTGATTGTAATCTCCTCTCCACTTCCAATATTGATATGACTATTTGGCTTAATGCAAGAATGATATTTATCTCTATCAAAATTCATTATATGAATACAAGCATTAGCCATATCCCCAACAAAAAGAAATTCTCGCTTTGGTGTTCCGCTACCCCAAATACTAACACTCAATTCGTTATTTATTTTAGCATGATGAAAACGATTTATAAGGCCTGGGATAACATGGCTATTTTCAGCATGATAATTGTCACCTATTCCATAAAGATTTGTTGGCATTACAGAACGGTAATCTATTCGATGACTTTTACCATATTGTCGATTATAACTATCACATATTTTAATTCCAGCAATTTTGGCAATTGCATAGGGCTCGTTAGTTGGCTCAAGTTTTCCAGTTAATAATTCTTCTTCTTGCATGGGTTGTTTTGCATTTTTTGGATAAATACAACTAGATCCTAAAAACAATAATTTTTTTACATCATTTAAGAAAGCGCTATGAATAATATTTGTTTGAATAGTCAAATTTTCATAAATAAATTCTGCAGGATATATATTGTTTGCATTAATACCACCAACTTTTGCTGCAGATAAATATACTTGATCTATCTTTTCGTCTTTAAAAAAATTTTGAACATCATTTTGATCTAACAAATTAAGTTCTTTTTTTTCTTTAATTATCAGATCAACATCTTGTTTTTGTAAAACACGAACCAAAGCAGATCCAACCATTCCTTTGTGTCCAGCAATAAATATTCTTGATTTTTTCATTTCTCACTTAGATTTTAAAATTAATTTACTCTATGCTTTTCTCTTTGCAATATAGTTGGTAGTGACAAAAAATTCATCAGATTCTTTATATTTTGTAATTTGTATTAAGCCAATTGGGGTCACCCTATACAAATCAAATCCTTTTTCCTCAAAGAAGTACCAAAAATCTTGAAAAAAAATTTTTGTATCAATATTGCATCCACCAAACTCAAATTGAATTATTTCAATATGATTGATTGCTTCTCCAAAACCAGATAATGCATCCATTTCGTGTCCTTCTATGTCAATTTTACAAATATCTATACTTTTCGATCTCAGTTTTTCTATCCAATAATCTTCA
>ENA-OSJC01004179-OSJC01004179.1-marine-metagenome-genome-assembly--contig:-NODE-4179-length-10014-cov-4.858307_pt1 | contig 10014 bp, 9 predicted proteins | sample MGYA00237885_ERZ534234 | MGnify/ENA primary metagenome ERZ534234 (study PRJEB26413, sample SAMN06343907) | marine metagenome | isolation source: coastal waters | place: Atlantic Ocean: West Antarctic... | reverse complement strand
TGCTATTTGGTCTCCAACCATAGAGGCATGGGATACTCCAGAAGCATCAATAACCAATATCTTATTTTGTCCATCTCTTGATAATACGGACTTCACAATAGAGTTATCATCTGAACAGGAGACGGTATAAATCTCTCCAAACATTGATCTTTTTCTTCCATAAGATTTTAGGGTGAGTTTTCCAATTTGAATTCGATCGGGATACTTATCTGATAGATCAGGTAGAGTCATTATGCTATCTCTAAATTAAGATTGTTAATCTGATCAATAATCTCTTTGCGTCTAGGATCATTCTCTAGTTTGTCCCAAGATACAGTTTTTGATGCTTTTAGAGAAGTAAGTGTTGTAGATTGAGAGATGCTATGTTGCTCCATAAAATCTAATGCCTGAAGCGCACCGGAGCGGTCATTGCATATCAAAATCATATCGCATCCAGACTGAAGAGATTTTTGAGTTTTAGTGATTATATCTCCAAGAAAATCGGTACCTTTCATTGAGAGATCATCGCTAAAAATAATACCTTTGAACTGCATTTTTCCCCTCAAGATTTCTTGAAGCCAAAATTTTGAAAAAGTTGGAATATCGTGATCAATCTCAGGGAAAGAAATATGAGCGGTCATGACACCACCTAATCTATTGCTTAAGAAGCTGAACGGTAAAATGTCATGCTGTTCTAATTGTGCAATAGATCGATGATCTGCAGAAAATCCAAGGTGTGTATCTGCTTGTATGCCTCCATGACCCGGAAAATGCTTGCCAATGGCTTTCATACCAGCTTCATTCATTCCTGTTATGTATGAATCTGCAATATCAATGACCTCAAGCGGATTCTCTCCAAGAGATCGATCGCCAATAATAGAGCTCGTTTCTAAATCAAGATCCAAGACAGGAGCAAAACTTATATCCAAGCCTGATGCAATGACTTCTGATGCCATCAACCAGCCCAAATTATTAGCAAGTTCTAGCCCAGTTTCCTTATCCCGAGCAACCCACTGACCTAATTTTTGCATGGGCGGCAAGCTAGTGAAACCTTCTTCTAAACGCTGAATTCTTCCTCCTTCTTGGTCTACTGCTATAATTAGGCAAGGATTAATATCTTTAATTTTTTGGCAAAGAGAAATGACTTGCTTTCTTGAATGTATATTCCGAGAGAATAGAATTACTCCTCCAACATGCTTGTGGGATAAAATAATTTTTTCTTCATCAGATAAAGAATATCCATCTAGATCTAACATCAGTCTTCCACTTAAATATTCTTTCATCATCTAATAAAAACTAACTGCCCTCTTTAAGGGCTTTTTTTGTCACGCAATAAGCCATTACCTTGGATAACAATCCTATCGTTGTGCCAGGCAATGTAGGAAATGTTGAAGAATCTACCAAGTGAAGATTTTTTATATCTGATAACTCTCCAAGTTGATTGGTCTCATTCCAGTTTTTTGGCTCTCTCTTCATTGGGAAAGCACCTCCTACATGAAAAGTGCCTGAATTTGATTTTCCAAAAGGGCTTACCAGCACCTTAGCTTTTACAAAGATGCTAAAGATTTTAAAAATTAGATTTAATTTCTTAAGGGGATTGATAAATCTTTTAACGTATAGTGTATTAAGTCTTGGGCCATAAATAGACATTTTTTCTGAATCAAGTTGTAATTCATAATGACCGGCCTGATCAGAACTAAGATTAACAAAGACAATAAATACTCTCTCTTTAATTTTCTGTACAACATTCATAAAAGGAATTTTATCCTTGATGCTATTTAATCTATTTTCAAAAAGGTCATTCTGCAATGAGATCTGAATATGAATCCAGCTAGAGAAAAATTTATCAAAGATTGCGATAAAAAATTCTGGCATTGTATTCTTGATCGTAAGAGGGAGATTGATTTTTTTTAATGAAATTGCTGGTAAAATAAATCCTCCTCGAGTTTGAACCTTTAATTTTGTATTATAAAATTTCTTAGAAGTTAGAATAATTCTTGAAGTATTGATACATCCAGCAGCTAAGAATACTTTTTGATAAGATGCAGTAGATAACTTTTTGTTTTCAATTATAACAAAATGAACGTTGATAGAATTATCTGAATTTGGCTGTATTTCTGTAACTCTTATTCCAGAACACAAATTAATTTTACCCTCTTCTGCAAGTAATTTTATCTCATTGCTAGGCTTATATATCGCATCATGAATTTGAAAATGCCAATCTCTCTGCATCTCAATTCGTTGTGACTCCAAAAAATTAAATTTTCTTCCAGTTAATAATTTTGTAGGAAAATATGGGCTAAATTTTTCTTTTATAGGATTCAAAAGTAATCTTGATTTACCAATAAGAATATTTAAGTTTTTATTATTTTTTTGGAGATTGCTTAGAAGAGTTGTAGCCTCATTTGAATACTCTAATGAATGCAAGTCATCCTTAAGCAAAGGGAATGATGAATCTAGCTCACTCTTCTCTCCGGTTACATCCATAGATTTAAGAATTTCTTTAAAATTTTGACAAATTTCATCATGGCTATAAATCCACTCATGTAAATCTTCTTTAGCAGGAGGCAAAAAAGCAGCCCCCCATCCTTCTGCAAGGCCTCCTAGCGCGTAGCTAAAAGGAGGTAGAATTCCGGAGGATTTAATATCACTAATTCCTTGGGACTCCCCATAAAAGAAGCTTGAATTAAGAACAGTTTTCCTGGGAATGGAAAAAATTTTTTTATTTTGACCAGGAGCAATTAAGATTTTATTAATATCCGATTCATTCCAATCTTTTTGATTTAAATTTTTTAATCTATCTTTGACCTCAATAATTTCTTGCTCTATTTCAATAGATGTATCGAAGACATCTGGAACAATGCCCATTTTATTAAGCGCTTTAATAGATCCAAGAGCAGAAAGACCAGATCCTACTACAAGAAATTTATTAACAGTATTTTGATTAGAGTTCATGGCAAGATTGAATTTAACTCTGTAATTACAAGGATTTGAGTAAGGGACCAAAAATTTATACTTTGTTTAATTTTAAAATGAGTTTCTAAAATTTTAATTTGCTGGGATGGTGATATTTTTGTATCTTGATGAGCAGATTTGCGATTTAAAATAAATTTACCAAACTGACTTAATAGACCTTGCTTTGCAATTCCTATGATAATTGTGAACTTCGTATCAAGAAAAAATGTATGAAGTTCCCTGCAAAGTTGATGAAGCTGAGATTCATCGAGCTCATATAAAACATGATTTGCAATAAAATAGTTAAACTCTAAACCTTGCCATTCCTGCACATCACTTAAATTTGGCCTTTTATCAAAATTTATTACCGATTTACCAATCATTTGTTTAAGTCTTCCTTGGCCACAACCAAAATCTAGAATAGTGATGTTCTCTTGTCTTAAATTACCAACATTTATTATTGTTTTAAGCACAGCATCAAAATAAATTTTTGAAGGTCCTGAGTACTGTGCAATACTCATAAAATTAATGTTTAAGACCGCTGAAAAAATAAAAAATTGCTCCCAAAAAAAGATTGACCAAGGATAAGCATGCATAAATTATTAATCCAGCTAGAAAAGCTACCTCAAAATTACTTCCAAAAAATTCTGATGCTAGAAAGGCAAAGCTTGGCTCTCTCACACCTATTCCCTGAAAAGTTAGTGGTATAAAGCGAATAATCTCTACTAATGCTGAAATAATTAAGATGTTGCTAAAACTTAGATTCATATTTAACTCGTAGCAAATAATAAAAATTGAAACTGCCCATAAAAAAAAGCCAAAAAATGAAAGCAATAAAACAGTAATATCATAGATGAAATTAGCTCTATTAAAATTTATGTAGGATAGAAAGGGCCGTAAGAATTTTATTTTATTTAATTTAGTGATGGCATTTTTTTTAAAAAAAAGAATGAGAAGAAGAGTCAAACATGCAGAAGTAAAAGCTATTTCATACCAAAGTCCATTAATAAAAGAAATGTGATTCTGAGAAGCTAGAAATCCCATGCAAACAATCAGAAACAAGCTGATAAGACCATATACTCTTTCATGAAGTAAAATATTGACAATATCTTGATTACTATTAATAGTATCTTTTTTAACAGATACAAACTTATAGAGATCTCCACCAAGATTGGCTGGTGAGATTGCATTAAACAAAAAGCCTGCATAATAATAATTAATTAAACTAATTGCTGAAGAGCTAATATAATTTTTTTTTGCTATAAAAACCCATCTGATAAAAGTTGGCAGAGTAGATAAAACTATAAAAATACTTGCGATCACCACATTGATAGTTGTGAGATTATCCAAAATAATTGATATTGAGGATGGATCAAAATTTAATAAAAAGACTATAATAATTAAAATACCGAGGGAGACTCTAAAAGCTAATTTCATAATTCTATGCCTTGCTTTTTTAAGGCTTGCCTCCAGATATCTATTTTATTTCCTAAAAGATGCTCTAATCTCACAATTGATTCTATGTATTGCGGCGCCAAGTAATTTAAAACTGAAGGGTCTAGATCCAGAGAACGAGTTTGATTCACTTTTTCCAGAAAAATATTGCTAGCTAAATCAATTTTTTCTAAATTTAGCCACTCAAAGATATTATTTAAATTTTCTGAGGAGCTAATAAATTCTTCAAATATTATAATTTTAATATTTTTATTTTTAAAAATATTCATAACTTTTTTTATATACACGTCATAAAAACCTCTTTCAACATATAAAAAAGGATTAACAGAAATATTGATATTAAAGTCTGATCTATCTAAATTTTGAGTAGCTTCTAAAAATTCTCTTTTTTCCATTCCATTTTCTACAGAGTATCTATAGTTAGACAAGCATCTATCAACGGGATTACGGAGAATAATTAACACTCTTGCATCAGGAAAATCAGAGTAAATTCTTTTCAACGCATCATCATGCTCAATATATGAAACACTTTTTTCAAGAAAATAGTCATAATTTTTTTCTTGTCCCTTAAATAAATCTATATAGGCTTGCTTGCCATTATAATTTTTTTCTAAAAAATATTTAGGTTCAGGCGCTACTGGGGTCATTAGGTTAATTTTAGGATGGAGGTCTAACGTTTGCGCAAGCAATGTTGAGCCTGATCTTTGAGCACCAATAATAAATAAATTTCTCACTTATTGATTTTTTGACTAATTTTATATGAATCTTGATGACTAACTTGATTAAGAATCCTAATTAGATATTCGCCAATAACGCTTATGCTTAAGATTATTAGTCCGCTTGATAATGAAAGCAAAATTGCTATCGAAGCCCATCCTGGAACAGCTACATCAGAAATAACAGCTTGATAAAAAGTATAAATACCAAAAATAAATACAATAAATGAGCTCAATAGTCCCAGAATGGAAGCTAACCTCAATGGAATAGTTGAATGCTGAAACAGTAAATCAAAAACTAAGGATATTAATTTCCTTAAAGTATAATTACTTCTTCCAACCTTTCTCTCATCATGCTGAACAGAAATACCTCCAATATTTTGAGAATATTTGAGTATTAAACCTGGTATGTATGGTTTAAAATGATTTTCAGAACAAATATGGGTAATAATTTTTTTATCAATTGCCCTAAAATTGGAAAATGAGATATTTGTTTTAATATCAAAAACATTTTTATTAGTATAATTTACGACTTTGCTTGCAAGTGATCTAAAAAAATTATGTTTTTTTGAAGAAAATTCACCATAAACTAGATCTTTACCCTCATTTATCAGTTTAACTAACTTCGGAATTTCTTCGGGCGGATTTTGCAAATCATCATCAATTGTGATGATGATTTCATTTTTGCTGTGACGAAAACCACAAAGATTTGCGCTATGTTGTCCTGAATTTTTAAGAAGTTGAAGGCCTATAATATTTTTATTTTCCCTGGCTAAGGCTTCTATCTTTTCCCAGCTATCATCACTACTAGCGTCATCTACAAGAATTACCTCATAAGACAGTTTTTCAGAATTCATGACTTGGACAGTCCGGACTACAACTTCTTCTATTGTTGCTTGGCTGTTAAAAACAGGGATTACTATGCTTAAGCTCTTCAAAGGTGTTAATTTATATAGTTATTTTATTCTTTATAATACCAGCAATTTAGATAGAAGAAATTTTTGCGCTATGCCATTTAGAGAAAGACTGAGTTACAGAAGAAGTATCTAATCCCACCCACAATGGGAGTCTAACTACTCTGCTAGAGAGGGATTCGGTTCTCTCCATTGAACTGCCTACCCGTCCATATTTCATGCCGGCTAAAGAGCTATGAAGAGGGATATAATGAAAAATGCAATTTATTTCCTCTAAGGCCATAAAATTTATAAAATCCTCTCTATCTGAATGATTATGCATTAGCAGATAAAATAAATGTCCATTTGCCTCACATGACTCTGGTATGCATGGAATTTTAATTGAACCAAGTTCTTTATAATTAGCAAAAAATCTATGGTATGTTTCCCAAACTTTTATGCGACTATCTGTGATGTGTGTAGCTTGCTCTAACTGAGCATAAAGAAAAGCAGCTGTAGTCTCACCTGGTAAAAAAGATGATCCTATATCTTTCCACGAATACTTATCAACTTCACCTCTTGAGAATTGCAGCCTATCAGTCCCCTTCTCTCTGATAACTTCAGCCCTCTGAACCAAATCACTATTATTAACTATTAAGGCGCCACCCTCACCAGAAATAATATTTTTTGTTTCATGAAAACTAAAGCATCCTAGATCACCCATTGTTCCCAATGATTGGCCCTTATATTTAGACATAATTCCTTGTGCCGCATCCTCGATAACAAATAAATTATGCTTTTTTGCTAAATCTAATATTGTATCCATCTCACAAGCTACCCCTGCATAATGAACTGGTAGTATCGCTCTAGTTTTCGATGTGATTGCTTGCTCAATAAGCGTCTCATCTATGTTGAGTGTATCTTCCCTAATATCTACAAAAACTGGGACGCCACCTCTAAGAACAAACGCATTAGCAGTTGAAACAAATGTGTATGAAGGCATGATTACCTCATCACCAGGTTTTATATCGATTAGGATAGCAGCCATTTCAAGGGCTGCTGTACATGAATGAGTTAAAAGAGCTCTCTCACAGGGAAAATTACTTTCAAGCCATGAGCTACAAAGCTTTGTAAAATGACCATCGCCAGATAAATGGCCTGCTTCATAGGCTTCACTAATTTTTTTAATTTCATTGCCTGTTAAATAAGGCAGATTAAATCTAATCATCGTATAAAAATATTTTGCAATTATGTTTAAGTATGGGAGCATGATGCAATGATTTATATGTTCAGTAAAGTTCCGAGAGGCTCAATTAATCATTCATTGGTTGATTCAGTTGCATATCTTTTACAATCAATAACTAGCAAACTAAAGAATGATAAAAAAATCTTTGAATTTGAAGAATTATTTGCACAATATATTGGTCGAAAATATTGTGTCAGTTTTCCATTTGCTAGAACTGCAATTTACTTTGCGTTAAAGGTAAAAAATCTTCCAAAAGGAACTGAGGTGATAATGCCGCCTATAAGTATTAAAGGCATATTAGATGTTGTACTTTCTCTTGGATTAATACCAAAATATGTAGATCTGGATTTGAACAACTTTTGCTTTGATGAGCAGAAATTATCTAATGCGATAGATGAAAATACTGGTGCAATTATTATTACTTATCTTTTTGGAACCGCTCCAAATATAGAAAAACTTATCAAAATTTGTAAACGTAAAAAAATTTTTGTTTTAGAGGATTTTTCTCAAGGGTTGAATGCTACTGTTAGCAAAAAAAAATTGGGCTCTTTTGGAGATTGCTCAATTTATAGCTCCTCTGCAATAAAGCAAATTGATACTTTTGGAGGGGGTCATTTCTTCTCTGATGATAAAGAGTTGGTTTCAAGAATGCGAAAAGAACAAGAACAATTATATCCAAGCAAAAGAATATTCTTATTAAAAAAAATACTTAAGAACTTAATGTATAACCTAGCAACCAATCAAATTATTTTTAATATATTTACAGATCCTCTGCTAAAGGCATTAAAAATATTCGGAGCTGATGTAAATAGAATGACTGGAAATCGAGACCAGCAACCAATAAAAGTAATTCCAAATGAGTGGTTTCGATCTTATACCGCTTTTCAAGCTTGCGTTGGAATCCGTGAATTAAAAAAAGTAGTGTCATTTGATCATAAAAGAATTGCTCATGCTCACAAGGTTATGGAAAATGCTCCGTCAATAGATTTTGGTCAAAGAACAAATAAAGATCAGCACACCTATTGGCAGCTAGTTGCATATGCAAAAAATCCAGAAAGTTTTATTAAAAACCTTAGATCTCTTGGAGTGGATGCATGCACATCCAGCCTAGAGCTTTTGTCAGGTCTAAAAAAATATCCAGGGTCAACTAACATGCCTGTTGCAGAAAAAGTTCATTCAATGGGAGTATTTATTCCCTGTTTTTCTAGAATGTCAAAATGGCAAAAAAACCGGGTTTATGAGGCTATCGAGATTATTGATAGTTGATTTAAAGCTTTGAATAACTAAGTTTAGCCATTTACACCTGTCAGCATACTGATTCTTACTGATAGTATGAGAACGCCAAATATGCATGGTATGGAAAAAACTAGGCCTAAAATTAATGAGCCTAGTTTTTGCTGCATTAAAGACATGATATAGACCAAGCCAGCCGAAAATAAACCAGCAAAGATAAATGAGTACCCCATTAAGTGAACAGACAATGATTGCTGTAGTACAGAAATAAATATCAGCAAGCAAAAAATCAAAGGAAGAAAGATGCTCTTTGCTTCAGAGGAATCCTTGATCAAAAAATATACTCCAATTATTGAGATAAGAGATAAAATACCCATTCCCGAAATAGACATAATGCAATTAAACATTGCAATTTTTAAAGATAAATCACCAGACAGATCTTGCAGTCCTGAACTTCCAAGGCACTGAGTGATTCTATTGCCTCCTAAAAACTGAATTGCACCAAGCAGTCCACCATTATGAATATCGTCTCCAGAAATGCCTATCCTAAATAGCAAAGATGAGCCAGAGCTAGATATTAATTCCGAGGATTGAAGTAAAATTATCCTTGTGAATACCATTAAAAAAGTTGGTAAAACTAGAAAAAATATTACTAAAAACTTTTGATTTAAACTTTTTACATTTAATGGAAAATATTGATTAGAGTTTAAACCTGGTTTCAGCAAAAATGAAATCATTACAATCAAAGAATAGAAACCTGCTATAGCTATTGCGAATTGGTAATTAAATACGCCAGAAATAAAAAAGGATATGTATCCAAGCATAAATTTACCATTACGAAAAGATACAATTCCTAATAAAAAAAACATTAAAAAATATATTACAGGCCACGAAGCTATTATCATTTTGTAAGCCCATGGAGAGACAGCAAACAAAGAAAAAGTAATGACTCCAATTAGAAATAAAGGAATTTCTGTAATTCCCTTAATTGATTGGATGATTAATTCCGCAATCAGAGCAGCACATGCAAATACCACGAGCTTGTCTAACATCGGGCCGAGCAAAAATAGATATTCTTGACCGCCAAAATGATTGATTAATGCATATGGTAGAAGGCTAATAATATGTTTAGAAACATATATATTTTCTTGCCAATTGCTAGAATCTAGCGAGCAGTTTTCACAAGAATCCCAGATGCTATATCCATAATAATAGAAGTAGCCATTCACTTTTAAAAACTCGACAGCATTAAAAATTCTGTGGGCATGCCAATCCAGCCAAGTAATTCCTATAGGAGCATGCAAATCCATGAACGCTAGATAGAACAGAAACACTGCGATATATGTTGTCAATCGGTAAAACAATCTCATTGGTTAATATTAAAAAGATTCATTAAAAAGTATGGATTTTTATTGTCTATTGCTTGTCTTGAAGCGCTTTAATTAATTCAGCTGTTACAGATGGATCTCCTGAAAAGATAGAGGGTGCAATCCTTGCAGCTATATTTTCGTAGCGCTCAAATATCTTATTTGAAACC
>ENA-OSJC01004178-OSJC01004178.1-marine-metagenome-genome-assembly--contig:-NODE-4178-length-10015-cov-3.589253_pt1 | contig 10015 bp, 5 predicted proteins | sample MGYA00237885_ERZ534234 | MGnify/ENA primary metagenome ERZ534234 (study PRJEB26413, sample SAMN06343907) | marine metagenome | isolation source: coastal waters | place: Atlantic Ocean: West Antarctic... | reverse complement strand
CATTATCAGGCTCCGTACTAACTACCGGTGCTGTAGGAGGTGATGTTGTAGGGGGGACGGTGGTAGCTGGAGTGTCAGTCGATAAATCCGAAAAACCCATATTAAATTCTTTGGCTTGAGCTATAGCGGTTGAGGTATGTGATATTGCATTAATCCCTTCCGAACTAATTCTAGGGTAATATTGGACATTGCTTTGAGAGCCTGATGTAGCTCCCATTATATTAGTAACCATACCGTAAAGGGTAACCGAACTTCTAAATTGTTTTTGGTCAGGCCCTACTTCCGCTAAATCCCGGGGTATTTTATTTATATTATCATTGAATAAAACAGTATGTGCGGTTAAGTTAGCCTCGTTTGTTGGAAATAATCCATTATCTACTCCTCCGGGAACACTAAGGATTAATGAATCAGGGTCTATAACCCCAGAAAGTCCGGGATATCCATTAAGTATACCTGGCAAGTAAACATTGTAATATTCTTGCTCAGTTTGTTTTACAACAATTTTATAGCTGTACCAACCTAAATCGTTTATTGTATAAGCGAATTTTAAATCAGGAGTGTTTACAGGAATATCGTCTGTTCTTAGATAAATATCATTTACTCTGCCGGTAGTAGTAATCGTGTACAAGGCCCCTACATTAGTAACAGCTGTAACCTTAACAAAATCTTGAAAAGCGCCTCTCATAGAATTACCTACTTGCGGAACGTTAATATTGTCGGGAAACCGGTTTGCGGCATTGTCTAAGGTAAATGTATATGTACTATTTGTTATAGGCGAAACACCTGAAGGAACAAAGCCTGAAGTTATTGCAAATCCATCACCAGAAGATAAAGCTTGCTGTTGTACCGCATAAAGCCCTGGGGTTCCCGCTGATAAGTTAATATCTGAAGTTATAGGAGCATTTACTAATACCTGTATGGCATCTCCAAACCATGTTTCTACATTAGTATCACTTTGCAGCAAATCATAAGGGCTATAAATAGTAGACCCTGAATAAAATTCTCCACTGTTAGTAACTCCTAAATCTACAGAAGATAATATAACAGGTGATTGTCTTCCAAATTTATCTGCTAAAACAAATCCTATTTGGTAATTTCTGTTTCTTTTTACAGAATGATTTGGATATTCTATCCAATTGTTATAAGCCCCTGTTCCGCTTTTATTAGCTATTCTACAATTGTAATTTAAACTGCTAGGAGGAGTATGCTGGTCTCTGTAATTACCATATATAATTCTATTACCCGAGGTTTCTTGCGAAAATGCACGAACAGGAACCCTATCATACACTCTTACGGTTTGTGCCTCAGGCAATGTTCTATAAGCTTTTCTTGATTGGTAGTCGTAAGTATAATAATTACTTGACCCTATTTCTCCTGCTATTCTGCTAGTACTTATGCTTTCGAGCACTCTCACAGCAATGCCGTCGCTTTCTCTAAATAATATTTCTAGTTCAGCTATTTTGTAATCTGTGTTCAATCGATTTGCTGGAGTAGGCAATGGTATAACTAACCCTATGTTTTGGACTTTGTTTTCCATAAAATCCACTATAGTAGATTGATATGCGGAATCTTCATCTCCGTTAACAAAAAAGCCATTCTGCTTAGGAATATATGCTATTTGTGTAAAGGGAGCCATTAAAGAATACTCGTTATCATCAAACTTAAATCTGTAACTAAATCTAGCAAATTTATCTTCTAAAAAGTCAGGGTCTCCTGGCCAATTTGGATCATCGTTCTTATTAGACATGGTGGATTCTATAAGACTTAAAAAAGAACCCGCTGTAGGGGCTCCTCCTGGAAAGTTAGGGGTTACACCTATTTTGGTGTCTACACCGTTAAGGGCAACCGCAACGCTTTCTACTTTTATGTAATTAAGTCCTTGGATATTGTTTTCTAAAGAAACCACAGTAGCTCCTATATAGGGAAGCAATTCGCTTATTCTATTCCCAACTACATCAAATCCGTTTGTAGATGTGTTTTTTGCAAATAAGTCTATTCTATTATATAAAGCAATAGGGGCATAAGGATTGTACTTAGCCACCGATATTTGATGTTCTTCTTGGTAATAAGTAGGGCCTGTATTTGTGGTTCCTATTCCAGGGGACGTAGCTAAATTAGTATTAATTTTTCTGGGCTGATTTCTGTTGTCTGTCCAAAATAATAAATTTTCAATTAAGTTTATGCCTATTATTCTATTTGTTGTTGAAAAATTTAAAAATTCTCCCTCTACTAGTTTTGTGTAAGATTCCGACAAGCTATTATAAACGTATATATAATGTTTTGAGGTAGTCGGAGCATTAGTAGGGTTTGTAGGAGAAGGATCTGTATAATCTGTTAAAAAAACAAATAGCTCATCGGTTGAATTGTTGTTTTCAATACCTATTATGGTTAGACCATTGCCTATATCTGTTCCGGTAACTAAGTTGTTACCAACTACATTTTCTAAAGCTCCAACGTCACTATCCTCTGATCTACCTACGGAAATATTGCGGGCGTCTTTATATTCGCCGTTAGGCAATAATCTATCATCAAGATCTTTATTCATCTTGGATTTTAGAAACGTATTTTTAATTTCTTGAGCCATTAAATTATGATTTTATCCATTTAGATTTACCTCTCATAACTTGAACTATTTCATCCAACTTAATATTAGATAATCTTATTTTAGCATTTCTTAGTTTAGCTGATCTATCTTTCTTCAAACGCTGTATAACGTACTCTGGTTGATTAATTCTTCCGGCTAATATAGAATATAGTATGTGAGCATATAGTGCATCCTCGGCCATCTTAGGTATCCTAGCGTCTAAGTCATAAGCTAATCCGTCTGAAATATATTCAAGTACTATTAATCTATCTTTTAAGTTTGAAGAAAAAGCTATTGTACCATCTCTTTCGTTCATATTGAACCAACCGTTTCTTTGAGCGTATTGCGGTTCGTTGCCATATCTTTGTCCAAAGAAAGGATTACCTGTTAGGTAATTGTCGTAAGCCCCATAATCTAAAATATCGATGTTCCCATTTAACAATCGGTCATTAGCATTTGCCCATCTTTCAATAGTTATAGATGTACCCTCTAGGTTATCACCCACGCTGTCCATGGTCGGTTGTCCTGCAGCATCTTGAATAGGCACTTCGTACGGGCTAGTAGTTAAATTATTAGCGGGGTATATAGGATGCTTAACTCCCAATACGTCTATGTAAGATATAGCCGTGTAATTAACGTAATCTTGGGGTATTATAACACTTAAGCTAGGTGGTATGTTTAATTCTTGAGACTTAATGCTTTTTAGGGTATCATAGCTAAATTCCTGTAATCCTCGTTTAGCGTGGAATATTACATCGGTTCTTTTAACATCCCCTATTAATTTGTGCTCTCCTACATAAGTGGCTATAAATCCATTAATAACATCGTTTAAAGATGTATACGAGTAACTACCGTAATTTTCTTGCACAGTATCACCAAAAGCCGTTTCGTTTCCAAAACTTCCCCCGTTTAACATTTTTAATTGTACAGCTATAAAATGACCTATGGCAGGCAAAGCTCCTACCAAACTTAGGGTATTACCAGAAACAGTATAGGGTCCTGGATATTCAGTGTAACTCCCAGCTAGTCCTGTAGTGCTAGTATATACTTGAAAATTGTTTAAAGCATAACCAGGATCAGTAACGGTTGAAGATCCAAATATTAAGTTAGTATTAAATGTTGTAGTAACAACGCCCGTGCCGTCAGATATAAATCGTTGAGCTCCTGCGTAATATTGTTCATTAGTTTCGGTTATTAAACCACCATTAGGTATAGGCATATCTTACATTATTGAGCGTTGATTTTCTTGTTGCACTTGTTGTGCTGCTATCTGTACTATAGAAGGATCTCGTATTACAACTCCGGAATAAAGTAATATCTTTAATATAATATTAGCTTGTTCTGTTTTAGCTAACTCAAAGTTTACCGAGTTAGTGGGATTGTATTGGTAATAGTTTTGTCCAGTCGGAATTGTAAAATTCCATATAACGTCTACTGGCTTTCTTAAATAACTAACACTTATATCCGTTGTAATAGTTTGAGGATATAAGTATAATTTGTGGTCTTCAAACAAATATATTGGATACGTTTGTGTTGGAGCTATTAAAGGGTTTTTGTTTATGTATAGAAGCTCGTTTCGCTGTGACAGCTGTGCTTCAGTAGAATCTTTATATATAACTGTACCTAACTTGTAAAAGTCCTGTGAAGTCGCCGTAACGACTATAGCGGCGTTTAAAGCTGGTATAGAGTTAAATATAATGTTAGCGCCACTTATAGTGAACGCTGTAGTAGATACACCGTTTATTGTAACTGCTATTACACTTGTTTGTAATTGCGAAGATGTTATTGATGTAAAAGGAAAAGATATTGAAGTTGCATTTCCTGTGAGTGTTTGAGTGGCTACTCCTGCCCCTGAAGTTGTAGGTAAAGTAAAATACTTTCCTGCTGACACATAAGCTGTTGTGCCGTATTCTTTAAATATAGATATATTGTGGTCAATGTTTTTTACACGATCCGCGTATTCTGTATCATTATCTGGTCTGCGTATTTGCATATTAAGCATATCAAAATAGCTCTCAAAAATCTCTAGTTGTACTTGCGTTGCAACTTTATTAAATTCATCGGGAGTTAAGTTACCTCTCTGCTCTTTATTCAGAATTAGTAACACTGTTTTATAAACTATATCTACATTTACTGCCATCTTATTTCTTTTTATTATAAATATTAACCGACCTCAGTGATGAAGCCGGCTAAAATTAATTCACCATCTATAATATAATTACGTGTTTTTTTAAAAAACTACTAATTAATCTTTTTTTCTATAGATCGGAATACTTCCCCTCCTTCGTCTGTCTTAAAGTATGCTGCCATTGCAGAATAAGGGTTCTCATCAAATGGTACGTTCATTAGCTTTCTTCCGTTAGATGCCCAAGAGAATGTTCTTTGATCTTGAGACAGTGTAATAATGCCGGCTTCAGTAGCTTTAATAGCCGTATTTCTAAGGCCAACGTTTTCGTCTTGCGCTAGTTCTAAAAATAGCTCTGGGTTGTTTCTTGCAAACAATCGTAGATCTCTTTTTATTTCTTTAGAAGACAATTGGTTTACAGCTGTACCCATTTCTACACGAAGTATTGCTTCCGCATCATCAATATCCATTTCTCTAGCAAACACCGCTGCATCTGTCTGCAAATCAAGCAGTTCTAAATCATCGTAAGCTTCTTCTTCTGGATTAAACTCATCGTATATTCTGCCTTTTAAAGGGTGGTACAATGAAAGTAACTTTTGTAGATTTTGTTTTTCTTTAGGAACTCTTAAATCCCCGTTTTTAAACTGTATGTGACCCATCGTAGCTTCTCCTTTTTGATTTTCTTTAAAAGGTGAATCGTGATTGGTTGCATATCTAATTTCTTTTTGTTTTCCGGTTTCTTCATCAAAATATAGTAAGGAATGTTTTCTTGTATGCTTTCCTGGTATAGTGTGAGTTAAAGGTGTATGCCTTCCGGTAAGATAGTATATTCTATCTTTTATTTCCCACCCCGATTTAACTGGAGCTTCTTCTACCTCTTCAAATGTTTCAATAAAGGTAGCTTCTTGTGTTGTAACTTCTTGTACAACTTCTTTAATTTTTGCAGCCTTTTTAGCTACTGGTTTTTTATTCGCCATAATATGATATAATTAAATAATTTAAAAAGTAAAGTAAGAGTGCCCGAAGGCACCCTCATCTCTACATTAATTTGAATCCTTAGATTCCTCTGAATAGTACAAAGTTGTTTGCAGCTTGTGTTACTAAACATCTTTCAGATAGGAAGTTTACTTCCATTGCATCAAGAGTTGAGTTACTTGCTCCACCAACAGATCCTGTTAACCAAGACTTCATTCTACGGTCATCAGTTTCAGAAGCTCTGTATCGTACGTGCAAAAATGGACGTCTGATATTTGTTCCTAATACTTGATCGTAAACAGTAGAAGTTCCAGCTGGTACTAATACACCTTCAATTGAATTTACCCCGTTGATTGCTCCACGAGTAGATGCATCATTTAAGTATTTCCAATCTGTTTTGTAAAAGTCATAAGATCCTCTACGGAACCCGCTGAATCCTAAATTCAAGGCCATGTCTTCTGAATTTTCAAACAATCCGAAAGCAACTCCACCTGCAGGTCCACCTGAGATAGCTGCTAGCATGTCATCAAAATCTAAAGCAGTTTGGCGTTGTAAGAATAACATGTTCTCTTCTATAGCACCTTGTGTATCAAGATTCTTAAGAATAGCGTCAAACTCTCCTAAACCTTGTGAGGCTGTAAAACCAGTCTCTACATTTCCTCTAGCCTGGATAGCAGCAAATAAACCTTGCGTACCTGGTTGAAGTAAATTTTGATTTGCTAATCCACCTGCATTTAGGTTTAGTTCTCCTTCTACCATTGCCATTTCTAGGTAATCTTCAAAACGTAAACGTGTTTCAGACTCAGCTTTTAAATACCATAGGTATCCATCTGTTCCGTCTTCAGTTGCTACATTTACCCATCCAATCTGTGCGGTATCTGATCCAGATACAACATATTGATCTCTAATAATAATTGGAGAGTTTGAAAATTGCGTTAGCACAGGCTCTACAGATACTCTAGCGGCTGAATTCCCAGCTCCAGCACCAATAGTAGTACCTTTAGAATAATCAGAACCATAAACGAATATTTTAAGACCCGCTGGTGCTCCAAAAGTTGCTCCTAGTGTTAAACCACTATATAGCTGCACTGTTAAAGCTCCTGTTGCAGGCGCTGCCGTAGCTCCTGTTGCTGTAACGATACCTTTTGCTTCTGTTCCACTTGCTGGATCAAGAATAACAATTGTATCATTAATAGAAATTACATTAACTATTCCTGCAGCAATAGGAATTAATAAACCTGTTCCAGCAGCTCCTCCCACAACAGTAACGTTAGCGTAAGAGATGTGTAAACGGTTTTGTTCAGACCAAATAACTTGATCAGATGTCATTGGCATTTCAGCACCAACCATTTTTAAGAATCCAGATAACGTACGGTTTCCGTAACGCTCTACTTCTGCTTCATAAATTTCTGGTAAGTATTGTTGTGCAAAATCTGCAAAATTTCCAGGAACTCCGGCTGCTCCACCGTTGTTGTTCCATTGTAGGTAATTACTCGCAAGTAATTGGGGTGTTTGTGTTGGGACTATAGACCCAAACTGTGGTAATAAACTCATAATTTTTAATTTTTAAACTTTTTAATTTTTAATTTGGACGAGTCCGCTCCAGAAACTGATTTTACTTTGTATGCTCCAAACCTAGCACCATCTATGGGCGCAGCTTTTCTGGCCCCGCTAGATGTATTATTAGATTTGTTTACCACATCTCTAATAGCATCGGCTTTACCCTGTTCGTAGAAGTGATTTGCCATCTTATCGGCATTTGCACCCGCATACAATGCTTTGTGATACCCTGCGGTATCTTCAATCATACCATCTTTTCCAAGAAACTTTCCTATAAAATTACTGATGTCTGATTGTTTTTCTGCTACCTGTGAAGCGTTTTGTACGCCATATCTAAACTTCTTATCCCCTAAATCAAAATCGAAACCTTCAAAATTTTCATTAAGTAATTGATTAGTATTGGCTTTAAACTTTTCGTGGTTAACGGTGTTTCTTTCCTGGTCCTCTGTATATCGACTAAAAAAGTCCGATGCTTTCTTCTGATCTTCAGACAATGATGGCGAGCTCAACTTGATCTCGTCATAATACTTGTCTTTAGTTTCTTTTAAAAACGTACGGGCTTTTGCAACCTCTTCTTTATATGCAAGTTTTTTTCTTCGGATATCTCGCTCCTCGTCTAGTTCCTCGTCAAAAGCAAAGTTGTCATCGATCATAAAATCAATTTCGTCTGCGCTTAAGTGAGATTTAGTATTCTTATAATATTCTTTTACTAATACATCCCGATCTATATCGTCATAATTAGTATTTAATCGAAGGTAGTCTTGCATTGTTCCACCTGTTTCACGCATAAAATCCACTAACTTAGTAACATTTTCTGGCAATTCTGGTTGAGGTGCAACTGGCTCCTTTTTTATTTCTTTTTCTTCTGGCTTACTTTCTTCGGTAACTTCTTTAAGGATTGGTTCGGATGTTCCTTCGACCATCGTCGGGCCATCTCCGGCTGGTTCATGTACATCCACTTCCTCTGCGCTTGGCTCTTGAACGGCATCTATTCCTTCTTTAGGTATTACTACTCGGGTTATATTGCTTGGGACATTTACTAGTGGCTCTTTATTTTTTGCAGCTATTTGTCCTTCTGTCAATTTTGGTTTAGATTTGATCTTAAAAGATCCTTCTGTTTTTTCACTCATGATATGATATTATATAATTATTAAATACGTACTTACTGAGGATTGAATTGCGATAAATCAAATCCTCCAAGGTTGTCATTTCCTGCGGATTCAAAATTCTTAGGCAATCCTTGTGTTTGTCTTTGCTCTATTAATTCGCTTTGCTGTGTTCCTTCTTTTTCTATTCTTTTGTCTTTGCGATCTTCTATTTCTGCTTCCTTTGTTTTTGTAGACTGAGCAGCCATTTGAGCTAGTTGTAGATTATACTGAAATTCAGTGGCCATCAACTCTTTTTTAATTTGCGCCTCAGCTTGCATTCTTTGCATTTCAAAGTTTGACTTAGCTTGTTCTATTGCAACTTTTTCAGCTGTTAGTGCTTGTTGCTTCTGAACTTCTGCCATAGCCGCTTTTTCAGATGCTTGAGCATTTGCTTGTGCTTGTGCTTGTATATTCTGTTGCACCAAGGCTTGTTCTCTTTCTTGCTTTTTCTTACGCTTAAGTTTTAGCATTTCGTTTGCAAGCTTAAGATTTCTAATCTGATTAATATCTATAGAATCTTCTATATCAATTTCTTTTGTCTGCAAAGCTATTTGTATGTTCTTTTGTAATTCTGCTCTTTCCTCGTCATCTGGTTCCATTTCTAAAAATATACCAAAGTCGTGCAGGTTAAGATTTTCAATCTCTTTTAAAGTCTCCACATTAAAAGTAGATATACTATTCATTAACGAATTCTTTGTTAAAGGAAAGTTAAGTACATCGTTTATTTTTAATGATATGTTTTCACAAGTGCTTAAAGATATTTGAATACTAGCATCTTGTATATGCTTGGTAGCCGTATTAGAAGTATTGGCAGCCATTTTCTGTAAACCAACTAAAGCATTGGCATCAGGCATGCTTCCATCGCGCGCTTCATTTAATCCGGTCACATCCCTAATCATTTGCATGTTGTAGTTGTATGCGGTAATCAAAGATTGCATTTTTCCAATACCCGAAGAGCTAGACAATTCCTGTATAGGAACTTTACCTCTATTCATGTCCCCATCCTGAGTCATAGATCTACCTACTACAGATCCTGTTTGGAAATACATGTTCAATGCTTCCGTAGGGTTATAGTTAGTTCCGTTACCTAAATCCACTTCTGCTAAACCATCCACATCCAAGAACACACCGTCCGGCACCATTCTAGCTAATACCTGTTGCATTTTAAGATGCGTAAGTTGTATTACGTCAGCAAATCCAATACACTTACTTATAAGCGACTGTATTACTCCCTTGTACATTCTAGGTGCACACATTGAGTAACTCATTTCAACTCTAGTAGTATCTGCCAATGGCCTTGTCATGTTCTCAGACATTTCCCATTTAAGCATCATATTTGATCCAACTACTTTTGCTCCTTCGTATAACACTTCAATTGATCTTGAAACCCTATCAAAGTTGTCATTTGGAGGAGGATTGAAAGCGTCTGTTTTTTCAATAGCTTTTTCTAAGCCGTTATCAGTTCTTTTAATTTTAAACACTTGATCCGTATAAGTTTTATATTCAAAGTACATTACCTGAACGGTATTGTAATCGTAATTTTCAAAACCTCGTATAAGTCTACGGTTACCTGGTGATTTTTGGATTCGTTCTAATTCCTCGTTAGAAATGTGTGGAAATTCT
>ENA-OSJC01004177-OSJC01004177.1-marine-metagenome-genome-assembly--contig:-NODE-4177-length-10015-cov-4.024250_pt1 | contig 10015 bp, 11 predicted proteins | sample MGYA00237885_ERZ534234 | MGnify/ENA primary metagenome ERZ534234 (study PRJEB26413, sample SAMN06343907) | marine metagenome | isolation source: coastal waters | place: Atlantic Ocean: West Antarctic... | reverse complement strand
TATCAAAAAATTTAGGTAGATCCATAGCGTTAAAAGTACAATTAAATAAAATTTCTTTAAAAAAATTCATTACTTCTGAAAATCGACCATTTAATGTTTCAATGAATATAAATAAACTAAAAAAACAAATCAAATTTAAAATGAAAACTATTTCCAATGTATCTTTAGAAATGATAAGGAAGAATAATGTTAAAAATAAAATACTTAAAAGAAGATAAGAAAGCAAAATCTAAATCATTTTTTTTTACAAAAGAAAGTGAAATATTTAGCAAAAATCATTTAAAATTTTTAATAAATTTTTTTTAAAAAAAAAAAAAAGATGTGAGAATATGTTTGCATTTATCTAAAAAATCTAATCATCATGATATGGTTATTTTACAAATAAAAAATAATTTTTATTTACCTCATAAACATCTACGAAAAGGAGAAACATATCACATTATAAGAGGGTCAATGATTTGCATATTATTTGATAAAAAAGGAAGAATAACGAAGTCTTGCAAACTAAAAACAAATGATATATATAGGACTCCAATTAATACCTATCATACTATGGCACCTTTATCTAAATATGTTATTTACCATGAAAGCAAAACAGGTCCTTTTTTAAAAAAAGGAGATAGTATTTTTCCAGCATGGATAAACGGTGAAAAAAATAGGGAGTCTTGTGAAAAAAAAATTAATATTTTGGTAAAAAAATTTTAAAATTATGGAGCAACAATTAAAAGACTACCTCGTAAAAAGAATTGATTCTAAAGATAAGTTTGAAAATTTATTAGTATTTCCAAAATATATTGAAATAGAAACTGTAAATGCGTGTAACGCAAGATGTCCAATGTGTACTATAAATGATTGGGAAAGAAATTACCCAGTCATGAAGGATGATGTGTTTAATAAAATAAGTGATGAAATTATTGAGAATAAAGAGTTTGTTAAGAGAGTTAGTTTATATAGAGATGGAGAGCCTTTAATAGATAAAAAAATGCCTCAAAGAATTAATAAGTTTTTTAAAAATGGTATTAAAAATACATCTATTGCCACAAATGTTTCGTTATTGAATGAAAAAAAATCAAGAGATCTTCTAGAAGCTGGGCTTGGTATGATTATTTTTTCTATTGATAGTCTTCAAAAAGATGTTTTTGAAAAAATTAGAGTGAGATTAAAATTTGAAGAGGTGAGGGAAAATGCGATAAAATTTTTACAATTAAGAGATGAAATTAATCCTGAATGTAGAGTCTGGATTAGGATGATTAGGCAAGAAAGTAATAAAAACGAATTCGATGAATATTATAAATTTTGGTCAAAATATACTTCAAAAGTAGATAGAATATACTATCATAATATTTTCAATTGGGGTGGACAGCTTGAAGATTATAAATCTATAGAAAAAAGTTATGAACCAAATCTACCTTGTGTTGCATTGTGGTCTCTTATGGTATTATTTGCTAATGGTGATGTGCCACTTTGTAATGTTGATTATAATAATAAGTATCCAACAGGCAATATAATGAAGAATTCAATCAAAGATCTTTGGGAGTCAAAAATTTTAAATCAAAGAAGAAAACTTCATTCATCTGATGATAAAAAACAGATTTCTATCTGTGAAAATTGCAATGTTTGGGATGAGGGTGGAGAGGAAATAATATCTCCTGAATTTGCTGAAAAAGTTTCAATTATTAATAGCGGAGAGGAAATAATATCTCCTGAATTTGCTGAAAAAGTTTCAATTATTAATAGCTAAGGACACTAATGAAAATTCTGTGTGTATTTTTTGGCGCAGGTCATTTTAGGGTGCAAAAATTAAAAATTTTGATTGAAAGAAAATTTTTTTAAAAAAATGAAAAATAAAATAATTTTTGTATCAGGTTCTTTTAACGTTTTACACCCTGGACATATAAGGTTACTTAGATTCGCAAAAGATCTGAAAGGTAAACTAATTGTTGGTGTAATTTCTGATAAGTATGCAGAAAAAACTGCTTATATAAATCAAGATTTAAGATTGGAAGGAATTTCTTCAAATAGCTTAGTTGATGAAGCAATTATTGTTGACGAGCCAATTGAAAATTTTATTAAAAAATTAAAGCCAGATATTGTTGTGAAAGGAAAAGAACACGAGCAAAAATTTAACGTTGAAAAAGATATTTTAGAAAAGTTCAATGGTCAATTATTATTCAGTTCAGGTGAAAACTTGTTATCTTCTATGGATTTAATTAGAAAAGAAATAAAAAATGACTCTACAGATAATTTTTTTATGCATCATAATTATCTTAAAAGACATAATATCAAAATCGATAGATTAAAAAATCTACTTGATACTTTTTCAACTGTTAAAGTTAGTGTTATTGGAGATCTTATAATAGATGAATACATAGATTGTGAAACACTTGGTATGTCTCAAGAAGATCCCTCAATTGTTGTTACACCTACTAATAGCTCTAAATATATAGGTGGAGCTGGTATAGTAGCTGCGCATGCAGCAGGTTTAGGTGCTTTATCAAGTTTTTTTACTGTTTCAGGAGATGATAATGATAAAATTTTTGCTGAAAAAACTTTATCTGATCAAGGTGTATATAGTAATATCATCATAGATAATAATCGTATAACAACCTTGAAAAAAAGATTTCGAAATAAAAATAAAACCCTGCTTAAGGTTACTCATCTTAAACAAAATTCAATAAATAATAATCTAATAAGTATTCTTATTAGTAAAATTGAAAAAGAGTTAGAAAGTTCAAATTTATTGATTTTTTCTGACTTTAATTATGGTGTATTGCCACAAAAAGTGGTTGATCATGTTACAAAACTAGCGAGATCTAAAAAAGTAAAAATTGTTGCAGATAGTCAATCCTCTTCTCAATTTGGTGATATAAGCAGATTCAAATATATGGACTTGATTACTCCTACTGAAAATGAAGCCCGTATAACCCTTAGAAATCGAGAAGATGGATTGGTTGTGCTTGCTGATAAGATAAAGAAAATATCAAAAGCAAAAAATGTTCTATTAAAATTAGGAGAAGTTGGTCTCTTAGTCCACTCCAAAAATAAAAAAAATATGTTTACTGATCAGCTTAATACATTTAATAAAAATCCCATAGATCCTGCTGGAGCAGGAGATTCTTTATTAGTATGCAGTGCCCTTGCGCTTACTTGTGGGGCGAGCATGTTTGAAGCTGCATATCTAGGATCAGTTGGAGCTGGAATTCAGATAAGTAGAATTGGAAATATACCTCTTAAGGCAAAAGAAATTCATAACAAAATCAATAATATATGAAGGCAATGTTATTGTGTGCTGGTAAAGGTTTAAGATTAAGACCATTTACAATAAATACTCCAAAGTGTCTTATGCCAATAAAAGGGGTACCTTTGCTAGAAATATGGTTAGAAAAATTATCTAACGCTGGAATTAATGACTTTTTGATAAATACACATCATTTAAATGAAAAAATTTATAACTACATAAGCACTTCAAAATATAAAAAATCAATTCAAATCGTTTATGAAAAAGAATTACTAGGGACAGCTGGAACTTTATTAAATAATATTTCTTTTTTTGATAATCAAGATGGTATTTTTATTCATGCTGATAACTACACATTAGATGATTTAAAAAATTTTATTAAATTTCACACAACTAGACCTAAAAGCTGTTTAATAAGCATGATGACTTTTGAAACGGATAACCCTTCAGCTTGTGGAATTATAAAAAAAAATAAAGAAAACATAGTGACAAATTTTTATGAAAAGAAAAATAGAAATTTTGGAAATGAAGCTAATGGTGCAGTGTATATATTATCTAAAGAATTTCAAAAACTTCTAATAGAAAAATTTCCAACCGCATATGATTTCAGTACAGAGATTCTTGGTTCATTGGAAAATCAAATTATAGCATACAAAACTGAAAAGTTTTTTTTGGATATTGGAACAATTAATAATTATAATTTGGTTAAGTAATGATAAACAAAAAAATTTTAGGAATATTAAAAAATGAATTAGATCTATTATTAACATTGCCTCTATCATTACCATTTTTATTTTTTCTCATTATTATTTACCCATTTATTAAAATAAAAGTTGGTTTCGTACGTTCTGATAGAATTGGGCATTTTACTCTCAATACAGAATTATATCTTCTAGAAAAAAAAAATAAAAATATTAAATCAATAGATTTATTTTATTTAGGTCGTAAAAATGTTTGTAACAAGACACTCGAAAGACTTTGGAGAAAAGAATTGATAATACTTCCTAGATTTTTTTTAAGACCATTATGCCTTCAAATTCGTTTTTTTAAATCTTTAAAGTTTTTACGTTGCGGCCATACAGTAAGTGATGAAAGAGATATATTAAATTTACTTGATAAGTATCCAGCAACTATAAAATTAAGTCATAAAGATTTATTAAAAGGAGAAAATGAAAAATCAAAAATAGGATTACCAAAAAAAGCAAAATTTATATGTCTTACGGTGAGAGATTCTTCTTATTTAGAAAAACTGTATGGTCAAAAAGTAAGTGCGCATGATTACCGTGACTCAGACATTAATGATTACTTAAAAGCTTGTGAGACATTAACCGAATTAGGATATTATGTGATACGAATGGGTGCGGTTGTAAAAAAACCTATTAACACAAATAATAAAATGATAATTGACTATGCTTACAATAACTTAAGAACAGATTTTATGGATATTTATTTAGCCTCACAATGTGAATTCTGTATTACAACTGCAACAGGATTTGATGGAATTACTCTTATGTTTAGAAAAACAAACATTTATACGAATATAGCGCCTTTATATTTGATTAGGATGGAATGTGCGAGTTTGTTAACAATTCCCTGTCATTATTATAGTAAAAAATTGTCAAGAAATTTAACAATTTCAGAAATACTAAATTCTAAGTCAGCTGTATCTGCTGATACCAAGCACTTTGAACAAGATGGAATTAAATTAATAAGAAATTCAGCAGATGAAATAAAACAATTAGCTATTGAAGCTGTTAAAAGACACAGGAAAGAATGGGTGGATAATGAAGGTGATAAATTACATGAAAAATTTCTAAAAATTTTTCCAAATAGTAAAATATTTAATTCAATTATACTACATGGAGAAATTAAAGGAAGAATTGGTAGTGATTTTTTGAAAAAAAATCAATGGTGGTTAAATTAAACTATAAGATTTTTTTTATATTACGTGCATATTCTTTTCTAACCCTATTAAATGAATAATAATATGAATAGATCTCTGGTAAATCTTTTTTAAGTTCTTTTTGATTGAAATATGAAATATTTTCTCTAGCAAAATGTATACTTATTCTTAAATCAATTATTTTATTCATCAAATCGATATTAAGAGTATTTTCATAGCAGAATTGATTTATTGTAAAGAAGATAGCGCCATCAATTTCAGGTGTTCTCATTAATTTATCATAAATAAATGGTTGGTGTTTAGTAACCAAAACATCTTCTGTTCCATAAAATATAATTTTTCCATTATTTAAGTTGGCTATATTTTCACATATAATGTGTTGTTCTGGCTGTGTAGCTGGCAGCAGACTATCAATACAACAATAAAAAGACTTAACCAAATAAGTTACCTGACTCAAAGTCTATTCCAATGCTCGAGATATTGCTAAGTTTTAGAGACTTGAAAAATTGAAGTTGATTTTTTTTACCCGCTGGTGAAAATAATGATTTAAATCTAATATTTAAGCTAATTCTTGTCTCTTTTTCTTTGTTAATATCTGATCCATGAATAAGGCATGAAGAAAAAAATAGGCCTTCTCCAAATTTGACTTGAGGATTTGACTTTAGTTTTTTGCTATAATTTTCAAACTTTTTCCAATCTTTAGTATTTTTTTTTAAAAACCCTAGCGATTTTTTAGTCGATGGGTAGTCTAGAATATACATAGCCTTGGACTTATAGCAGTCTACTAGTGGTACCCAAGCAACAATTTCATATGCAGAGTTTAATGGTGCATCTCTATGGATTTCTGAAGGATTAGGATCATTTGGCATTTGAATAACTATATTGCAGTTTTTTTGGACGAGTATATCTGGTCCTAAATTATTTACTAAAAATTCTTCAAATGCTTTAAATACAACTTCTCCAAAATTAATTTTTTTTGTTATATTGTTTATTAATTTTTTTCTTTTTGTGTTAAGATCTTTACTAGCTAATTTTCCTACAACTTTATGTAAATAATTTAGTCCTTTCTCAGGGTTTTTTTCTTTTAATTTAAAAATTTTTTTCATCTCATAGTAGATATCATTTCTTAATTCTACTAATAATTTAGTATTTTTTGTTTTATAGATTTCATATCCATTATGAAAAGCTTGTTTTGATTTAATTGTCATTTTATTTTAATTTCCTACACCATCTTGTTTTATAATTACACCAGGAAGATATGAGGATAGATCAGAACATAAAAAAACTATTGTATTAGATACCTCGGTTTGAGAACACATTCGATGAATAGGTAATTTATCTTTATAATATTTATTTAATTCAGAAATATTATTATTTTTTAAATAATTAAAATATCCTTCTTCTTTATTAATTAAGCCAGGTGCTATACCATTTATAATAACATTATTTTTTGAAACTACTTTACTAACTGACTTAATATACCCTTCTAAAGCACATTTTGCAGAAGTATAAGGTGAATATCCATCGAAAGATGTTGTTACTGCAGATGATACATGGACGATACGACCCCATTTGTTTAAAATCATTTTTGGAATAAAAAAATTATTAATATCAATAGAATAACCTAAGTTGATATTCCAAACTTTTAACCATTTAGATGATGAAGAAAATGGATCTTTAACACCAAGAGATCCACCTAAATTATGAATAATTATATCAATTTTTTTATACTTTCTATTAACTTCATCATTAAGCTTATTAATGTTACTTTTTATACTTAGGTCTATTTGAATTATAGAATTATTAGTTGAGTGTTTATCAACTTCCTTTTTTAATTTGGTTAATTTTTCTTTTGATCTAGCGACCATAACTAATGAAACTTTTTCTTTCGCTAAAGCGATACAAATACTTCTACCAATATTTTTACTAGCTCCAATAATAAGTGCTGTTCTATTTTTAATCTTTAAGTTCATTAGTTATTGTTTAATTTTTTAAATAATAAAATATATAACATAATTTTGATAGTAGTAAATTATAAGAAAAGCATAATAAAATTATAGATAAAAAAGATGACAAGTATTACAAACGGATTTATAATATACAATAATGCAATTTTTTTAACAAGTAATAATGTACCGGAAATATGAAATCACTAATAAAATTTTTTTTAAATTGTTTCTGGAAGTTACATAAAAATAAATTGAAAAAGAATTTAGTTCTAAAAAATTCCTGTAAGGACAAATCTTGTGTAATTTTTGGAAATGGTGGTTCAATAAAATATTTTGATATTAAAAGATATGATGGTTTTTTTTATATGGCTACTTCATACGCCATGCTACACAAAGATATTGAAAACTTAAAACCAGATTTTTATGTTATTCCACATTCATACGACTTTTACCCATTCAATTATGATGTTTATGATCCTCCAAAAGGAAAATGGGATTTTAACTATAGACGGAAAATTTACGAGAGAATTATAAAAAAAGGGAAAGAGACAAGATTTTTTATCAATTTATCAAATTATTATGGACTATTTCACAGACCAAAACTACTTAATTTTTTTTATACTTTTAATAAGTATGAATCATCAAATGAAGATTTCGAATTTGATTTAGATAAAAATTTCAATAGTTCAGCTAATTCTTTGGAGCATATGATCGGAATATCAAAATATTTAGGTTTTAAAAAAATAATATTAATAGGCTGTGATTATTTGGGGGTACCAAGATTTGATCTACATTTTTATTCTAATAAGGATCCAAATATTGGGAAACCAATTTATGATGAGTATGTAAAACGAATTAAAAAATTAACAAAAAATATTGAGGTAATTACTATATTCCCTAATGGAATAACTTCAAATGACTTTAAAAGTTTCACATACGATGAATTTTTTGAGAAAAAAAATAATAAAAATAAAGAAGTTTATATAAGAAAAAATCATGAAATAATTAGTAACTCTGATCTTAATTTGTTAAAAAAAGCTGCTGAGCACTTACAATTATATATGTAGAATTTTTAGAATTCATAAAAAAACTATTAATTAATTATATTTAAATCTTTAATTTTTTTACTAAAAAACTTGTCCATTTTTTTTTAAAAAATAAGGATTTATCGTCAATAAATAAATCAAAGCTTGGTTTTCCAAAATAAATTTTATGATATCTCACATTCCATTTTTTTAATTGTTTTAATGTTAATGGTTTTATTTGCTTGTTCACTTTTGTTAAGTTTCCATTGCACCTTCCCATATATCTTGCCGTATAAAGAATTATATTAAAACCACTATCGAATGCTTTATTAATAACTTTAATATTTTTTTTAATTGGCACTGATTTTGAATAGTCTCTTGTTTTGTTAGTTTTACAAATAACATTATCAATATCAAAACAAATAGTTTTTAATTTCATTCAATTAAATTATATCCTTAATTAATAATTAACAACTTTTGAATAAAAGGTTTTTTTATTTATTGATATAAAGATGAATAGTTTGCCTTATTTAGCTTATTTTAGTAAATTTAATTTAAATTAAATAATATATAAAAATAATTTTTTGACTATATATATACCATGAATAAAAACTATTTAAAAAGTTATCTAGATAAATTCTCTAAAATTCTTATAGATTATAATAATAAAGATTTTTTAGAAATTTCTCAAATTCTAAAAAAAATAAAAAAAAATAAAAAAAAAGTTATTTTAGTTGGAAATGGTGGAAGTGCTGCTATGGCTAGCCATGTAAGTGTAGATTTAACAAAAATGTGTAAAATTAGAGCAGTAAATTTCAATGATGCTGATCTTTTAACTTGTTTCTCAAATGATTATGGTTATGAAAATTGGGTTCAAAAAGCATTATCTTTTCATGCAGATAAAGGTGATTTATTAATCTGCATAAGTAGCAGCGGACAGTCTAAAAATATTATTAATGGTGCAAAATTTGCTAAAAAAATTGGATGCAAGGTTGTAACACTAACTGGTTTTGATAAAAAAAATAAAGTAAGAAAAATTGGGCATGTAAATTTATGGTTAGATAGTAAAAATTATAATTTAGTAGAAATGACCCATCATATTTGGCTTCTATCAATTGTAGATTTTATTGCAAAAGCTAAGTTTTAGTCAAGTCAGAATTAAAAATAGTTAAAATTAAATTATTAAAAAATTATAAAGTGAAAAATTTTTTTATTACAGGCGGTGCTGGCTACGTTGGTTCACATTGCGCTATCTCTTTAATAAATAATGGATATAAACCTATCATTCTTGATAATTTTTCGAATAGTTATCAAAGTACAATTAAAAATTTAGAAACTATAACAAATAAGAAAATTACTTTTTATAATGTTGATATAAGAGACAAGAAAAAATTAAAATCAATTATGAAAAAGCACTCTTGTTATGCTGTAATTCATTGTGCTGGTTCTAAATCAGTTTTCGAAAGTGTTAAAAAACCGATTGATTATTTTGATAATAATATTGGATCTACTTTATCTTTATTAGAGTGCATGAAGGAGAGCAATGTATTTAAGCTTATATTTAGTTCATCAGCTAACCTTTATAATGAGAAACAAATATTGCCTTTGAAAGAAACTAGTAAAATTGGAAACACTAAAAACCCATATGGTAATACTAAATATATTATAGAGAGAATTTTGATGGATCTTGTAAAGTCTGATAATAGATGGAGCATTAGAATTGCTAGATACTTTAATCCAATAAGCAATCATTCATCAGGTCTAATAAAAGAAAATCCCATAGGTATTCCAAATAATTTAGTTCCTTGTATTATAAAAGTTGCTCAAAAAAAAATACCTTTATTAAAAATATTTGGCAAAAATTATAAAAATAAAGATGGAACGGGTATAAGGGATTATA
>ENA-OSJC01004176-OSJC01004176.1-marine-metagenome-genome-assembly--contig:-NODE-4176-length-10015-cov-16.351077_pt1 | contig 10015 bp, 17 predicted proteins | sample MGYA00237885_ERZ534234 | MGnify/ENA primary metagenome ERZ534234 (study PRJEB26413, sample SAMN06343907) | marine metagenome | isolation source: coastal waters | place: Atlantic Ocean: West Antarctic... | reverse complement strand
GTTGAGTTAGAAGAACCAATGAGTTTATCAGTAATAACTAAATGTCCTGAAAAGTGGATACTACAAGATGTAGAAACCGGTCAGATATTTCGAGGTAGTTTAGATACTGAAGTTGGTAAACAATGGAAAGAAATTGCAGTTGTAAACGATAAACCAAAGAAATGATAGAAACAATAATTTTTAACTTAGGACCTGTTGTAGTAATAGGAGCTCTAATATATGGTTATAACCGTAATAAGAGAAACAAGTAAATGAGATATCTAATAATAGCACTTCTAATAGGAACAACTCTATCAGCTCAGCCTGTTGAACCAATAGATTCATTTGCATTACCCCCAATTCCAACACTACCACAACCTGAGATTTATGTATTTATACCTAATGTTATAACACCAAATGGTGATGGTATTAATGATAGATTTGAATTAATACTACAACCTAACTATAAAGTTGTAATAAAGGTATACTCAAGATGGGGTAATTTAATTTATAAATCAGATGACTATCAGAATGATTACTCAGCAATGGGTGTTTCAGATGGTGTTTATGCATTCCATGTTCGTGTTTACGATGGGAATAGATATAGAGATTTTAATAAGATGATAACAATAATAAAATAATGGAAGAAACAGTAGAAAAAATAATTTCAGCAATAAAAACGGTATATGATCCAGAGATACCTGTAAACATATATGAGTTAGGGTTGATATACGATGTTAGTATAGTTGAGAAGGATGTAAGAATATCAATGACATTAACTTCACCCAATTGTCCAGTAGCTGAAAGTTTACCCAACGAGGTTAAGGAAAAGGTTTTAACGTTAGATGAAGTTGATACGTGTTTAGTATTAATTACATTTGAACCACCATGGACAACAGAACAAATGAGTGATGAGTGTAAATTAGAATTAGGTATGCTTTAATTAGGATATATCAAATAAATTTCGTATATTTGTACAAATAATAAATTATAAATGAAAAATAAAGAACAACTGAAAATGTACTTAGCTCTAATAGTGGGTGTAAGTGCAGTAGTATCTTGTACTATTACCATTGTATTATTATTAATCTTTTGGTTAGGAACTACTTTAGCATCTTAATAAGATTATGTACAATAACGCAACATTCGTAGACAAGGAACAATTGAAGAATCTAAAGAAAATGGATAATTTCGTAAAAGATAACATGGATAGATTCAATGGAACAGGTGAGCAGATTAGAGAACTAATTACTAAGATTGAAGAAAAAGGACACTACTATGAAGGTGAGGCGGATGTTCTTAATATGATAGGTGAGGAGTATAACCAATGGAGAAAGGAACAAAGATGAAAACATTTAGAATTAATGCTATAATGGAGAATGATGATGAAAAATCTCCAATAGTATTTACATTTGATTTACCAGGAAAAAATGAGGAATCAGTTTATACACTAGTAGAGAACATGAAATCAGTAAAAAGAATTATATCAGTAGAAGAAATATGAATAAACTAATATGGCAAATGTACAATGAGAATCGTATCTCATTAGAAGTAGCAGAAGAACTCTTAGATTGTCACTACAATCGAAGTAAATCACAATACGCGAAATAATGGATTGGAACTTTATAGTTTTATCAGCATTTTTAACGTATATTCTTTTTGTCACATATTTAAACAACAAGGATGACTGATTTAGATGAACTAAGTGCTCAACTACACAAGAATCAAATGGCTAATAAGTCATATAGAAATCTACCTCAACGTATAATGATGCAGAGGTGGTTAGATTGTGATAGAGATGTGTTTAAATTTTGGGATTCCATACCGTGGGATTCTGAATGGTTAAAACATGATACTGATGAAGAACGGTATGCTAAAGATGTAACACGAGAATATAATAGACACCCATTTAAAGAGTATATTAAAAAACCCAAAGAATATATAGATTACTAGACCCCACTAATGGCAGAAAATAAAGATACATTTTTAGAACATAGAAAAAACCAAGAGAAGCTGCACATGGGTAGGAATGATGCATCCAATCCAATGAGTTCATTACTTACCGTAGAAATAAGTACTACAGAATTATGTAACAGAACTTGTGTGTTTTGTCCAAGACACGATAGTAGGGTATATCCTAACAGAAACTTGAACATGTCATTAGAAATGGCAACCGCAATAGCAAACAATTTAAGTAAAGATAATTACAAGGGTAAGATATCATATAGTGGATTTAGTGAAAATTTACTAAACAAAAATTTTAGTAAGATTATAAAAATATTAAAAGATAAGTTACCAGATACTACTGCTGAATGTAATACCAATGGAGATAGACTTACACCCAAACTTGTAGGAGAATTATATGATGCAGGTTTAGACCTTCTGTATATAAATCTATATGATGGAATCGATCAAATTGAAAAGTTTGATAAGATTATGGAAGGATTCGATAGAGACAAGTATAAGTACAGAGCACATTACTCTCAAGCCGATTATGGATTAAACATAAATAACAGAGGAGGTGCTATAACTTGGTTAGGAATGGATGAATCTGATGTAGAAGACTTAAAAGGAAAAAAGTGTCATTATCCATTTTATAAAATGTTTGTAGATTGGGATGGTGAAATAATATTCTGTTCTAATGATTGGGGAAAAGAACGTAAGGTAGGAAACTTGGTAAAACAAAGTTTAAAAGATATTTGGTTAGGTGAAGATTTAGGTAAGATTAGAAAAAGATTAATCGTTGGTGATAGAAGTGAAAGTCCATGTAATAAATGTACGGTCAATGGTCAGTTATTTGGACAACAAAGTTTTGATATAATAAAAAAACATTATGAAGATATCGGTAACAAATAGTAATCGAGGATTGGGGTTTGCAATAAAACAAAGATTCGAAAACGTAATAGATGGGTTCGATGAAAATAGTGATATATTTATCAACAACAGACATAATAGTTTTAAACAAACAGAACTACTAATGGAAGTATTTGATAAGTGGAAAGATACAGAAAAAACAATTGTTAATATAGTAAGTAGAAGTAAATACCCAAACATATCAAAAGGATACCTATACTCAGCATCAAAAGCCGCCTTATCTCATTTATCTAATAACTTAAGATTTGTGAGTGATAAGAAATGTAGAATCATAGATATTAATCCTGGTTTACTTGAATCTGAATTACCATCTCTGAGTTATGATGAGATTGTTGATACAATAGAGTATTGTATTAATTTACCAATTCACATTGAGGTAGGAGAAATATCCATATGGCACAAAACACCATATAATGAAATATCAAAATTAAAAGATGACAATAGAAAAAATTAAATTAGAAAGAGCCAATAGAATGATTCGCATAGGATTTGGATATCATATGTACGTTCCATTTATTCGAATAGACTTATGGTCTGTTGGATATAGACTAGTATTAATATAAAACAAAAAATGATGGAAAATAAACTTACAATATACATAGGTTATGATTCAAATCAAAACAACCCACCATGTTATAATGGTGTAGTGAACTCACCATATGAGGTGTGTAAAAAATCAATTGAAAACTACAATAGTGATATTGAGATAGTACCAATACGATTAGATAAGTTAATTGAAGATGGAATCTATACGAGAGAACATGATCCAAAAGCTACTACAGAATTTACATACAGTAGATTTTTAGTACCATACTTAAACAAGTATAAGGGGAAGGCACTATTCATAGATTCGGATTTTCTATGGCAATGTGATATAGAGGAGTTATTGAATTTTTATAATTCAGAACTTTCTGTAATGTGTGTTAAGCATGATTACACTCCACGGAGTGAGACAAAGATGGATGGTATAAAACAATTTAACTATCCAAGAAAAAACTGGTCAAGTTTAATGTTGTTTAATTGTGAACATGATGATTGTAAAAAACTTACACCTGAAGTAATAGCTACAGAAACTCCTCAATATCTACACAGATTGAATTGGACAGCGGATGAGTTGGTTGGTGAAATTCCATTGGAATATAATTTTCTTGAGGGTGATTATGATTTTATAGATAATCCAAAAGCTATTCATTATACTAATGGAGGACCTTGGTATAAAACATGGGATGGTGATTATAGAAAAAATTGGACTGATACTTACGATACCCTATGATAAAGTGGAAAAGTAAAACATATAGTGATTTAAAACCGTTTGATACTTTAACATATGATAATCTCTTGTCTAGAACTAGACAGGCAATGTTAGATATTAATACTACTGAATTTGAGAAACAACATGAGTCAGGAAGAGCTTTTTTATCAATTAAAACCGATAAAATAGAAGATCCAGAATTAATTTACCTTTCTAAAAAATATAATACCCACGTAACACAGTATCCTACAGATACCCAAATAGTACTACGTCAGTATCACCCGAAATACTCCAAACCAAGTTACCATGAAGAAGAAAATAAACACATATTTCAAGGAATAACATCTAATGTAAACAATAGAGATGGATTTATAGTAGGAGGGTTTTCTGAAATTGATGCTTTCGGTACGTATATAGAACCAAAAAGAAGAAAAGAACTTACAGGAGATTGGATTTATCTAGAACTTCCTTACGAATACGTGTATAAATACATGAATACATCTATTAATAGTTCTCCATTAACAACTGCAAGAGCATTTGTAGAAGAAGTAGATGAAACGATAGGTTGGAACGATGATGAGAAATTAAAAGAACTTGTTGCAACATACGATGAAAAGTTTCCTCATTGGAATCACGATTTTGCTATTAATAGTTTCGTCCAGGTTAAAAACGAAGGTTTATTATTCCCATGTCAATGGTGGAATCCAACAACATTTGCATCAAATGCTACTCATAGAATGGTAATGATGGGATACAATAAGTACGATATACCTTTTATTACCCAAGTTCCTTACAATCACCCACATGCTTGGTATAGTCAATCTAGAGAACCTATGTTTTTTTATGATAACAAATGGCAATACCTCATTATGTATGTTGATAGAGTTAAAGAAGAGTTAACATTTAGTTTTACAGAAGAACAATCAGTTGCATCAATGAAAAATAAACAACTATGAAACTAGCTATATGTTTTTATGGTCAAGTTAGATATATTGAAAGTTTTAATTTATTTTATAAACACTTCAAAGATACCAATACAGATTTAGATATTGATTTTTTTATTTCTACATGGGATGATTTTGATATTAGCAAAATTAATCTTACCTTTAAAGAAGCAAACTTTGTTCCACCTAACGAATCAGGTTTAGATTTATTAGGGGGACATACTCCTTTAATGGCATACCATTTAAAAAAGGTACTTAACTTAAAATCGAAACAAGAGTTAGAAAGTGGAAGAATATACGATGCTGTATTAACTATTAGACCAGATATTGTATTCAATACCATTACAATGGCTAGTAACATATTAGAGTTTACCTCTATAGAACATTCTGTTCCTACGGTAAGTTTACATGATGGGATAAAGATACAGGATGGTACATATCATTTGGCTGAAGATTTTATGTTTTTAATGAACTCAACAGGTGCAGATGTACATTCCGAATTGTTTGATTTCTTTTTTATTAATAATGAAGAGCTCAGTCAAAATTGGAATTATAGAGAAGGTGGGCATTGGGTACACCCTCACTACTTTCTACATAAAAACTTTAATGTAGTTAAGCAACACATCCCAGCTCTTATAGTAAGACCAGTAAGAGATTTAGAAACACTTAAAGAACAATATAGTTCAGAAGATCTTATTATAAATTTAGTTAGTAATATGAGAAATTATGAAATTGATAAAAAAACATTTAAAAACCGAGTTATAGTATGAAAGAATTAATAGCAGCAGGATGTAGTTTTGTAGAAGGCTCTAGTATGTTACAAACCCACGAGGTAAAAAAGAGCGTAACAGTCGTAAGTATTGAAACTTCAGAGGCAAATAGATTAAGTAAATTATTATCTATAGAATTAAATAGAAAAGAAATCAATTTAGCCAATTCAGGAGGTTCAAACGAAAGAGCCATTAGAAGACTATACGAATATGCAAATGTAAACGGAGGTAAAGATAAAATATTTATACTTGGATTAACCGAATTACTTAGAAAAGAAAAGTATTCAAGTGAATCTAAGTCTTATATTAAATGGAGAAATACTATTTTCTTTGATAATTTATCTAATCTCAAAGTTTTAGATGAAAATTTATTCAAATTAGTACCTTCTTCTTTTCAATTTCATGATATAGTTGAAAGAGATAATCTTTTACCTCAACTAAAAGAGTATGCTAAACTAGATATAATGTATTTCACAGATATTGATAATGAATTAAGAATGTTATCACAACAACTTAATATGTTATATTCCTATATTAAGAGTAAAGGAGGAGAGTTAGTTGTATTTTCTGCTATGATGGAACAATCAGATGAACTTAAACTTGATTTTAAATTACTTGATATGCCAGTTGGTAAATCTTGGAGAGAATTTATGGGTAGTTATGATAAATATTATGCAGATTCACATCATCCAGCTATTGCTGATGAACATATTTTATCTAAACACATACTTAAAGTTTTAAAAACATACTAAAAAAACATTTATGAGAGAAGAATTACAAAATACAGATGGAAAACACCGAAGATTGGGGTGTTTAATAATGATTGTTGGTACAATAATTGTATGGAGCTTCATTTTTTACCTTTTATCACTAACATTTAAGTAAAATATGAGTTACGAAAATATAAAATTAGTAATATATGGAGTAATATTAATATTTATTGCTCAAACAGCAGTGTGGTTTCAACATAATTGGCAATTTGTTAACAAAAAATTCGGACCAGAATGGTGGGGATGGTACTTAATGGCAATTCCAATCACTTGGTTATTCTTAAAAGGTACACAATTGAACTATATAGCATTTGATAACACAGTTTGGCCTAATAGATTCATTGGATTTACAATTGGAGTTGTTACATATGTATATTTAACAAGTCATTATTTAAATGAACCCGTAACTTGGAAGATTACGGCACAATTATTATTATGTTTATGTATAATAATAGTTCAAGTATTTTGGAAAAGCTAATATGAGTAAAATTCGTGAGATTATAGAGGGTTGGGCAAACGTAGTCAAGGATCAATTTGATGCAGTAGACCCACAAACTAAGGAATTATCAAAAAAACGGTTACTTTATTGTGATATATGTAATATAAGACAAGGTAATAATTGTTCTCCTCACATATTTGGGTATCACGAAGTTACAGGTTACAGAGTAAGTGGATGTGGTTGTAATATTTCAGCTAAATCTTTATCAAGAAACTCAGAATGTCCACTAGGAAAGTGGTAATGTAAAGTACAGTTTACAGATGTAACCAATATTTAGTACTTTTCATCCTATCCCATAAAGGCTTTTCTAAGTTATCATAACAATCTAACCAATATTTTTTGAAAAAGTGTTTCCTAAGAATTAATTCTGTAGGTATATTATCTTTAATAAACATTTTAACTACAGAAGCTTCTAATGCATTGTAGAGAGGTATACTACTAGTATCTTGATCTATAAATTTACAAAACTTATTAGATAAATATTTTAATTCAAAAAACTTTACTGTACACCCATTCCACTCTTCATTCAAAAATATATTCTTAAAAAAGTAGTGAAATTCATCTTTATTTTTATATGAATTATCATCTCTAGGAAATTCACGATTGGGGTTTTTAAATTTATTAGTTAAAAATTCTGATAAAAGCTCCTGACATACTTGATCCTTTTGTATCTCTTCTCCATGTATATCAACAAATTCTTTTCTAAGTTCTTCAGCAAGCCAACTTTGTGCTCTTTCCCATTCATCACGAATTGGTATATATAAGGTAACATCTTTATTTAAAAAAATATTATTTACCACATCTGTTTTCCACTTGTTTTTTTTGATATCAAAAAAATCACCATCAATTACTTCCCATTCATCATTGTTAATAGCAAGTTGTTTCAATGCTTGGCTACCATTTTTAGCCAATCCTAATATTACGATATTTTTTTTCTTAACAAATCTAGTACTCATCTCTTGTAACTTTACAAATAAATATACTAAAATCTATTTCTTCTTTTATTTTTATATTATTTTTGTAGTAGAAAACTGTCTATATCTAAACATTGGGTTTAGTTTTTTGTTAAGTAAATTACAATCTATATTGGATATGCCCCATTCTTTTATTATTTCTAATGACCGTTCTCTATTATCTCCATATAATTCTTCATACCAAGTTATAGGTGTATTAAGAATAATAGATAGTTTTTTACATAGTTCCTTTCCCTCAATTAAGTGTAATTGATTATTATTTTCTAAAAAATTACTAATATATTCAGCTGGTATATCTTCATATTTGTATTTTATATGTGAATCATATCTTGTTCTATAGTGTAAATTTATAAAACTTTCTAAGTGAGATTTATAATCCTTCCTATCTAATAAAATAATTTTATCAAATTCTTTTGCAAATAAACTAATAGAAAATTCAGTATCTATATTAGGTACTTGTTGGTAATTAGAATTATCAGAAAATATAAGATGTTTAACAACAATATGTGTTTTATAAGAATTCCATCTTAATGGCCATTTATATCTATTTTTATGTAGGAATATATTATATGGTTCAGAGATTTTTTCAAACCCCTGTTCAGCTATTTTGTAAAGTAAATTAGATGTTCCTGTTCTAGGTGGAGATAGTATTAATAGTTTCATTGTCTATTTCCTCCGTTAGTAGTACAGTTCTGGTTTTATTTAAATTAAACTTTCTACTTCTGTTTTTTGTATCCATCATATGTAAATTATCCCAATCAGATATTTCTAAAAAATCTTTTAATGTATCAAGTCCATTCTTAAAGTATAGTTCTTCATAACTAATTACTAAAAACTCGTCATCATCTTTATACTTTTTTATTTGATTCTGCAATTCCCACTCTTTCTTTACCATTGGTTTTAGTTTATCCCATGGAACTTTATGGGTTAGTTGATATGGTCTTTCATTATACTCACCATACTCTTCCTGATGTTGGACTAACATAGATTGAGCATACATAGATTCAACCCTCTCGTATATGTTTTCTCTATATAGAATAATTCTTTTATCAAAATTATAATGTTGATCATACCAGGTTAATTCCCTATTTACTAAGTCTTGAGGACCACTTGTTGCAAATAATGTAGATGTTAAATCACCAGAAATAGTTTTTACAATATTATTTTTTGTATTTTTTAGAAAAAATTGACCACCAAAGGCAAATTCAATTAATCTAGGGAGAGTACCAAAAGGTTCAAAACAAGACTTTGTAGAGTGCTTACCATCAATTTTCAAAAACTCTTCGAGAAGAAAATTAAGTAAGGTAGAAGATCCACATCTACTGAAAGAATAAATTAGTATGTTCATGTTAAAAACCCCACATTCACCTGCTTTTATAAATAAATATACTAAAAATTAGGAATTGTAAGATAAATTCCGTATATTTATAGTATGAAGAACACTATAAAACTACTTTATTTACTACTATTTACAACTTGTATGCTTATCTCTTGTTCAAAAGATGAGATAGATGAAATTGTAGAACCACCAACTCCTCCAAGAACTTTTAACTACAACGTACCTTCTCATGATTGGGAGAACTATACTGCAGATTGGATTGATTTATACCAAGCATTAAGTAGTAATGGTTTTGGATATGAGGTATTATCTCATGGTAATACATCGAGTGCATATGCAGATTTTAATTTCGATGGATCTCAAGATATAATGGTTTATTCAAATTTAACAGATGGAGATGATGTTAATAAACACTTTTTAACTTATGATGAAAATACTGAAAACTTTAACATTTCAGTTGATATAAACTTTACCGATTCTACTGAATCACGTCATTCAAGAAAAACAATCGTAGGAGATTTTAATGGTGATGGTAAGCCAGATGTTGTTCGTCCTCAAGGTGCACACGATGTTGGTTTAGGAAAACCCACCATTACTTTAAGTAATTCAGATAA
>ENA-OSJC01004175-OSJC01004175.1-marine-metagenome-genome-assembly--contig:-NODE-4175-length-10016-cov-4.096790_pt1 | contig 10016 bp, 8 predicted proteins | sample MGYA00237885_ERZ534234 | MGnify/ENA primary metagenome ERZ534234 (study PRJEB26413, sample SAMN06343907) | marine metagenome | isolation source: coastal waters | place: Atlantic Ocean: West Antarctic... | reverse complement strand
CACTGTTTCAGTGAAGGGCCCTACGTAATCAAAAGAAGACGTGAGCGCCTTGTGTTCAATAGAGCCATGACCAGTCTTACAGGCTTCCGTCCACGCTTGGTTATGATTCAAATCCAAATTCCCCTGAACGCTCGTATCGAAAAGTACGGGTTCTTGGCCTTTTTTAAATAATGTGGGATGGTTACCGTAAGTATCACAGGTAATTACTCCGTTCGAACCCATCATATAAACTCCATTGGTTTTCGGCACAAAAGTTGCCGCAAGTTCCTCCGGAATGGCAGGCTGAAGTCCTCCATCCATTCAAATACCACTCCATTGGGATTGTTTTTGTCCGCAGGGAAATCAATGGCCACTTTAGCCGCCAAAGGGCAAGCCTCGGGCGTATATTCTGGCCTCCACATTTCTTTGTACATATCCACAACACTACATTGAACTCCAGAAGGATATCCTAACTGTAGGGCTTTATAAGGTGCATCAAACAAATGGCAGCCCATATCTCCCAATGAACCTGTTCCATATTCCCAAAAACCCCTCCAATTAAAAGGATGTAATCCCGGGGTAAAGGGTCTTTTGGTTGCGGGGCCCAACCATAAATCCCAGTCCAATTTTTCAGGTTTTTCATTTTCATTGGCCAATGGCATCTGGATGCCTTGAGGCCAAACTGGTCGATTCGTCCAAACTTGAACTTTTTCAATCCTTCCAATTTCTTGATCTTGACCCATTGTTTCAATCGGATCACTCCTTGATTGGATCCTCCTTGATTACCCATTTGGGTCACAATCTTATATTTTTCTGCGGTTTGAGTAAGTAAACGTGCCTCTGAGATGGTATGTGTTAACGGTTTTTGCACAAGTACATGCTTACCACGAAGCATCGCATTTTGCGCAATTAAGGCGTGCGTATGATCTGGGGTGCCAATGGTGACTGCATCAATGTCCAATTCATTGTCAAGCTACTCGATAATCATAATAGAAGGATGCCTTGCTGTGATCCTTGATCGCTTGAGTGGCTCTCTCAGGATCCACATCGCAAAGAGCGACAATTCGATTCTTGCCACCGTTGAAAGCGTTTTTTAAATCGGAGCCTCCTTTTCCACCGGAGCCGATCGCAGCAATGGCTAGCTGGTCACTTGGCGCTGTAAATCCAGGTCCTCCAAGCACATGCCTAGGTACTATAAAAAACCCGCAGCTGCGACGGTACTTTTCACAATAAAGTCCCTTCTTGATTTTTTGAATGCCATATTAATTCGGATTTTTATCTATATCCATACAATCTAACCCATTATTGTTTGACCTAAACATCTCTATCAAAAAAAATATAAGCGGTTAATACCTGATTTAAATAACGCTTGAGTATTCTTCAACACTTTCAAATGCGCTCGACCGGTACTTGATGTGGGGGATGAATCGTGAAACTAAACGACCAATGCTTTATAATACAAACCTGTAAGTGGCCTTGATTAAAAAAGTATTGTTGAGTTGCTGATCAAAGATCTGATGGCGCAAACTCTGGCCCAGCTCACTCATCGGATCATCTAACCCCGTAATTCCTTGAGACCAGACAAAATACAGTTCAGATCCAGGCACATACTCCCATCTGACCACTAAATTGGATCTGAATTGTACATATGAAAAATCAGGATTCTCAAATGAAAAATCAGCCGTCCCATCTTCATCCTGGTCAATAGAGAAAATACCATCACTGATGCTGATCTGCTGCTCCGAATAAAGCTGAATACGCTCATCTAATTTTTCAGCACTTGCCTCTTTTACATAATTAAAATCATCATAAACACCCCTTGAGATGAACGGCTGTCCATAATATTGCAGTGTTAGATTTGGATTGATATTGTAATTAACCCTTAAAGAGGTGGACCACGTCACCTGATCGATGGCTGCCAAGATATAAAAGTTCTTATTAAGAAAATTTCCTTGGGTTACATACTGGGTCTTACTTGGGGCGTTTCTGTAGGAGGTTTCTAAAGATAGTCTCAAAGCATTAGTAGGCTGATATCCCATTGAGATGGAATAGCGGGTAAATGAAAAATTATCTTCCTTAGCTTGACTTTTCCCTATCCTTACATTCACGTTATATTTTTTCCTTCGATCACTTCCTACTGATAGAAAAATGCCGTTTTCTTCAGAAAAGCGCCATCTTGGACCACCCCGCAAATAGGTGTTGAGATTGATCATAGGCTTATGAATCATATAAACACCCGCTTCCCAATTGTTTTTGAAATTAACGTCGCCTTCCAAATTAAACTGTAAGCGATTCAAATTCCCTTCAAAATCATATGTCGTATATTGACCCAAATTGATTGACGTACTTCTGTACCAGTCTGTAGGTGTTTGAAATTGTCCTGTCAAATTTAAATATTGACGAATTTCATCTGCCTGTCGCAAAAATCCAATGTCATTGAGTTCTAGCTCTGGAGAACGCCAAATGAATCCCCCATCGTATAACCAAACACCTGTTGCCTTACCTATCTCCAATTTACCTCCTGAACCTGTCAGCATTGTACGACTCGTATCTACTGCTACATGTGAAGCATCTGAGCGGTTAAAAAGATGGGTAATATCAGATTGGGTAGCAGTAATGGCTTCTTTAGATCCCTGAACATTGCTAGCTACAAAATTTCCTGTGAGATAGTATTTCCTATCCTGCCAATTGTGCTTAAAATCTACACCTCCTGAATAGGCTGCCTCTCGTAAATATTGAAAATTGGCTCCCAAGTCCCGATGGGTGGCTGTGATCATGGCACCGACATAAGACATCCTATTATTAAAATCTTTTTGTGCACGTCCCACCAAGTAATTGGTCATGGGCTCAACCCGTTGTTTAGATTCCTCGCCATTGTCAATGATTTTGGCAAACATGTTATCCGTGACCGTCTCTAATAATCCCAAAGACCATCCGTTTTTGGTTTTTCCAGAAAGCCTTGCCGCTCCTAAAATAGTCGTATTATTAGGTTGATCTACATAGGCACCCGCAGCCACTGACGCCGATCCCTGAGGACTTCTTCCTATCCGCCTGCTGTAAAATAAATTGTCGGAACCGTTGGCAAATTGAAAATCGAAAATATTTTTGTTTTCTACAAAAAAGGGACGCCTTTCCTTAAAAAATATTTGAAATCCATCTAAGGCAATGGCTCCTGGATCTGCTTCCACCTGACCAAAATCTGGATTGATGGTTAAATCAAGAGTCAAATCGTTGGTTACTCCAATTTTAGCATCAATACCTGCATTAAAACCTAAGTCTTTTCCTTCCCTAAATGGATTGCCCGCCTCACCTGCATAGGTATCATATTGAGCAACCACAAAAGGTTGTATTTCCAACTGATGCTGGCTCTTTAAGTGCTTAAGTCCTTTAAGCGTTCCTGATTCACTGATCCAACCCGCACTGTTTTGTGGGATCCGATCCCATACTGACCTTTCTTGTTCTCTAAATAAACTTCTTGCTACTTGCAATCCCCATAATTGCTCCGCTGATTTTCCAAATTTCAATTGGCTGAACGGGATTTTCATTTCTGCGTTCCATCCTTCTTGGTCAACAGTAGTGGCGACATACCAAATAGGATTCCAACTGTCATCATCATTATTACCATTTTCTGTAGCAAAGGCATCCCCCTTTACGCCAGATGCACTCACGGTAAAAACAAAAGCCGTTCTTTTGTCAAAATAACTATCAAAAGCAATGGCTACCCAATCCCCCTGCGTATTGTCTCTTCTGGACAGCCGTTTTACAATCTGATCTGGTAAAGAATCCAAGCATTGGATGGCGACATACAAAAAATTATCATCATAAACCAACTTAAATTGAGTGGATTGGGCAGGAGCTGTATTCTCATCAGGGCCTGCCTCGACAAAATTCCCTTCCCAAGCAACTTTATCCCAAAGCGGTTCATTGAATCGACCGTCAATTTCTGGGACTTCTGTTCCCTTTATGGCATGGGTAACATAACTTCTTTTATCCTGAACGACCTCTTGTGCAGCAACCGTAAATACTGGAAAAAATATACTAAATAATACTGCTTTTTGAATCTTCTTCATTTCAATCCCTCCTTAACTGTATGACTGAACGAAATGAAACAAAAAAGGTTACCTAAAGTTCAATAATTTTAAATGATCATGAACCCCTTTTATTTCTCATAAAATTAAAAGCATCACATTCCATATAATTTTGTATGATTGTATTAAACACTATCCTTCTCATTTATCACATCTCCCAACCCGATCGATAAACCCTACCGACAAATTGATTGGCCTCCTCTAGATTGGTGATCCGTGTGTTTTCTCCATCCCAAATCAATTTTTTACGTGCATAGAAAGACATCTTACCCTCAGCGTTTTCGCGGCGCAACATATAGCTGCGTATGGCCAAATTCCCCATTAATACGGTCTCGGTCATGGGGCCTGCATAATCAAAAGAGGAAGTCAGGGCTTGATGCTCACTGCTTTGATAACCTGCCTTACAAGCCTCTACCCATTTGCGTTGATGCCCGTATTCCGGCTCATCGCTCGGTGCTAACTCTGGACCAAATTCAGTCGTGCCATCGTTTAAATAAAGTTTGGGCATCAATGGTGAGCTGTCATTAATATTGGTAGAGATGATACCTTTTTCTCCAATCATCAAAACGCCATTTGCGCTTCCGGGGCCCCCAATATCATCATTGGCAGGAATGATTTCTGGATGTGATGGCCTGATACCCCCATCACTCCAAGTCATTTCAATCGGTGATTTATTCTTCTCTGTTGCATCAAAATGCAACGTAGTAAAAGATGAAGGTGGACATCCTTCAGGAAAGTAATCTGGCGTCCACATACGAGAATAAACCGTTCCGACGCTGCACTCGGCATCCTTGGGATATTTCAAACCCAGTGTTCGGTAGGGAATATCTATCAAATGACACCCCACATCTCCCAAGGCCCCGGTACCATAATCCCACCAACCCCTCCAATTGAATGGATGCATGTTAGGTGTGTAAGGTTTATCCGGTGCAGGACCGAGCCATAAATCCCAATTCAAATCTGCAGGCTTGGCAGAAGGATCTGCCGCAGGCATTTTTATCCCTTGAGGCCATACCGGACGATTGGTCCAAATTTGGACCTTTGAAATCTTGCCTATGACGTCCGAATCCACCCACCCCTGAACGGTCTGTAACAAGGGATTAGATCCTCCTTGATTGCCCATTTGAGTAACCACTTTTTGTTTTCTGGCCATTTCGGTCAGTATACGGGCTTCTCTTATGTTATGCGTAATTGGTTTTTGAACATATACATGTTTGCCGCGCTCCATGGCATAAATAGCGGCCACACCATGGACGTGATCAGGTGTAGAAATCGTGACGGCATCTAGGTCTTTTTCCTTGTCTAACATCTCCCTAAAGTCAGCATAGCGCTTGGCTTTTGGAAATTGTTTGGCAGTTGCTGCTGCGCTTCCAGAAAAATCTACATCACACAGAGCACCCACTCGTGCATTGCCATTACGAGATGCATTTGAAATATCGCTCGCCCCTTTACCTCCCGATCCAATCGCCGCAATATTGAGTTGATCGCTGGGTGCTGTGAAGCCCTTACCACCCAAAACATGGCGAGGAAGGATGGTAATGGCGGATAAGGCCAGACCACTTTTAAAAAAAGATCTTCTGGACTTCAACTTGACGTTCTTTCTTTTCATAATATTTTCTTTTTCTCAATTTCAAGATAAGAAATAAATTAGTTGTAAAAAAACAAATAAGAATCGTATGAATTAAAAGTTTATTATTTGACGGCAAGACCTTTTAAAAAATTAACTTTTCATTTTCCATTCTGGATAGGTTCGGTATCGGGCATCATTTTATTCAATACGAAATAAACAGGACAGAATTTAGTAAAAGGACTTACGATTTGCAGTCCAGCCACCGCTATGGCGATCCAGCCAAAACTTAAATTAATATAATTAGCCAATAAAACACTGCTGAGATAGAGAATCCCAACTATTCCGTCGTGTAACCTGATCTTTGATCTATTTTTATCCATGATTATTGTTGATTAGTTCAAAACAATAATAATCAACATTATGGTATAAATTTTGCATCATATGTTACATAGCAGTCATTAAATTAAAATAATTTTACCTCTTCCTAGAATAATCACTTTTTCTTATTCCACTTTTTTCAAAACTCTAGAAATCACCACTCTTGTCGTACCAAATTCATTTGCAATGACTTGATGGGTAATGGGTATTTCATTGGTATTTAAGATGCTGCACTTATTTTTAAAAAAGGCTTTCAAACGACCTTCAATTTTAGTTAAACTAGCTTCTTTTAATTTATCCAAAAGAATTTCATAGTTATGAATATATGTTTTCACTACAAACTTCTGCCAAGATGAGTACTTGAATTACCAACTATTCATTATTTCTCGGGGGATGAGCAGCAGTGATGAATCTAATTCTGCCACAGCAAAAACCTTGCTTTTATGATCTGAAAAAATGGTGAAATAGGAAAACATACAAGCTTCTTTTTCCTTGATATAGTACAGGGTCATTTCTCGATCTTTTTCATAATCCTTATGAAAAACCCTAATAGATCCTTTCATCAGGAAGGGAATATGATTCATTGCATCCCCCTCCTTTACAATCGAAGTCCCCTTAGAAACGCTTATTTCTTGGGCATGCGCTGCTATTTCTTCTAGGAGTGGTTGCTCTAAGGGTAAGTCAACTAAATTTGTCATGAACCTGTTTTTTTTGTTCTAAAAAGAATCAAATGGCTATTTTGAATGAATGAAAAACCCTCATTTAAAAAATCTATAAACCAAATACCTCTTCCTATCGGGAAAATCAAAAAAAATCCCGCATCCTTTTCAAAAATAATAAAATTTAAGATATTTAGAAAGTAATAATAAACCCACCTCAAATATTTAAATTTTATAGCAAATCGCTTCATCCTGAGGGTCATTCTGCATTCTTTGTTTTTTTCAAAACCCATCGTGGATATAAATGATAATTCTCTCATTCATTAAATTCACTAGCTTTGATTGGTTCAATGATAAAGTCTTTATCTTAAGGTATCATGCGTATTTTAATTTCCCCTTTCTTTATTTTCATATGTCTCTATCCAGTATTTTCTCAAGAGGGTCTCACATCTAATGAGCAAATATTATTTGAGAATGGTAAAGAGGGTTATGCTTGTTATCGAATACCTGCCATTATCCATTTCCAAAACAAAAAACTTCTAGCCTTTGCCGAAGGGCGCGTGGATGGATGCAATGATTTTGGAAATGTAGATATTGTGATGAAGTACAGTGATGATGGTGGATTGAACTGGTCCAAGCAAAAAATACTCATCGACAATCAATCTTTACAAGTGGGTAATCCTGCCCCTGTCGTAGACCATCACGATCCACTCTTTCCCCTAGGTAGAATTTTTTTATTTTTTAATACCGGTACCCAATCAGAGCAAGAGATTAGAAATGGCCATGGAGAAAGAGGGGTTTGGTTGATCACCTCTGAAGATTTTGGTGCAAATTGGTCCTCGCCAGAAGAAATTACACGACAGGTTCATTTTAATAAACATTCACCCTACCCTGAGAAAGATTGGCGCACCCATGCCAATACACCAGGGCATGCAATTCAGTTTAATAAGGGAATATTTAAGGGCAGAATATATGTCCCAGCAAACCACTCTTCAGGAAAACCCCAACCTGGGTTTAATGAGTATCACGCTTATGGCTATTTCAGTGATGATCACGGAAAAAGTTGGCAAGTAAGCGAAGATGTCCCTATTGCCTCCTCAAATGAAGCCATAGGCACAGTACTCCCAAATGGCGAGTTAATGCTCAATATTCGTCAACAAAATGGAACCCCTAAAAGAAGACTGATTGCAAGAAGCAACGATGGGGGTCAAAGCTGGGACAGCGTCTATTTTGATCCTGAATTAATCACTCCAGTTTGCCAATCAAGTTTGTTCTTATTTCAAAATGCCGCACATACCTTACTCCTTTACAGTGGGCCAAATAGTACAGAAGAAAGGATTCGCATGACCGTAAAGGCGAGTGAGAACAATGGGCTTACCTGGCCCATAAAAAAAGAAATTTACCCGGGAATCTCTGCCTATTCTGACCTTACTCAAATCAATGAATCACAAATAGGGCTTCTTTTCGAAAAAGAAAATAAAACGATCAATTTTGTGCTTTTTTCAATAGATTGGCTCCTGAATTAGAAATATATGCAAAGTGAAAAGACCCTGATCCTAAGATTAAAATAGTGAATAATGATCCTCTCCTCTTGAGATAAGATTACCTGTTGTTTTAACCCTTTCTATAAAATATTATCCATAATTGTATAAAATAATGACGCAACCTCATCTGACACCATCTAAAGCCTCTAGTGTTTCTGGGGCAGAAATTTCTTGGTTTGCCCCGATTTGCGATGGTGATGATGATTTTTTAGGCACTCGAAATGATAGATATAAAAGCAACTGGGAAAATACCGCAGCCATTGTTCGACAAGCAGATGTCTTAGGATATCGTAATATTTTATGCCCCTCCTCCTATCAGGTAGGTCAAGATACTTTGAGTTTTGCAGCAGCCATCGCCCCGCAAACCCAACAAATCAACTTATTGACAGCCATCAGATGTGGTGAAGTTCACCCTCCGATGCTCGCACGAGCCATTGCTACCCTTGATCACATGCTGCAAGGTCGTTTGACCTTAAATATCATTTCCTCTAATCTCCCCGGAACTGAGCTAAATTCAGAAGCACGTTATCAGCGCTCAAGAGAAGTCATCACCATCTTAAAACAAGCCTGGAATGAAGATTTTATTGATTTTCATGGTGATTTTTATGACTTACACCTTCCTACTGCCCCCGTCAAGCCTTATCAACAGAATGGTGGACCCATGCTTTATTTTGGGGGGTATTCTCCTGCAGGTATAGATCTTTGTGCCCAGCACTGTGACGTCTATCTTATGTGGCCTGAGACAAGGGGAAAACTTAAAGCACAAATAGAAACCCTCTCAGCCAAAGCGGCTACCTATCATCGGACATTGGATTTCGGACTTCGAGTCCATGTTATCGTACGAGAAACTGAAGAAGAGGCACGGCAATATGCTGATCAATTGATATCCAAGCTAGATATCCAAAAAGGAACGGAAATTAAGGAAAGAGCGCAAGACACCAAATCTTTGGGAGTATCCAAACAAAGCGAAATGCGAGCCGCTGCTGGGGCAGATCATTTCGTTGAACCCCATTTGTGGACAGGAATTGGACTCGCAAGATCAGGTTGTGGAGCCGCTCTGGTAGGAAATCCCCAACAAGTTCTTGGTAAAATTAATGACTATATGAGTATGGGTATACGCTCCTTCATCTTTTCTGGTTACCCACATCATCAAGAAGCCCAATATTTTGCAAAATGGGTACTGCCACATTTAAAAACCATCTCTCTGCCCAAGTTATATGGAAGAATTCCCCAAGATCTTCCAAACACACCTTTAGGTAAAGGACCCAGATTCTAATATTATGTTAGATTTTATTATTGTATTATGCTATTTCGCTTTGATTTTGATCGTGGCTTTAAGCGGTTCAAAAAATAAAACAGTAGATGCCGATGCTTATTTTTTAAGTTCTAGAAATTTAAGATGGCCCTCCATTGCCATCTCTACCATCGCAACCAATGTACAAGGTTATCAGTTTTTGGGCATGATGGGCTCGGCTTATCTCTATGGTTTAGCTCAGGCGAATTTGGAAATCAACGCCATTCAAGGTCTTTTGATTGCCGCATTCGTCTTTATTCCGATGTTTTTAAAACACAGAATTACTACCGTTACCGAATTCATCACTATGCGCCTTGGTAAACGCGCTGGATTGTTTTATTCGATAGCTAACCTAAGTTTATTTTCTACCATTACTTTGGGTGCTGCCTTATTTTGGGGTGCTTACGCTGCCGATCAAGTATTTGGAGAACAACTTGCCGTGCTGCATGAGGACCGCATGATGCGCATTGCTCTCTTAATAGTGATTTTGGGTGTCTTTTCGGC
>ENA-OSJC01004170-OSJC01004170.1-marine-metagenome-genome-assembly--contig:-NODE-4170-length-10022-cov-2.017496_pt1 | contig 10022 bp, 7 predicted proteins | sample MGYA00237885_ERZ534234 | MGnify/ENA primary metagenome ERZ534234 (study PRJEB26413, sample SAMN06343907) | marine metagenome | isolation source: coastal waters | place: Atlantic Ocean: West Antarctic... | reverse complement strand
GTAAATATAAAAACAGATCTTACTATAATAGAATACCTTCATGTCCTTAAACACGATAATGATTCTTTTAATAAATGGGAAGCTATTCAAAACTTATATTTGAGTTGTCTGGAAAATGAAGAAAATATAAGTTTAATTACCTCAATATTAAGTGAATTTTTGAATAAAAAAATAATTAGTTTATCACTTATTGCATATTTATTAGAATTGCCTTCTAAGACTGTCATAGAAAATTTTTCTAATGTTTCAGATCCTATTGATGTTTATAATGTAAGAAGAAATTTAATTAAAAAAATTGGCCTAAGTTTACAGAGTGTTTTTGAAAAAACTTCCTCTAACCTTATGACAAACGATATTAACCAAACTAATAAAACAGGAGAAAGATTATTATTAGGTAAAATTTTAAATTTTCTTGTATTAATTCAAAGTAATATAGGAATTAAACTAGCAGAAAAAATCAGTTTAAGTGATAATATGACATTGTCTTCAATTGGATTGAAATCTTTATGCCAGGGTGACAGTGAAAATTCTTTAAAATATTTGAATAATTTTTATTCAAAATGGAAAAGTAATAGTTTGGTATTAGAGAAGTGGTTTGAGATGATGTCCACACTTAATATAGACGGTGAGGGCTTGAGCTTTATAAAAAAACTTTTAATTCATCAAGCATTTGATTATAAGAATCCAAATAAATTAAGATCTGTCTTGGGAAGTTTTCAAAGAGAAAATACTTTGTTATTTCATGCCAATGATTCTTCAGGTTATAATTTTGTTTCTGATCAGATAATATTAATAGATATAAAAAATCCACAAGCTGCAGCAAGACTTATCTTACCATTAACTAGGTTTAATAATTATAATGAAATTAGAAAAAGAAAGATGAAACAAGCCTTATATAAAATTTACAACAAAAACAGTCTTTCATCTGATTTATCAGAGATAATAGCTAAAGCTTTAAAGTAAATATTTATTTATTTATTAAAAATGAAGGTATATTCCCACTTTCTTTAAAATTGACAAAATTTTCTATTGGAGGAAATTCTGTTTTAATCTTATTAACTTTTATTACATCTTGTTTTTCAGGATTTTTTTCTTCTGTAATGTTTGTTTGTTTGTGTTGTACTTTATTAGTATTGTTATCAAAATTATAAATATTAATTTTCTTTTTTATTAACTTTTCTATCATAAGAATACTTTTTTCATCACCATCATCATAAAGTGTAAAAGCTTTTCCAGAGAGTCCTGCTCGACCTGTTCTACCTATTCTATGAACATAATCTTCAGGATTATTAGGTACATCATAATTAAATACATGGCTGAGACCTGCCACATCTAACCCTCTTGCAGCTACATCAGAAGCAACAAGTATGTCGGCCAAACCATTTTTGAACTCCTCTAATGAATTAATTCTTGAACTTTGGTTCATATCACCATGAAGACAAACTGTTTTAAACTTATGATTTTTTAAAAATGTATTTACCTTATTTATATCTATTTTTTTATTACAAAAAATGACTGCATTTTTTATTTTTTCTATATTTAAAATTCTTTCTAGTTTATTTAATTTTTCTTTTTTTGTTGTTTTAATTAAAAAGCTTTCTATGCCTACTGCAGTACTTGAGCTTGGACTTACAGTTATTTCTTTAGGATTAATTAAAAAATTTTCTCCAATATGCCTTATTTCTTGAGACAATGTTGCTGAAAAAAATAAAGTTTGTCTTATTTTTGGGAGTAGTCTAGTAATTTTTTCAATATCAGGTATAAATCCCATATCTAACATTCGATCTGCTTCATCAATAACAAGTATTTTAACATCTTTTAAAATTATTTTTCCTCGTTCAACATGATCTAAAAGTCTTCCTGGTGTAGCTACAAGGACATCCACTCCTTTTGCAAGTTTACTATCTTGTTCACTAAATGAAACTCCACCAATTAACAATGCCATTTGTAACTTAAGGTACTTATTAAATAATTTAAAATCTTCAGATACTTGCATCGCAAGTTCTCTTGTAGGGGCTAATATTAAAGATCTAGGCATTCTTGATTTAGATTGCCCAGTACTTAAAATTTCAACTAAAGGCAGCATAAAAGAAGCAGTTTTTCCTGTTCCTGTTTGAGCGCATCCTAATATATCTCTACCCATTAATACCTGGGGTATGGCTTGTTTTTGAATTTCCGAAGGATTCTCATAGCCTACTTCTTCAATAGACTTCAAAATTTCTTCACTTAAACCTAAAGTTTTAAAGCTCACACATATTCCTCAACTTCATAAGATAATAGACTGTCTTTACTTTATTATAAGTAAATGTCAATGAAAACTAATACATTAAATATCATAATTATCTATTAAATCGGCATTCTCTTGAATATATTTAAATCTTAGTTCTGGTTTTTTCCCCATTAAAATATTTACTAATTCATCAACTAATCTTCTCTGATCTGCTTCATTTATATCTCTTTTAGGAACAGTAACTTTAAGAAGTGTTCTTGTTGTAGGATCCATTGTAGTTTCTTTTAATTGAGAAGGTGGCATCTCTCCTAAACCTTTAAAGCGACTAACAAAACCTTTACCAGAAAATTTTTCCTTTATTATTTTATTTTTTAAGTCTTCTGTTTGTGCATAAAATGATTTTTCTCCATGAGTTACTCTATATAAAGGAGGTTGAGCAATATATAGATTACCATTCTCAATAATTTGAGAAAAATTATTATAAAAAAAAGTTAAAAGTAAGGCTGCAATATGAGCACCATCAACATCCGCATCAGTCATTATTATTATTTTATTGTAACGTAAATTATCTATATTTTTTGAAGAGTTATTATTTAAACCTAATGCTTGTTTTAGATCATTTATTTCTTGATTTTGAAGCATTTTTTCAATTGATGCGCTTGCTACGTTTAATATTTTTCCTTTTAATGGAAGTACAGCTTGTGTTTTTCTATTTCTAGCTTGTTTTGCTGATCCTCCTGCACTATCTCCTTCTACTATGAAAAGTTCAGTTTCTTCAAAGCTATTACTTGAGCAATCAGATAGTTTGCCTGGTAATCGAATTTTTTTAGTTACACTTTTTCTTGATATATCTTTTTCTTTCTTCTTTCTTTTTCTTTCTTCATAAGATTCTATCGTTCGATTAAGAATAGCCTCGCCTCTTTCAGAATCATTAGCTAACCAAGTTTCAAATCTATCTTTAATTGCAGTTTCTACCAGTTTTGTAATTGAAGTGTTAACAAGTTTCTCTTTTGTTTGACCTTGGAATTGTGGTTCTTTTATAAAAATTGATAATATTGAACCTGTGGAACTCATTAAGTCATCATAAGTAAATTCATTAGCCTTTTTAAAACCTTTTATTTCTGCAAAGTTCCTTATACCTTTTATAAGAGCTTGTCTGAATCCTAACTCATGAGTCCCTCCTAACGGTGTAGGGACAGTATTACAAAAAGATTCTATGAAGTTTAATTCATCTTGGGTAAACCATCGAATAGCCCATTCTATTAACTCATTATCAATATTAACTTTACTTTCAAATGTAGATCCGATGTACATAGGTATTGAAGCTGTTTTAAATTCAATATATTCACTTAAACCATTTTTGTAACAAAAGCTTTTCTCATCAATTATATTTGAATTCTCTGAAATTAATGATTCATGACATTTCCAATTAATTTCAACACCTCCAAAAAGGTAAGCTTTATATTCTAAAATTTTAAATAGTTTTTCTGGACTAAAAAAATTGTTATCTCCAAAAATTTTATCATCAGGCTTAAAAGTTATTGATGTTCCATTTGATTTTTTTGTATTTCCAAGGTTTTGAAGAGGGGTAGTTGCTAAGCCCATTGAAAAATCTTGTTTATAAATATTTCCAGATCTTATCACTTCTACACTCATAAAAATGGATAATGCATTCACAACTGATGCTCCTACACCATGGAGTCCTCCAGACGTTGTGTAACTTTTATTCGAAAATTTACCTCCTGCATGTAATGTAGTCATAATTACTTCTAATGCAGACTTATTTTTAAATTTAGGGTGATTATCTACTGGTATACCCCTTCCATTATCACTAATGCAAAGAGTGTTATTTTCCATTAATTCGACATTTATTGTAGTTGCATGCTTTGCAACAACTTCATCCATACAATTGTCAATAATTTCTATTGCTAAATGATGTAGAGCATTTCTGTCAGTCCCACCTATATACATACCAGGTCTATGTCGGACAGGCTCAAGTCCTTCAAGAACCTCAATTTCCGAAGCAGAATAACTATTTTCTTTAAACAAGTCTTGTTTCATAATAAAATCTATTGCTATATTTAGTGAGTATTTTTATTTATTTATACAACATTTAGTTGTATTTAAACAAACTGTAAATAAAAAAACCCAACTATAATTGCTGGGTTTTTTTTATTTCAAGCTATTTAAAAATTAACTAGAATAATACATTTTAAACTCTACTGGATGAGGTGCATGTTCAAATTGAACTACTTCTTCCATTTTTAAATCAATATAGGCCTCAATTTGATCTTCTGTGAAAACATTCCCTTTTGTTAGAAAAGTCATATCCTGTCTTAAAGAATCAAGTGCTTCTCTCAAAGAACTACATACTGTAGGAATACTTGAAAGCTCGCTAGCTGGCAATTCATACAAATCTTGATCCATAGGTTCTCCAGGATGAATTTTATTTTGGATTCCATCTAACCCAGCCATTAACATTGCAGAAAAAGCTAGGTAAGGATTGGCTGTAGAATCTGGGAATCTAACTTCTACTCTTTTTCCATTAGGACTATCTGTATATGGAATTCTACATGAAGCAGATCTATTTCTAGCGGAGTAAGCCAAAATCACAGGCGCTTCATAACCGGGTATTAATCTTTTATAAGAGTTTGTTGAAGGATTAGTAAATGCATTAATCGCTTTAGCATGTTTAATTATACCACCTATATAGTATAAGCACATTTCGGATAGTTCAGCGTATTGATCTCCAGCAAAAAGAGCTTTTCCATCTTTCCAAATTGATTGATGAACGTGCATTCCTGAACCATTATCTCCTGCAACTGGTTTAGGCATAAACGTAGCGGTTTGTCCAAATGAGTGAGCTACATTTTGAACTGCATATTTATATAATTGAACATTATCAGCTGTATCAATTAAAGTTCCAAACATCATACCTAGCTCATGTTGTGCAGGAGCTACTTCATGGTGATGTTTTTCCATTGGAACTCCCATATCTACAAGTGAAAGAACCATTTCACTTCTAAGGTCTTGAGCTGAATCAACAGGTGGCACTGGAAAATATCCTCCTTTAATGCCTGGTCTATGTCCCATATTACCTTCTTCAAATTTAGTTCCTGAATTATAATGACCTTCTGTAGAATTTATTTTATAAAAAGATGAGTTCATTTCATCTTGAAAACGAACGTCATCAAAAACAAAAAATTCTGGTTCAGGTCCAAAATGAGCTGTATCACCTATTCCCAAAGAAGACATGTAAGATAACGCTTGTTTAGCTGTCGATCTAGGGTCTCTCTCATATGGCTGACCTGAAAGTGGTTCTAAAACGTCACAAAAAATTGCAAGTGTTGGTTGAGAAAAGAAAGGATCCACAATGCTTCTAGAGCAATCAGGCATTAATTTCATATCAGATTCATTTATGGCTTTCCATCCAGCTATTGAAGATCCATCAAACATAAAGCCTTCAACAAGACTTTGTTCATCAATGGTACTTATATGTTGAGAGACGTGTTGCATTTTTCCTCTTGGATCGGTAAATCTAAGATCTACAAATTGAATTTCTTTTTCTTTTATTTCATTCATTATTTTCTTTGCATCTGACATTATTTTATTGCTCCATATTTGTTATTAAATTGCGTCATTTCCCTTTTCACCAGTCCTAATACGAATGGCTTGTTCTATAGATGAAACAAAAATTTTTCCATCTCCAATACGACCTGTTTTAGCCGCTTGTTCAATACAATCAATAGCTGAATCAAGAAGCTCATCGTCGACTATAATCTCTATTTTAACCTTTGGTAAAAAATCAACGACATACTCAGCACCTCTATATAATTCTGTATGACCTTTTTGTCTTCCAAAGCCCTTTGCTTCAAATACTGTTAGGCCTTGAATACCAATTAAAGCTAGTGAATTTTTTACTTCATCTAGTTTGAAAGGTTTTATAATTGCTTCTATTTTTTTCATAGTAATTACCTTTTTTAATATTTTTAATTATTTTGGATAGAATTTAAAAGCATCAATTACATTTAATGGGTAATTTAGAAAAAGTGCTTAAAAAATAGGCATAAATAAATTTAAAAAATACTTTTTATTCTATCTATTGCTTCCTCTATTGCTGCATCCGAATTTGCACATGATAATCTTATAAATCCTTCTCCATATTCTCCAAAAGAAGTACCTGCAACTGTAGCTACTCCAAGTTTATCCAGTAATAAATTTTGAATTTCTGTAGAACTTTTATTAGTATTTTGCACATTAGGAAAACAATAAAATGCACCATGAGGCTCTTGACAATTAAAGCCATTTATTTCATTTAGTTTTTTGTGCATAAAACTAGCCCTTTGCTTGAAAGATTTGTTCATTTCTGAAACACATTCTTGAGAGCCTTGAAGAGCCTCTAAAGCTGCAAATTGAGCGCTAGCATTAACACATGAATGTATATTGACAGCTAATTTTTCAGCTATTTGATATAATTTATCTGGGAACACACCGTAGCCTAGCCTCCATCCTGTCATTGCATAAGTTTTAGACCATCCATTTAGTATAATAAGCCTATCTCTTATATTTGGAAAGGATAACATTGAAGTGAATTGATTGGGCCCAAAACAAAATTGATCATAAATTTCATCGCTCATTAAAATGACATTGGGATGATCTTCTAGTCCCTTAGCCAGCTTTTCCAATTCAATTTTTGGAACAATTCCTCCTGTTGGATTAGCTGGACTGTTTATTATAATTAAACTAGTTTTACTGTTTATTTTATTTAGCAAATCATCAGCAGAAAAAGAAAATCCTTCTTTTTCACTTAATTTATATGGGACAGCCTTTGCGCCCGAGTAGTTTATTGCTGATTCGTAAATTGGGAATCCTGGGTTAGGGTATAATATTTCTTTATTTTTTTCACCCATAAGCATTGCAGAGAAGAAAATTATAACCTTGCCTCCGGGTACTATTAAAATATTATTGGAAGACACTTCTACACCATGTCGCCTTTTTATATCCTCGGAAACAGCATCTCTTAGTTGAGGTATTCCAGTAGATTGAGTGTATCCGTGATGTCCATCCCGTAATGCTTTTATTCCAGCTTCCACTATATGCTCAGGTGTCGGAAAGTCTGGCTGTCCTATTCCTAGGTTAATAATTGACTTACCTTCTGAAGCTAATTTGTTTGCTTTAGCTAAAACCTTAAAGGCTGTCTCAGTGCCTAAGTTGTTATTTCTATTTGCAATATTATAAATTTCATTTTTCATTCAATAAAACCTTGATTAAATTTCAATTATTAAATACTTATTACAATAACAAAAAAAAAGTATTAATTTTTAATTATTTTTTAATTATTTTTTATTTTTAAGCGTGAAATTATAAATTATGGCGGGTGTAGCTCAGTTGGTTAGAGCGCGGGTTTGTGGTACCTGAGGTCGCCGGTTCGAAGCCGGTCACTCGCCCCATTATTTTTTTCATGTCATTCTAACTTGACCTTTCATCTTTTCTCGTTTAGCCCTTTATTTAATTACTTGATTAAATGTTTTTGGTAATTTGCGGGCGTGGCGGAACTGGTAGACGCGCAAGATTTAGGTTCTTGTATCGAAAGGTGTGGGGGTTCAAGTCCCTTCGCCCGCACCAAAAATTTTTAAGTTTTCAATTAAGCTCAATCTAGAGCATTTTTTAAAGGTGTATTATTAAAATGGCGATTACTCAAACTTTGTCAGAAGGTTTAAAACGTGAATTTGAAGTTGTTATTACGAGTTCAGAAATTGATAAATTAGTAAATGAAAAACTAATTAATATTGCAAAGGAAGCCAAACTTCCAGGTTTTAGACCAGGTAAAGTTCCTATTTCAGTTGTTAAAAATAGATTTGGAAAACAGGTTCTAGGTGAAGTCGTAAGAGAGTCAGTAGATAGTGCAACAAAAGAAACAATGGAAACTAATAATTTGACTGCATCTTCGCAGCCAAAAATTGAAATTATATCCTTTGAAGATGGAGAAGATCTAAAAGCAAAGCTGTCTGTAGAAATTATGCCTGATTTTGAAATACCTAATTTATCTGATTTAGAAATCACAAGGCCTGTAGTAGAAATAAAGGATAAAGATATAAATGAAGCGGTAGAGAAAATAGCTAAAGAAAACTTAGGCACAAAAATAATCAAAAAAGACAGGCCAGTTAAAATTGGTGATACAGTAGTAATTGATTTTTTAGGTAAAGTTGATAATGCTCCATTTGAGGGAGGTGAGGCTAAAGGTCATAACTTAAAACTTGGGTCAAATTCATTCATTCCTGGTTTTGAAGATGGATTAGTTGGTGCTGTTAAGGGTAAAACAATTTCTATCACAGTTACATTTCCTGAAGATTATCAAGCAAAACATTTAGCTGGAAAAGATGCTGTTTTTGATACAACAATTCAAGAAATCAAAGAAGATCTAGATTTAGAAATAAATGATGATTTTGCAAAAACTTTAGGGATGGAAAATTTAGAAGCGCTTAAAAAAGCCGTTTCTGATCAAATGAAGAAGCAACATGATGATGCAAGTAGACAAAAAGCAAAAAGGATTATTTTAGATAAACTAGCAGATTCTGTTTCCTTTGAACTTCCAGAGACACTTGAAAAAGATGAATATGATAGTATATGTAGAGCAATGAACCCTAATGCAAAACCTGATCACGATCACGATCACGATCAAAATCACGATCACGATCACGATCACGATAAGCCTGCTGCAGACAAAGGTATGAAACAAGAAGAAAAGGAAGATGCTCTTGAAATTGCAAAAAGGCGAGTTAGATTAGGTCTTTTACTATCTGAAATAGGAAGAAAAAACAATATCAAAGTAGAAGAAGATGATACAAGAAAAGCAATGATGGCAGAAATTCAAAAATATCCTGGCCAAGAAAAGCAAGTTATGGATTATTTTAAAAATAATCCTGAGGCTCAACAACAATTGTCTGGTCCAATTTTTGAAGATAAAATAATTGATTTTATTTTAGAATTAGCAAAAACTGAAGATCAATTGGTTTCTATTGAAGATCTATATAAGCAAGAAGATTTAGATTTAAATAAAGAAGCAGAAAAAGCAAAAAAATCTAATAAAACTGTGACTAAGAAAAAAGTAATAAAGCCAATATCAAGATTAGTGAGAAATATTTTTAGAATGATTAGAGATGACTATGATTTTATCCATCTCATTTCCCTTTTCGAGCCACACTGGGGATACTCGATCCGTTTCAATGCCTGCTGTGTAACCGATGTTGACTGGGCACATTTTCTGAAATTCATTAGGGATGGTAATCTGCAGGGAAATGTCTGGTTGTAATTGCTTTTGTTGCAATAGAATTTGAGTCTCGGCAATTCGGGAATCCAGCCATGCTCTAAACTCATCTTCTTGCCAAATCCAACCGGTTTGGCCCCAGTTGACAGGCTGTACGTATATGTCAAATAAGCCTTCACGAGACCTTAAAGCTCTAAGGGCAAAACGAGATTGTTCTCCATACCCAGATTGAGAAAGCACGGGACCTCTCACAAAAATTTTCTTTTTCATTAGTTCTCCAAAAATTTATTAACAAGCCAAGAGGATGATTGTGGTTTGTCTTTACCACCGATTCCCCAAAGCATTTGAATTCCTAATTTATCACACAGGTCCATTTCTGGTGTGTTATCTTTTTTACGATCTCCGCCATTTGCAAAAGCATCCGGTTTCATTGAAACAATAGCTTCGCATGCCGTACCATCTGTGTCATCAAATGACATCACATATTCGACAGAAGCAAACTCAGTTATGATCTCTAATCGCTCT
>ENA-OSJC01004169-OSJC01004169.1-marine-metagenome-genome-assembly--contig:-NODE-4169-length-10022-cov-3.570337_pt1 | contig 10022 bp, 13 predicted proteins | sample MGYA00237885_ERZ534234 | MGnify/ENA primary metagenome ERZ534234 (study PRJEB26413, sample SAMN06343907) | marine metagenome | isolation source: coastal waters | place: Atlantic Ocean: West Antarctic... | reverse complement strand
GATATCATTTTAATGGTAGAGACATATGGGTCTGGTCCATTTATTGCAGATTATTTAAATTGTAATTTTCATTTAGTAGCTTCTAAAGAAACTCCACTCAATGATAAATCGGTCAATTTATCCATTTACTCAAAATATGCTTTTGGAAAAAGAATTGATACAAAATTTCCATTTTATCTTGGTGGAATTGAAATTCCAATAAACGGAAAAACTATACGTTTTTTTACAAATTGGTTCCATTATCTACCTTGGGATAATGAACCTGAAAAAATGGGAAAAACAGTTGAGCAATTATTAGAATGGGAACAAACTGAATCTAGACATAAAATGATTCAAAAAGTTTTACCATATTTAAAAAAGTTTTCTGCAGAAACTGACTCTATACCAATGATATTTGGTGGTGATATGAATTCGTTATCACATTTAGATTGGACAAAAAAAACAAAAAAAAATCATAATAATTTGATAGTTCCATGGAAAGCAACTAAAATTTTAGATGACTTAGGTTTGATAGACTCATACAGAAAAGAAAACCCTAATCCAAAAACTCATCCTGGTATAACTTGGGATAAAAAGGGAAGAAAAGATTCTCATAGAATTGATTATATTTTTTATAAGGGAAAGTCTATTAAGTCTGTAAAATCAACGTCTTACAACGCTTACTTTAACGAACCAATAACTATAAATAATAAGAAAATTATATACCCATCAGACCATGGAATAGTTGTCACAACATTTAAACTGAGATAATCAATTAAATAGTGAAAAGAAGAAATTTTATAATTAAAGCTTTAAAAGGAAGTATTTTAACTTCAATTCCTTTATCATTATCATCTTTTAATTTAAAGAATAATAAATTGAAGATCGGTATAGTTGCTGATGTTCATCAAGATATAATTCATGATGGAGTTTCAAGATTGAGTTTGTTCATAAGTGAAATGAAAAAAAGAAAACCTGATTTTATTATTCAATTGGGAGACTTTTCTCTTCCCAGAGAACAAAATCAACTCTTTATTGATAAATGGAATTCTTTTAATGGGCATAAATATCATGTTCTAGGAAATCATGATATGAAAGATTTTGGATATAAAAAAGAGGAAACGATGAGATGGTGGAAAATGCAGAAAAGGTATTATTCGTTCGATTTAAATGGTTTTCATTTTATTGTATTGGATGGTAATGACGAAAATCCTAAGCCGTGGAACGGATATCACAGGTATATTGGGACAAAACAACAACTTTGGTTAAAAAATGATTTAAAAAAAACTTTAAAGCCTACGATATTATTTAGTCACCAAAGCCTTGAAGCCAAGGGAGGCGTAGCTAATCGAAAAGAAATTAGAACTATTATAGAGAATTATACAACTAAAAGTGGACATCCAAAGGTTGTTGCATGCCTCAGTGGCCATCACCACACAGATTATTTAAAATCAATAAATAAAATTCCCTATATCCAAATAAATAGTATGTCATACAAATGGGTAGGAGATAAGTATAAATACACCCGATTTTCAAAACAAATTGAAAAAGCTTTTCCTAATATAGATAAAACTTGCCCCTATAAAGAACCTTTGTACACAGTATTAACTTTAGATGCAGAACAGGAAGTGTTACATCTTGAGGGGAAAAAAACTTCATTTATAAATCCAACACCTAGTAAATTAAAAATCCCCGGAGCTGAAAAAATGAGTCCTACAATAACTGAAAGGAATCTTAAAATTTAATTTATTACCAAGGTTAGTTTTTCGGATTTTCCAAAAATTTGTGAATTTTAAGCTCAGAAGCAAAAAACTCATAAATCATTACCATGGCTAGTGTATCTAATTCACAATATTTTAATAAGGATTCTTTAATTATTTCTCGTTCCTCAAGTGACATATCAAGATATTGTATTTTGGCATAAGCAGTCAAAGCATCTGCTCCGTTATTTAACTTATTTATATCTCCAACAGGATTAGTGATTTGAGAAAAATTTGGTATTGGCAATGAACTATATGGATCTAAATTTCCATCTTGAATCCATACATGATTGCTTGAGAAGTTTAAGGAAGTTGAATTAATTTCAACAATTGGTTTTGAATATTTTTTCTTAATATATTCAGAAATTTTAATTATTGTGGGTAATACAACTTTTATTGAATTAGATCCTTTCATATATGGATGATAAAAATATTTTTTAACTACATCCCATAAATCAATCATATCTCTATCTCCTTTCCAAACTAGTTTTGTCTTTTCTTTTTTATTAGTAATTGATTTTATAAAATCTATTAATTCATTTTTATCTGGCTCATTTGATTCAATTAACTGATCATATATTGCATTTAAAATTGTATTCTCATGAGGGGCGTATTTAAAAATAGATCCATAATCATCATTTAAATCTTTTTTTAATAATCTTACAAATTCATAGTTAGGGAATCTGCCTGGTTCTGCATTAATGTATTCAGATTTGTGTTCAATTTTACCATCATGGTAAATAATATGGTGGGAGTACTGAAATGCTATTTGCTCATAGGGGTGTCTTCCTTTAGTAAAAGGTAATGCTGATGTGCATGTTTCAAAATCAATAAAATGCAAAGGAAATTTCCAATCTAACATATTCACTTTTAAATTTTCAACATCTAAATAAAAATCTACTTTTTTATTTAAACTTTGTTTAACGGTTTTTTCAATCTGTAGCCACTGTCTATTTTCAACACTTAATTGAGTATCTAAAGATTTATCAAAATCAGATTTTTTGAGTTGATCTAAAAAAAATATATTTGATTTGAATAGTTTTTTTTGATTTCTAAATGCCCATAATTCATAAATATTAGGACGTAGCTGATCCTCATCACTAATATTAAATTGTTCCATCCAACATTCTCTACATACATGACCTTTGTAGTCTTTCCAATTTATTTCTTTTTGGTTTGTATACAATTCAGTAAAATTTTTAACAAGACTCTTAAATGACAACCCATGGATTTTATGAATATCTTTTGAGATAATATCATTAATTAATCCACTAAGATTTCTTGATTCCATAATTGGATCTCCAACATCATCAATTGATTCAACTTTTACATCAATTCCAGTTCTACTATTGGGGTTTTTAGTTATTTGAAAAAGTTGGTTTAACCCATCAATGCTTGCCCTTTTTGATTTATCAGCTAGCATTAAGTATGATTCAACTTTACGTTCAGGAAAACTTTTTTTTACAACATGTTTTTGAAAAGCTAAATCAAATAAGTAAGATTTCCATTCAGATTTTATTTTTCCAGCTTTAGTTAAAAAAATATTTTCCATTGTTGAATCAAATGATTTAGCTTTAACTTCAATTACTTTGATTGTATTTTCTGCTTTTACTAAAATATCTGTTCTAACAAAAAGCTGTTCATTTAAAAAAGCAGCTTCATAAATTATACAATTCTTTTTCTTTAAAAGATTATTTGTTTTACTCACTGAAATATCATTATCATATTTTTCAATTAAAACACCATTTTTATAATGAAGTCTGGATAATTCTTCTACTTGAAATCCTCCATCAGCAAGTGCTGCTAAAAAGTCATCATTTTTTTCAGAAGATTTATAATTACTAGTTAGCTTAATTGGACATTCTAGACCTTGCTTAAACCTAGATTTTGTAAGATATTTCATATTTTATTTAGCTTAAATTATTAAAAAAATGTAACTTAATTATGTAATTCTATTACTAATTATGAAAATTTATCAAAAAGTTTTTTTTTCGATTATTAACGACTTAGATTTTTTAACGGGATTTGATTTAAACAATTCCAAAAACAGTGTAGAGCTTTTAAACTGGTTAATTTCTAATTTTGTTAATACTCTTCATGATAATAAAATATATATTTCTGAGATTAGTTCAACTCCAATTAATATACAAAATGAAAATATTTATTTTTATTTAGAAATATCTACAAAAAAATTAAATACAAATAAAAAAGTTTATATATGTTTTTATAAAAACCTAGATAGTATTGATAAATTAAATTTTATAAAAGGAACAATTTTTATAACAGAATCTGTAAAAAATACAAAAGCATTAAAGTCTTCAACATACTTTTTCAAAACTAAAAATGGTGAAAAAAATTTAATAATCTTATGTAATTAATAATTATGAAACGAATTTATATTGATTTAGATGGTGTACTAGCAGACTTTGAAAAAGGCAAGAAAAATCATCCACTAGGAAATCAAACACCATATATTGGTCGCCCTGATAGACTCCCCGGGCTATTTAAAGATTTAGAGACTATTAAGGGCTCAATCAGTGCTGTAAATAAATTACTAAATAATCCCAATTTTGATGTTTACTTTCTATCAACTGCTCCATGGGATAATCCTGATGCTTGGACACATAAAAGACTTTGGATTGCAAAGCATTTCGATGAAAAATTAATAAGAAAAAGATTAATCTTGTGTCACCATAAAAACTTTTTAATAGGGGATATTCTTATTGATGATCGAAAGTGGAATGGAGCAAAAGATTTTGAGGGGGAGTGGATAGAGTTTGGAAGTGAAAAATTTCCAGACTGGGAGTCAGTAATGAATAGGTTGGAGTATTTGTGATTTTATCTTTTGAATGTTAATTTCTAAACACAAATGATGAAATTTGGTATCTTTCCTTAAGATTTGATGATTAAGGTTTTTAAATAATCAGGTAGTTTTTTTTAACCATCTTAATAATACATTTAAAATTATAAAAAAATAAAAATCTTGGGAAAAGAAAAAATAATCGTCGCTAGAAGGTATGATAGTAGTTCTGAAGGTGGGCTTGAACATCAGGGGGTTGAAGTTTCAATAGGTCTTTTAACAAGTGATAAATTAGAACAACTAAAATTATCACTTCAAAACGATAGTCTTTTTGAGGAAAGAACATATAGATTGAATAATTATTTGGGTTCAGATTTCTTAACCGATCTTTTAGATATTAATGAATATTACCATAAGCAGGGTATGATTACTTATGAAGGTGAATTATGTAATGATAAAGAAGAATATTCAACTGATAACTGGGAATTTAGTGATGAGCATGAAAAAGCAACCAAAGTAGTTTTTGATTGGGAAGAAGATGAAAAATGGGCATCGGGTAATATTCTTAAAATACCAAAAAAAGGATTTTCTGTAGTTAGTGTTAGGTCGGAGAGTTTATATTTTTATGCTGAAGGAGGTTTTCCTATTGATAAGAAAAAGATTAATCAAGAGTACTCTAATGATGCCATATTTAATGTACAACCTGGTATTGATACTATTTGGCCTGGTTCAGGGTTTTGTGATTTTGACATACTACATTCTGTTTTTGTTGATGGTAAAGAAATTGGTCGAAATTTTGAAAAGGAAGAAGGTGATGGTTTATTATATTACTCTACACATCTATTATTCAAAGATGGAATTGTAGTTGCTTGGTTAGCTACAAATAATAATCCTCATTTTTGGCCATTTGGAGATGAATATACTGAGACTAGTATTCCTTGTATAAGCCCCTACTTAAAGAAAAACTTTCCAGAAAATTTTGAAGTTGCAGTTCAAAATTTATTAAAAAAATTATAATTATCTTAAGGATTAAATTTAAAAAAATAAAAAGTTGACAGACAAAGAAAGAAACATATTAATTGAATGGATTGAAAAACAAAAAAATGGATTTGAAGGGAATTGTGACAGTAAGGGTGTTATTAGGTATTCAGAGTACATCCCCAAACATTACCTTGATGAATTTGGAAACAAAATGACTGAAATATTGTGTAATTGGTTGGCTACTAGTGGTAAAGATCTTATATTATGTGTCAATTATTGGTTTAGGAATTCAGGTATTTCAAAATCCCTAAGCGAAATGAGAGATGCTGTAAAAGATTTGCAACATCAAAGACAAGAAGACCTCGAATTACATCCAGATCCTCGAATTAGTGCATTAGCAGAGGTTTTAACCAAACTTGATGAATCTGAATATAATCAATTGGTTGATGATTATTGTAAACCGGAAACATTATCAAACGGTGCAATTATCCTTGTATTAAAAGATGGTGTAGTTGATTGAGAAGAAAAGTTATTGGATTCTGAATCTAAAGTTAGAGATACTATGTTTTCTGAATTACAAGATTTTATTTATTATGGAGAAGAGGCTGAGAATTTGGATAGTAGTTTACCTATTCTGAAAGAGAATTTTGATTCAAGTTTAACTTATGAGTCTGATGGGGTTTATGTTAATGAAAAATGGGAACTAGATTGGATGCATATCACACAAAATCCAAATATTTGGTATCTGTCCTTTAGATTTACTGACGAATATTTTTAAAATTAAAGATTACAATAAACAATTTTAAATAAATTAAAAAATGGCAAAAGCAACTATAGAAATTGATGATCAATTTACATTTACATGGGACAAAACCACCGTTGGATTTGAAGCGCAAAAAAGAAGAATACCTGAATTTGTAAAAGAATTTTTTGAAAAAAATGTATCTACAAGAACTGAACTCGCGGATGATAATTTTTATGATAAGTATGTGAGAAAATTTTATGATGGTGATACTAGGGTCAAAAACTGGGCACCTGGTGTTAGTGAAAAAAAATATAAGGCAAATCCTGAAATGGATTCGTTATTTTTGGTTGAGTTAGAACTAGATTTTAGGGGAAAAAAATTGGGAGGCATTGTATATAGACCAAAATTCACAAAAGACTCTAAAATAGACGTAAAATTAATTGATGTAGTTGAGGATAACGAAGAAGAATGTATATATAATTTTCAGGTAACAGGTTTTTTAATCTGGGATTATAAATCATCACATTTTAAAAAACATGTGGAAGCCCATTCATTTGATGGAACCACTTGGGATGGCGCTAAGGTAGATGTTAGAATAAATTTTAGAGATAATTATGAGGTCACAAGATTTTTTAAATTTGATGAAAAAGGATACCCTTTGGACAAAGCAATAGCACCAGTAGTACTTATTGATCATAAAATAGTTGGAAAACCCGAAGATGAAACTAATTTATGTTTTATGCTTGATATAATGCCTAATGTATTAACGATAGTGTCAAATGATGAAAGTTGGAAAGATAGAAAGAGTGAATATCCAAATTGTAAGCCTGTAAACACTAAAAACATTCACATGAAATGTAAATATCTTAATTTATAGTCATAAAACTATGAGTGGGATAAACTACATCTAATATATGGCGTATGTCACATCATTTCCCTTCAATAATTAAGGATTATCTATAAAATTGTATTATCTTTTTAATGAATTTATAAGAATTTTAGTCGGTGGGTAGAAAAATACAATTTAATATTGATGGGTTTTATTAAAGTCTGAACTCTCAAAAGTTGATAGATCAAAATTATACGAATTTAAATTAGAGAAAAAAATAGAATTAATAGATTCAATCAAAATATTAAAAGATAAAATTGAAAAGGACGAAGAGATAATGAAGGCAAATAGAGAATATTTGGGAGACTGGGTTTCTGGTTCAAAAGATAAAATTATTTTTAAAAATGAACATATAATAAATTGGGAAGAAGCTGAAAATAAATGGTTATACTACATACATAAAATAAAAGGAGATTGAATAGTGTGCATCCTAGACTTAATTTATAACACACTTTATTTTCTTCTATTATCTAAAATATAATATTTGTGTTATTCGATTTTATCTATGCATAATTTTATAAATGATCAGTATTAACTATTGTTAATTAGAGTAAAGTTACAATCATTTTTTATCGAAATTATTTTACAAATGGACACCAGATTTCGAAACATTCAAAAATTGCTTCATTTTCTACACTTTGAATTATATTAAAGTTCGGGTCATCCAAAATCGAGTCTGTTATTTTTTCCTTTTCAAAAATTCATGATTGAATGTTGATTCCTTTAAGTTTTAATTCGTGTTTTGAGTGAAAATTCATCTTTTTTAACTTTTCATAGTCTTCATCAATTCCGTAAACTTTCTAAATTCAGATTTTTAGTAAGAGCACTCATTTTTTGTTTTTCATAGTTTGAGTAAATTCCTTTTAGGCTTCTAAATTTTTCTATTATTTTTTAAAATTTAATATATTTATTTTTTGGTTTTTATGGAGTGTATTTTAAGTCAAAACGTCCATCTGTAATTTTTATATCATTACAACCATCTTTTTTGGTTGAGAATTCAAAAGTTCCGGAAATGAAATAATTAATTTTATCTATTTTGGTAAAGATTACTTTACCTTCATAACATTCATTAAATTCGTAATGACAACCAAGTTGAGGATTTACATTTACATAATAACTAGCTTTTCCTGTTAAGTCATAGATTGAATTAATATTTAATGGATCTCCTAGAATTACTGATATTCCATCAGCACCAAATTGTAATTGACTTTGTTGGTAAATTGCAACTTGTTTCGAAGTGTTTCTAACTACAAAAGGTTCACCATTAATTAGACAACCAAAAGTTCCTTTTCCAGTATTTGTAGCCTCTGGTAATTGTTCTAGAGGAGTTAATTCTGTTTCGTTATTTTTAGAACAACTATTTAATGTTAATAGTATTCCAATAAATAAGATAATTTTTTTCATGTTTTTAAGTTTTATATCACCGTTTTTAATTCAGAATTTGAGTTGTTAGCAATTTTTGCCAACGGGTTATATAAAATCAAACATATTGATTATCAACTAAATATTTTTGGATAATAAAACATTTAACTTAATTTAACTACCTCCACAATTCCAAAATAACTAATTCTTTTTTAAAGGGTAAGGAATTTATTTATTTTCTGATATTTTTTGTAAGGTGTTATTAGTATGTAAAAATGTGGGGTATGAAAAACTAGTATCCGTAACAAAACCCCTCCGATAGTGATTACACAAAAAAGGTTTTTACTACCTACAAGAAACCTCCACAGTTTTTCATTTGACGTACCATTTCTTTATGGAAGGGTACACAATGTTTACGAGAACGAACTACCACCATTCCTCGACCTCTTCCGTTAATCTTTTTGGAAGTTGATGATGTGAAATGATTAAGGATGATACTACCTTTTTGATTGGTTATTACTTTTTTATAAAAACCTAAAATAGTCTTCTCTCTCCCTTGTAAATCAAGTTTTCTAACTCTATTATACTTATAAGAAGTAGAATGAACTACTAAGAAGTAAAACATATAAATAGTATGGAAAATTTAAACGTCCCTGAACATGAAATAGAAGGTATCCTACAAACGATTAAGGAAACATGGTTAAAAGGAATCATGAAATATTCAGATGTATTGGTTTTAAATCATCTAATCGAAAGAGGATTCGTTTCTGAGGAAAGAGATGAACTAATCAAAGTTCTAAAAGGTAATACAAATTTAGAACACAACGAGATTATGAACCTCATTAACAAGTATGATGATTGTAAGAAGTTTCTACCTGTTTACTCGTTAAGGTTGAATCAGAATATGGATTCAATCAATAAAAGAATGAATTCTGTTATCCCATTCCAATATATTGGGAACTCACCAAACAAAAGATTGATTGGTTTTGTAGATGAAGGAGGTGATATCAATATCTACGATGGAATCGGAAAACACCTAATGAAATTAGGAAGTATAGATAAAAAGGGATGGAGTATTGTTTGGAATGAACACCCTTTATTACAACAAGAACATTCATCATATATTACTGATTGTGTTAGAGAACTTAAAGAACAAAATTGGTTATAATGGAAGATGAATTTAACGAACATATAGAATCCTTAGAATCTAATAGATGGGTAGGAGTAACTGATTTGAGTGAACAATTTGGAGTATCTGAGAGAACCGTTTTTCAATGGTTAAAGGATGGAAAGATTGAAGGAGTGAAATGGAAGAATAGAAGATTGATTAATGTAGTTTCAGTTTTTGGATACCTTCTTGAACAGAAGGTGATTGAAGTAAGTAGAATAAAAAACAAAGAAATGATTCGTGAGTTAGAACTCAAAGAGTTTAAGAATATCTAAACTAACACCTCAATTATTAAATCAGATACCTCAACTATATCCACTCTATTTATCCGTTCTTCT
>ENA-OSJC01004167-OSJC01004167.1-marine-metagenome-genome-assembly--contig:-NODE-4167-length-10027-cov-5.129347_pt1 | contig 10027 bp, 7 predicted proteins | sample MGYA00237885_ERZ534234 | MGnify/ENA primary metagenome ERZ534234 (study PRJEB26413, sample SAMN06343907) | marine metagenome | isolation source: coastal waters | place: Atlantic Ocean: West Antarctic... | reverse complement strand
CCATCGTACTGATATTGGGTTGTTGTCACCGTGATGGGTTTTTCGGCCCAATTAGCACCCTCGGGTTTGGTGCGCTGTTTTGCAATTGGCTTTGTTGAGGCTGTTACATTCATGGTAAAGGCAAGCCACTTGCCATCCGGAGACCATGATAAGTTTGAGGGTGATTTCTGTAATTGGGAAATCACTGCCGTTTCTCCGCTGTTCATCCAGCGCATGTGTATCTGCTGTGAACCGGAGTTATTGGAAACAAATGCAAGCCTTTTATTATCTGGAGACCAGCGAGGTGAGGAAGAGTTATTTAACCCAGTGAAAATCGGTCTATGGCTCTCTCCATCAGTTGAAATTTGCCAAAGATTTGAGCGCACACGATCTTTCATGATGTCGTTGGATTGGCGAACATAGACCAAAGTATCGCCGTCTGGTGAAACACGCGGATCAGTTGCCCACTCGAGTTCAAAAACATCCATGGGATCGAAAAAGGGAAGGCTGTCTTCGGCACTAGAAGTGGGGGAAAGTATTGCCACTAGAGATAAGACTAGAAGTGGCCTGACGATTAAACGCAAAGGAATGAGAAGTCTAATTTTATTTTTCATTCAAACAGCATAGTTGATAAAAATCACATAGAAAAGTGATAAAAATATCTATTCTAATAATAAAATTATTAAGGCTCAGGTCACTGAATTCCTTTTTCTATGCTAAAAATCTCTTGTCCATGAGAGTAGGTTGCAATAACTCTAAGTTCTAATAAAGATTTAGCAGGCATGGCCAAAGGGTCTTCTGATAAGACAACCAAATCAGCCAATTTCCCAACTTCAATTGTGCCTTTTATATCTTCTTCAAAATGCTGATATGCAGCATTTATGGTCATAGCCTTTAATGCATCGTAAGTAGAAATTTTTTGATCAGCTCCTAGAACTTTTCCAGAGCGCGTGAGTCGATTGGTCGTTGACCAAAGCAGCCTAATCATATCTGGGGGCACTATGGGCGCATCGTTGTGAACGGTGAAGGGCATGCCTCTATCAAGTGTTGATTTCGTTGGGCTAATGCGTGATGCTCTTATAGTTCCAAACACAGAATCTCTGTGCCAATCTCCCCAATAAAACGTGTGAGATGAAAAATAAGATGGAATGATCTCAAGCTTCTTCATTTCATCCAATTGATCTTCTCTAACAGTCTGTGCGTGAATCATAACGGTGCGATGATCTGATGGAATCGCTGCTTTTCTAACTGCTGCAATGAGCATCTCTGCTGCTGCATCTCCATTTGCATGAGCCATGATTGGAATTTCTGCCGCCGAGTATTTTTCAATGAGTTGATCTATTCTTTCTTGTGGAATGAGAGGGTACCCTCTATATTCAAGATCTTGGCCATCTGGTGGCATAAAATAAGGCTGTGTTAGAAAGGCTGTTTTCCCTTGGGGCGAGCCATCTAGAATTAATTTAATTCCCCCAATCTTCAATCGACCTGCATAGCTTCCAAAACTAAGCGATTGAATGGATTCATCTGCTATGCCCTGACCAACCGGGAAACTAATAATATCTATGCTTAAAAGATTTTGAGCATCAGCAGCCTGCAAGAGCCCAATTGATGATTGGTTAGATGCCCCATCTTGTGCTGTTGTAATGCCATTGCTTGCATACACCTTCATTGCTTTCACAACGCCGCCCAAGGGATCCTTATATACGGACATTGCCAATTGCTGAAGAGGGTAAGCGGCTGTCTCTTCTAACACCCCATTGGGATTTAAAGAATTTATCTCTCGGCGGATTTTGCCTCCAGATGGGTCTTGAGATTTCGAGGTAATATCAGCCAAAGACAAACCAAGAGAATTTGCTGCCCCAAGATGACCTGAGACATGCATTAAATATATTGGATGGCTCGTGCTAACTGCATCTAAATCTCCTCTTGTTGGATGCCTTTGTTCTTTGATGAGAGAGTCATCGTAACCCATGCCTATGACCCATTCCCCAGCTTTAATATTATTTAATCCAATAAAATTTTTTAACTCCGCTTGAATGCTTGCAATGGTTTTGATGGGACCAACCGGCGGAGATGCAATATTTGCAACTTGGGTGGAGAACGCAAGGTAAGAGGCATGGCCATGAGCATCAATAAACCCTGGTAAGATCGATTGATCGCCATAATCTAGATGCCTGCCTTTTATTTTCTTACCATCCTCAATTGAACCCATCCAAGAAATTCGATCTTTTGTGATCGCTACAGCCAGAGGCTTTGATCTAGCATCACCAGCCATAGTAATTACATTGTTTGAGCTGATAATTAGATCCGCATGCGTCAAGGCATCAGCAGTTATGGAGATAGCGAGACATAAGCCGATCGAGAAAAATTTGTTACAAAACATACTGAAAAACCTCTTTTTTTTATTGTCTGATACCATTTATGTCATATTTTGAAAAGAACTCCCAAACTCTTTTGCTGGAATTTGGCTCTCTAATACTTTCATAGATTGAGCCTGGCCAAATATGACCAGCCCCTTGGACATAAAGGTGAATGTTCTGAGTTCCATTTAAGCAATTATCAAATAGATATGTCTCAGTCCAAGAGGTTGTTCCTGGAATAATTCCAGGTGTTGCAAGCAAATAGCCATCGCAGCCGTTGTTCACTTTCCAATACTCCATAACATCCATGATTGGTTTCATGTTCGTTGTATCTGATCCCTTGTAGGGTACGGTGATATCAAGAGAGCCGTGTATCTGCATAACTGGAGTAGGCTTTCTAGGGCTGCAGTTATTAAATGTGTCATATGTCATCGAGCCAGTCACTGATGATACTGCAGCAAAGCTTGCGCTTAAATTGCATGCAAGATGAAAGCTAAAAAAACCCCCATTCGACATTCCGGTTGAGTAGATTCTTTCTGCATTAATGGAATATTTGTCCATTATCAAATTAATAAGATTCTCAACAAACTTAACATCATCATGCACGCTTGTTGACCACCCTTTAATATTCCAGTAACTTTTTCCATAAATATCATCAAGGGCTTCAGGATGCACCAAAACAAATCCATGAGCATCAGCCTGTGATCTCAGATCGCCGTAATTCATTTGCTCATTCGCGTTGCTTCCATAACCATGAAAATTAAATACTAAAGGTTGTTTGGTTGAGCTGTCATAGCTTGAGGGAACATAGAGAATAAATGCACGATCAATTTCCTGATAGCTAATTGTTCCGTTGATAGTACCTTTTGTTTGACTGCCAAGATTACTTGTAATTGTTGCCGGAGATGCGACAGGAGTGGGTGTTCCTGAGTTTAATTGAGGAGTTTGTGCTGACGAACCTCCGCCACCCCCACCACATGAGGTGATCATTACAGCTAGCAAAGCTAGCATGCAAAAATTATTCTTGTCCATTGATTTAGATTCTAATCATTTAAATATAAGAATGAAAATGAATTTTTAAAATAGATTAGATTTTTTTTAGCGCGTCATTTTTATTTGTTAGACTATATCTTTATTTTTTTTACTTATGAGAGATGCAAAGTGTCAGATAACTATATTTCAAAAGGGTCCTTATTAATTTCAAATAACCTAGAGAGTTTTGTAGAGACAGAGGCTTTGCCTGGCCTCAATCTAACCTCTGATGAATTCTGGAAGCTTCTAGAAAATATTTCTAGTGAGTTCATTCCCAGAAACAACTCGCTGCTCTCTCAACGCGAAATTATCCAAGAGCAAATTGACCAGTGGCATTTGACCAATAAAAATCAACCGCACAATTTAGAAAGCTACAAATCTTTTCTTAAAGAGATTGGGTATTTGATTGAAGAGGGCGAAGACTTTCAGATCTCTACCCAAAATGTTGACCCAGAGATCTCGACCATAGCCGGTCCACAGCTAGTAGTTCCCGTGATGAATGCTCGCTTTGCATTGAATGCCGCTAATGCCCGCTGGGGAAGCCTTTATGACGCCCTTTATGGAACGGATATGATTTCTGAGGATGATGGAGCATCTAGAGCTGGATCCTACAACTCAGTGCGTGGTGACAAGGTCATCGCATTTGCCAAAACCTTCTTGGATGAAAATTTCTCTCTGGATCATGGATCCTTCTCTCAAGTAACAAATATAAGCATTGAGTCTGGAGTGCTGGTCTTGGCTTTAGATAGCGGAGAGACCTCATCGCTAAAAAATAACGCTCAATTTCAAGGCTTCCAAGGCTCCCCTGATCAACCCACTGGAGTCTTATTAAAAAATAACAATCTCCATGCAGAGATTCAAATCGATCCGGAGCACTCAATTGGGGCTACTGATCTTGCAGGAATAAAAGATGTGTTGCTAGAATCGGCAATTACAACCATTCAAGATTGCGAGGATTCAGTTGCTGCAGTTGATGGCGAAGACAAGGTTGAGGTTTATCGAAACTGGCTGGGTTTAATGAAGGGTGATCTTCAGGAAACTTTCATGAAAGGCGGGGCTGAGATGACCAGGTCCTTGAACCCAGACAGAGAATATACCGGACCCGATGGGTCTGCTGTTTTATTGCCTGGTAGAAGCTTAATGCTGGTAAGAAATGTTGGGCACCTGATGACGAATCCAGCAATCTTGGATAAAGATGGTTATGAAATGCCTGAAGGCATCCTTGATGCAATCTTTACTATTTGCATAGCAATGCACGATTTAAATGGTAACAGCGCCCTTAAAAACTCTCGCACAGGCAGTATTTATATTGTTAAACCTAAAATGCATGGCCCAGAAGAAGTGCAATTCACCTGCGATCTTTTTGCCGCAGTTGAAAAGGCTCTTGGTCTGCCTGTCAACACAGCCAAAGTAGGGATCATGGACGAGGAAAGGCGCACCACTGTTAATTTAAAAGAGTGCATCAGAGTGGCAAAAGATAGGGTTATATTTATTAATACCGGTTTTTTAGATCGGACTGGTGATGAGATTCATACCAGCATGGAAGCAGGCCCAATGATTCCAAAGGCGGAGATGAAAAAGCAGCCTTGGATTTTAGCTTACGAGGACTGGAATGTTGATTGCGGACTGGAGGCAGGGTTTAAGGGTAGAGCGCAAATTGGAAAAGGTATGTGGCCGATGCCAGATGAGATGCTAAACATGTATAACATTAAAGCCATGCACCCTAAGTCAGGGGCGAATTGCGCCTGGGTGCCTTCACCCACTGGAGCGACACTCCATGCTATGCATTACCACCAAATCTTGGTCTCTGATCAGCAAGAAAATCTTATAACTAGGCCGAAGGCAAGCTTGGATGATATTTTAACTATTCCTTTGCTGTCTGATGTTTCTGCATTATCTTCTGATGATATTCAAAGGGAGTTAGATAACAACGCTCAAGGCATTCTTGGGTACGTGGTGCGTTGGATTGATCAGGGTGTTGGTTGCTCTAAAGTACCGGATATCAATAATATAGGACTCATGGAGGATAGAGCTACTTGTCGGATTTCCAGTCAGCATATCGCTAACTGGTTGCATCATTCTGTGTGCACAAAAGAGCAGGTTACCGAGACAATGAAGCGCATGGCTGTCATTGTTGATCAGCAAAATGCCGGCGATTTGGATTATAAACCCATGGCTCCAACCTATGATGGGTTGGCCTTTCAAGCAGCCTGTGATCTAGCCATCAAGGGTCGAGTTCAACCAAGTGGATACACAGAGCCAATCTTGCATGAGACGAGATTGAACTTTAAGGCGCAATGAAAGCTTACTGGATCACAAGATGCCATGTGCACAATGCTGATGAGTATGCTGAGTATGTTGCCTTAGCTGGACCGGCAATCACCGCTCATGGTGGGAAATTTTTAGTACGGGGAGGCGCGCAAGTTGAGCTAGAGGGTGGCCTTTACGAAAGAACTGTTTTAGTTGAGTTTAATTCTATAGTAGAGGCCAAGGCTTGCTATCATTCAGTTGAATATAAAAATGCTTTGGTATTTTCAGAGAATTCCTCAGATCGTCATGTTGTTTTAGTTGAAGGAGTTGAATAATGAATAAAAAATATTTTCTATTGGTTTCGTTGTGCGTCTTCAGCCTGACACCCAGTGCTGAGGCTCTAAACCCAGTGCAACTGCTCTCAGATTATGTTGGGGTCAATACAGTGAATCCACCAGGGAATGAATCCAGGGCTGTTAATTTCTACGCAAAAATTTTTGAACAAGAGGGCATTGAGTACTTCAGTGCAGAGAGTGCACCTGGAAGAGGTAATATATGGGCAAAACTTAAGGGTGGCGATCTTCCGGCCTTAATGCTTTTGCAGCATACGGATGTCGTTCCTGCATCAAAAGAATACTGGGAAACTGATCCATTGGTCGCTGAAATTAAAGATGGTTACCTTTATGGAAGAGGCGTCATCGATATGAAAGGTGCTGGCATTTCTCATTTGGTATCTTTTATTCGATTGCATAGAAGCGGTCTTGCTCTTAACAGGGATGTGGTATTTGTCGCAACAGCTGATGAAGAAGCAGGTGGTATTTATGGAGCAGGCTGGTTGATTGAAAATCGTCCAGAAGTTTTTAAAGACGTAGGTTTTGTTATCAATGAAGGTGGCAGCGGTCAAATTATTGATGGAGAAAAAGTCTTTGCCATTGAGGTGACTCAAAAGGTTCCTGTCTGGCTTCGCTTCACTGCAGTTGATACTCCTGGTCATGGCTCATCACCAAGAACTACTAGCTCTGTTTCTAGGATCGTCCATGCACTTAATCTCGTAAGAGAAAATCCATTTCCGCCTAGAATTATTCCTTCAGTCGATGCATATTTTAAGAGTCTTTCGCTGAACATGGATGGCAAGCAAGCCAAGGCCTTTGCAAACATGAAAAGATTTATTGGTAGCAAAAAGTTTCAAGCAGAGCTGCAAGAATCCTCGCCTTCATATCATGCCCTGACCAGAGACACTTGCTCATTAACGATGTTAGAGGGTTCTCAAAAAATTAATGTTGTGCCGCCAGTTGCGGCAGCTGAAATTGATTGCAGGATGCTTCCAGATAGAACCTCTGCTGAGTTTATTCAGGATATCAAGGAATTAGTAGAGCCAGCTGGAGTGAGCGTTGATATTATTTTAGCTTTTAGCCCTGCAGTGTCTTCTGTTGATTCAGAGTTTTTCAAGCACATTGCCAAGGTTACCCAGAAGCTTCATCCTGGCTCCCGAATTGCTCCAATGGTTAGCACTGGTTTTACAGACAGTCATTTCACCAGAGATTTAGGAATTGATAGCTTCGGCTTTAATCCAGTCTTGTTTGATTCAAAGGATTGGACAGGTGTTCATGGAAACAATGAGCGAGTTAACGTTGCTAGTTTTCTTCAGGGCACAGAAGACTTGCATCAAATTGTCAGTCAATTTGTAATTAAGTAATCTTTTTTAAAAAAAGGTATTGACACTGAAAATAATAAGAGTAACTTTAATAGACCAACTCGGACCGACTTACAAACAACTGCAGACGGGAGTAAGAGAGAAAGAAGAGGTAGAGACGAAGGGTGAAAGCGATACTAAGAGTTGACGATAAAAAAGAGCTTAGTACCCCACCAAGAAGGCAAGAGAGATCCTTCAAGGCGCTAAAGAGATTCTCACTTTAGACCCCTTCGAAACTCGAATTTTAAGAAACAGAGCTAGCTCTGTTTTTTTTCGCCTATTATTTCTATCAGTTAAAATATCTAGATGAACCAATATAAAAAAGCTCTTGTAATAGAAGGCGGTGGAAGTAGGGGGGTCTTTTCGTTTGGGGTTATTGATTCTTTTATCGCCGCAAACTACAACCCTTATGACTTGCACTTTGGCGTTTCTAACGGGGCAGTTGTTCAACTTTGGTATTTACTTAAAACTTCAAACTACAACTTAGACAAGATGCTGCTCTCAGCTTCTGGTAATTACATAAGCTACAAGAATATCTTTTTAGGTAAAAGCATTATGGATTTCGAGAGACTCTATGAAGACTCTAGCAAAAAATTTCCAATAGACTTTCAGCGATTAACGGACCATCTGAAGGATAAAAATTTCTTTGTGGTTGTATCTGATGCACTCACTGGTGAGGCTGAGTATGTGGAATTAGATGAATCTAATTACGTCAATCAGTTGCTCGCAACTGGATCACTGCCGGTGTTAATGAGGACGCCAATCTATCTTAATTCAAAGCGAAAATTCGATGGAGGAATCACAGACCCTTTGCCGGTAAAAAAGGCTTATGACATGGGTGCTAGAGAAATAGTTATTATTCGAACTTATGAAGAGGCGTTTCTCAGGAAGACCAAATTAGAGAACTATGTTGCAGCAATTGCCACAAGATCCTACCCTGATCTATCTAGAGCATTGCTTAAAAATACAAAGGTTTATAATGAAGCCTTAGCTTTTATTGCGTCTCCACCTAGTGATTGCAAGATCACTCAGATTTGTCCCCCAGATAGACTACGATCAAAAAGAGCAACAATAGATCCCAAGATCATGAAAGAGGACTACCAGATAGGACTCAACCAAGGAAAGAAATTTCTAACTTAATAAGTAATAAGTAGAGAGATTATTTTCCCTTAGACAGCCAAGCAGACATTCTTCCACCCAGCGGTGCATTCAATTTGACTGAACAAAATTTAACTATCTCGAGTAGTTGTTTTAGGTCAAGGTTAGTTTCAAATCCCATTTGATCTAACATATTCGCCAAATCCTCGGTTGCCAGATTGCCTGCAGCTCCAGGAGCAAAAGGGCAGCCGCCTAAGCCGCCTATGCAGCTATCAAACTTTCTAATTCCCTCTGTGATTGATGCGCATACATTTGCTAGCGCCAAGGCCCGAGTATCATGGAAGTGTCCCGATAAGATTTCATGCCCAAACTCACTCACATTTTCTTTAAATAATTCTCCAACACCGCGAGGATTCGCAGCTCCTATTGTATCTGCCAGAATTATTTCATCCGCACCTGCTGTAAGCATCTTATTTGCTATGTTTAGCACAGTACTAGAGGCAACTTTTCCTTCATACGGGCACTCCCAAGCAACTGAAACATAAGCTCGAGTTTTTAGATGATATTTTTTTGCTTCAATGAGAACATCGCATGAACTTTTGATGGTCTCATCAAGTCCCATATTAATATTTTTTTGATTCATTGTTTCTGTGGCTGAAGGAACAACTGTGATAACTTCTGCACCAGCCTCGCAAGCAAGCTCAAAGCCTCTCATATTTGGAACTAAAACGGATATCTCACATGTGGAAGAATTTTTAATTTTAGAAACAATCTCATGTGCCCCAGCCATTGCAGGCACAGCCTTTGGATTAACAAAGCTCGCTACCTCTATTCCTTTTAAGCCTGCCGAGATCAGTTGTTCAATTAGATCAATCCGGTCTTGGGGGGGTAAAATAACTTTTTGATTCTGCAGCCCATCTCGGGGCCCAACCTCATTTATAAAAATTAACTCTTTGCTCATTTTAGTATCTCGATAATTTGTTCTTTGTTTAGACGTTCTAATTGCTCGTCTGTATAGCCTAACCAATCAACCAGAATATCTTTGGTATGCTCGCCCAGTAATGGGGGTGAGCTAAATTTCTCTTGCTCGACCGACGATAATTTAATGGGATTTCCTGGTATTTTTGTGGACCCGCCCTGGGGATGAGAAACCTCAACCAGCATATTTCGATGCTGCACTTGCTCATCATTTAGAGCTTGCTGCAAGTTATTTACTCGAGCGCATGGAACTGACTCTGCTTCTAATTTATGCAACCAATATGTTGAGTCATTTGTTAAAAGCTCATCTTGTAAAATTGCTTCAATTTTTTCTTTATCCAACTGGCGCTCAGATGCCCTCAAATACTTATCCTCTTTTAATGCATCATTCGTAAAAATTTTGAGCAACCTAGGCCAGAACTGATCTCCAACAGCAGCAATAACTATCGGGTAATCCTTGGTTAGAAAAGTATTGTATGGAAGATGAACAAAATGGGAGTTACCAATCGGCTCTGGAATAATACCGGACATGGTATGCATGGTTGCCATGTAATTGAGCATTGAGATCTGACAATCAAGCATAGAAATATCAACATGCTGACCTGTGTTGGTTGTTGCTCTTGAGATAATTGCCGCT
>ENA-OSJC01004166-OSJC01004166.1-marine-metagenome-genome-assembly--contig:-NODE-4166-length-10027-cov-8.227136_pt1 | contig 10027 bp, 9 predicted proteins | sample MGYA00237885_ERZ534234 | MGnify/ENA primary metagenome ERZ534234 (study PRJEB26413, sample SAMN06343907) | marine metagenome | isolation source: coastal waters | place: Atlantic Ocean: West Antarctic... | reverse complement strand
ATTAATTGGACACAAGACCATATGCTTGAAGTTGTTCTGAAAGAACCAGACGATTTTTTAAAGATACGAGAAACACTCTCTCGTATCGGAGTTGCATCAAGAAAAGAAAAGAAACTATATCAATCCTGTCATATATTACATAAGCAGGGTAAATACTTTATTGTGCATTTTAAAGAATTATTTGCGTTAGATGGTAAAAATACTAACTTATCAGAAAATGATATTGCTAGACGAAATAGGATTTCTACTCTATTAGCTGATTGGGGTTTAGTCGAGATAACAGGTAAAACTGAACCTATAGCTCCACTTAGTCAAATTAAAATAATTTCATTCAAAGAAAAAAGTGAGTGGATTCTTGAAACTAAATATAACATAGGTAAAAAAAGAGAGGGTTAGTTTGGAAGCTTTCAAGTCATTCATATCTGAGTCGAAAGATGAAAAGTATAGAGTTGTAATTCTCACTGTTGAACATGGTGATAAATCAATTACAGCAAAAAAACTTTCAAAGGAAGCAACCAAGCTTGGATTGCAAAATACTATTGTGCAATTTGATGGTGCTACTTTAAGGTATGCTGATGGTAATCATTTTATTCATAAAATGAATGATGACAAAGGTTTTCAAACAAATTCTTCTAACACAATTATTTTTGTTCGTGGTACACCATCAAAAGATAGTCACTTAGATTTAATATCTGAGTTTGAAAGACTAGGTTATTGCTGTGTTAATAGTAGAACCACTATCAATATTTGTGCAGACAAATATCGTAACTACGTTAGATTAAAAGAATATGGGTTGACACAACCAAAAACAATTTTAATACCAAATAAAGATATGATAGATGATTCTCTTGAAGCCTTAGATACTAAGTTTCCAATTATTATGAAAACACTAAGAGGCTCTAAGGGTGTTGGTGTATTGTTTATTGAATCTAAAAAGTCTTTGGATGCTATCGTGCAATTGGTTTATAAGACTGATGAAGATAGTGATTTACTAATTCAAGAATACATTAAAACTGATGGTGATATTCGTGTTATTGTATTAGGTGATCGTGTCATTGCAACTATGAAAAGAAATGTAGTTGAAGGTGATTTTAGATCAAATTATTCTCAGGGTGGAAATGTTTCTGCATATGAATTAACTTCTATGGAAGAGGAACAATGCTTACTAGCAGCCAAAGCTGTAGATGGCATCTTTACTGCGGTTGATTTTATTCCAGCAAAAAATAGAGAAAAGAAACCACCATACATACTAGAAGTAAATAGTTCGCCAGGCACAGATGGTATTGAAGAGGCAACTAATAAAAATATCTCTAAAGAAGTTCTAACACACTTTTTAAATCCAGATGTAAGATACTCTGTACCTGACCAATGTGGATATAATGAGATTGTTGAGATAGAACCTTTTGGAGAAAGAGTTGCAAAGTTTGATACAGGCAATTCTGTTTTGTCAGTGTTGCATGCTGAAAATATTAAAGTAAACGGTAACAAAGTGACATTTACTAATAGTGGAAAAACTATTACTACTAATCTAATAAAAGAATATGAAGCCCAAACAGGTGCTGGAGTTGATGAAAGATATGTTGTAAAATTAAATTTAACTTTTTTTGGTTCTACACATGAGTTTATGTTTGGATTAGATGACAGAACTAAAATGGGTACAGATGTATTATTAAATAGATTTGTAATGAATAAACTTAATGTGATGATAAATCCACAAAGAAAGTTTTTAGTGACAACGAAGAAGGATATATAATGAAATACGCAGTGATGTTTGAACCATTTCCAATGGAAGGTTATGAATATATTTGTAAAACAGATGAGGGTTCATGGCGTACAAATGGAAACCCAAGAGTTTTTAATACAGAAAAAGAAGCAAAAGTAGAAGCTGAAAAGTGGAATACTGCAGTAGTTGTAAATATAGAGGAAAAAATTAAATGAATATGAGTACACAATTAGTGAAGGCAGCAAGAATGCATGCCGAAGGTGAACTAGAAAGAGCCAAAACAAATATTATGGTTTATATGAATCAGAGTGTTGGTATTGGTGAACATAGCGATATTGTTGAAGCTATTCAAGAAGAACTTGATAAGATGGCTATGGCAGAAGATCGTATAGAAATGCTTAATAAACATTTTGCAGTGTTAACTCCTGCACAAGCTAAAGAGTTGTTACAAGAGAATGATGGTGCACAATTTAATATTAATTTTAATGTAGAGGATAATGAATAAAATACTTGACATCTAACCAGAACTGTGATATATTTATATTATGAACTTTTATACAAACATTGTCCAGTGGGGCAATTCTCTATTACTTAGAGAAGTAGTGAATGGCGAACGTATTAATCGAAGGGTTAAGTATTCGCCAACACTTTACGCACCTGTTGCACAACCTACAGAGTGGAAAACTCTTGATGGTAAGTATGTAACACCTATCAAACACAATACGATCAAGGAAGCTAAAGCTTGGGTTGAGCAATATAAAAATCAATCTAATTTGGTTTATGGTAACAATCAATATCATTATTGCTATCTTGCTGATCAGTATCCTAAAACTGTAAATTGGGATATTGATAATATCCTAGTTGTTACTATTGATATTGAGGTTGCTTGTGAGAATGGATTTCCAAGTCCAGAAAAGGCAGAAGAGCCACTATTATCAATCACAGTAAAGAACCATCAAAACAAAAAGTTTGTTGTCTGGGGTGTTGGTAAGTTTGAGAACACTCGCGAGGACGTAACTTATGTCGAGTGTGAAAGTGAACTTCATCTTATCCAAGAGTTTCTTGTTTTTTGGGAAAGGCATCAGCCTGACATTATCACAGGTTGGAATACAGAATTTTTTGATATTCCTTACTTGTGTAATCGTATTTCCAAACTTTGTGGTGAAGATGAAATAAAGAGACTATCTCCTTGGAGAAATGTAATGTCTCGCGAAGTATTTCAGATGGGCAGAAAGCACCAAGTGTATGAGATACAGGGTATCGCTCACCTAGATTATTTTGATCTATATCGTAAGTTTACATATACCAATCAAGAATCATATCGACTTGATCATATTGCATTTGTTGAACTTGGTGAAAACAAAGATGGTAATCCATTTGACACATTCAGTGAGTGGTATCAAAAAGACTTCCAATCTTTCATTGAATACAACATCATGGATGTTGAGATTGTTGATCGCTTAGAAGACAAGATGAAGTTGATTGAACTTTGTTTGACAATGGCCTATGAAGCCAAAGTAAACTATATGGATGTTCTTGGTTCTGTTAAGTATTGGGATATACTTATTTACAACTACTTGCGTGGTAAGAATATTGTGATCCCACAAAAGAAACATAGTGCCAAGTCAGAGAAGTTTGAGGGTGCGTATGTGAAAGACCCGCAAGTAGGTATGCACAAGTGGGTCATGTCTTTTGATTTAAATTCTCTATATCCACACTTAATTATGCAATATAATATTTCACCAGAAACACTTGTAGGTCAAGAAAAAGTAAAAGGTATGTCTGTAGACAAACTACTTGACAAGAAGGTAGACACATCAATATTAAAAGATGTTACACTAACACCTAATGGTGCTTTGTTTAAAACCACTAAAAGAGGGTTTCTGCCAGAGATCATGCAATCAATGTATGATGATCGTGTGAAGTATAAGAAACTAACTTTACAGGCGAAACAAGATTATGAAAACACTAAAGACCCTAAACTACTCAAAGATATTTCCAAGTATAATAATATCCAACTTGCTAAAAAGATTTCTCTCAATTCTGCATATGGTGCTATTGGTAATAACTGGTTCCGCTATTACGATTTACTGGTTGCTGAAGCAATTACTACTTCTGGTCAATTATCTATTCGTTGGATTGAACGCAGCCTTAACAAATATCTCAATGAGTTGTTGGAAACTGATAACGAAGACTACGTTATCGCGTCAGATACGGATTCAGTCTACATTACTTTTGACAGATTGGTTAATAAAGTGTTTGAAGAAGGAACGGATACTGCGAAGATTGTCGCCTTCATGGACACAATCGCTAGGGATAAGATTGAACCGTTTATTGATCAGAGTTATCAAGATTTGGCTAAGTATGTAAATGCATATGAACAGAAGATGCAGATGGCTCGTGAGGCAATTGCAGACAAGGGTATCTGGACTGCAAAGAAACGATACATTCTAAATGTCTGGGATATGGAAGGTGTCAAGTATAAAGAGGCACAACTCAAGATTATGGGTATCGAGGCAGTTAAGTCTAGTACTCCTGCACCATGTCGAGCCAAGATTAAAGAAGGCCTTAGTATCATTATGAATGGTGATGAGAAAGAACTGAATACCTTTATTCAAGACTTTCGTGAAGAGTTTATGAACCTTCCACCAGAAGATATTGCTTATCCGCGGTCTGTAAATGGTCTTACAAAGTTTAGTGATCCAAATCAAATGTTTGGTAAGGGTGCACCTATACACTGTAAGGGAGCCATCTTGTACAATCACTTGGTAAAGAAGAACAAGCTTGGTAGGAAGTATCCTTATATTCAAGAGGGCGATAAGATTAAGTTCTTACATCTACGAGCACCAAACATCTACCAATGTACATCTATTTCTTTTATGACAAAACTTCCAAAAGAATTAGACTTTCATAAACTAATCAATTATGATATGCAGTTTGAGAAATCATTTGTTGAACCACTCAATGTTATCATTGAAAAGATTAATTGGTTGGTGGATAGAAGTTATGGAACACAGGGAACATTAGAGGATTTCTTTAATTAAGCCCTTGACATTACCACAACACTGTGGTAAAATAAGTAATATAAAGCATATTGATATGGAGGATTCGTTGAGTTCTATTGCAGAGAAAAAAATACCTAAAGATGCTTATAGCTATAATAGTTATAATGGATTTCTATATCAATATACTTTGATAAAAGATGTACCATCTCCGACAAATCCAAACAAAATTATTCCAAAAGGAAAAATGTATTTAGGTGCTCATGGAAGTAATGACCCTAACAAGAATAGGCATGTCCATGATGGATATCACGAAAGTTGTCGTGATGATGACTTTAGATTATTATATTCTGGAACAGAACCAGTATTTAAATTTGAAGTTTGGTATTTGTGCAAAAATTGGAATGAAGCTAAAAATGAGGAACATAGATTGTTAAAAGAATATAATAATGGCGAAGGTGCAGCTAAAAGTAAAATGTCATGGAATGGAAATAATGGGTTTGCAACTCACAAACATATTGAGAGAAAAACCTGTAAAGCAATGGTTGATGAGCTGCGTAAAAGAAGCGAAAATAAATGGGGTGTTAATTATACAGATAAAAAAAGTTATCTTGGTGAAACCCTTGCTCGCATACAAGTAAGATTAAAAGATGATACGGCTCATAGAAAAGATATTAAAAATAGAATCAATGATGCTAGTGGTGTTGTAGATTTAGATAAAAATAAAGATATTGATCCAACTGTTATTTTTGAACAAAGACATCCAGATGGTCGTGACCAACTAATAGATGGTAATATGACTAGTGGCGCCATTTGTTTAAAGGATTGTAAAGCACAAAAAGTTCCAGAAATTCGTGTTCCTTTAGAAGACCATGAACATCTTTCTGATGATGAAGTAAGACATATTAGTAATATGTTAAATAGAAAAGGTAGAAAAGTTAAGAAATCTCTTAGTGTGGAAGATGCTGTCAAATTTATTTTAGACACCACAGATAATGGAACTCGCGAGTATGACACTAAATATAATAGAACTATGATTAGAGAAGATTATGATTTAAGTTACGATCAAGTTAATGATGTAATGAAAGGTGTTAAGGATGAATTGTTTGCAGAAGAACAAAGAAAAATTAATATGGTTCTTCCAGATTATACAGATGAAGAAAAACAAGCATTTGTTGATGACTTAAAAAAGTTACATACTGATGAAATTATATTCTATTATTCAGCTGGTATGAGTGATAAAATGACATTTAAAATTTTAACAGCCGTAGATAAAGAAATATGTTCTGCTGCAGAGGCTATACCACCTAGAAACCCTAAGAAAAAAGTTAAAATTGTAACTCATTATTCTCAAAGTAAAACTATAAGAGATTTGTGGATAAAAAAACATACTGGAACTTGGGCAGTGTTGAAGAGATGTTGGGATCAAATAAATTCTGATATTGAAATAAGTTATGTAGAAATGCCCTTAACGCAACCAGACACAAAGTAAATGTGTGGCATAATTGGTGGCTTTAATCTAGACAATATTAATCTTGGGCTTGACTCTATTCAACATAGGGGCCCAGATTATAAACAAATAAAACAGATAGAATCTGTTTCTTTTGGTCATGTTCGGCTGGCAATTATGGATACATCAGATTTATCCCACCAGCCATTTACTGTTGGTGGGATAACAATTATTTTTAATGGTGCTATCTGGAACTTCAGAGAAATCAGACAGTACCTAATTGATACCTATAATATTAATTTCAATACCGATGGAGATACAGAAGTTCTTGCACATCTTCTAGACAAAGAAGACTTGTCTGGTTTAGATAGGATTCAAGGAATGTTTGTTGTTGCATGGACGAGAGGAAATGAAGATATTACTGTAGCAAGAGATCGACATGGTGAGACACCTCTACACTATTCGTTATTAGAAAACAGTCTATTTCCTCATTTTACATTTTCATCTGAAATAAAAGGTCTGCGGGCAATGGGTATTCATTACTCTACAATCAATATGTTATCGCCAGGCTCATATATTCGTGCTACAAATTTAGACAGTATCAAAACAGAAAAAGGTCTATGGTACGACATCAGACAAAATTTAAAAAAGAATCTATTTACTGATAGAGACAGTGCATCTCAACACATAAAAACTTTAGTAGAAAGTGGTTCTCTCGAAAGAACAGTGAGTGCAGTACCAGTTTGTGTACTTCTATCAGGTGGTGTTGATTCTTCTGTGATAGCTCTTGCTGCATTAAAAAATATTCCAAACTTAACTTCATACATTGCTGTACATAATGAAAAATCAAAAGACCTTTATTGTGCAAGAGAAGTTGCAGAGATGCTAAATATAGAGTTAGTAGAAGTAAAAGTTGAACCACCTATAGTTGATGATGTTAAAGATATAATAAACACTATTGAAATGCCTTACAAAGCACAAGTAGAAATTGCATGGCCATGTATAAAACTAGCACAAAGAATTGCAAGTGATGGTTTTAAAGTTGTACTCTCTGGTGAGGGTAGTGACGAATTGTGGGGGTCATACGGTATGTCATATCATGGTATTAAAGAACATGGTTATGAAGAATACCGATTAAGATTATTTGGTTCACAAGAAAGAAAAAACTTTGCAAGATGTAATAAGATATTTATGAAGTATGGTGTGGAATGTAGATTACCCTTTTTAAATACCGAGCTTGTTGAAACTGCATTAGGAATGGAACAAGATATAGTGTGGAATACCAAGTCAAGACCAAAGGCAGTGTTACAAGATAGTTATGTTAATCTACTACCAGAACAAATAATTAAAAGACCTAAAATGGCATTTCAAGATGGTATGGGTATCAAGGAAGAATTTAAAAAAGTACTTGACAAAAGCCCCAAAGTGTACTATAATGAAACCTACAATAAGATATTTGGAGTTTGATTTGAAATACCAAAAATACAATTTACAAGATGTGTATGATGCTGAGGCACAGAACAAGTTTAACGTAATATCCACCTTTGCAGGTGGTGGTGGTTCTTCTACTGGTTATCGTTTGGCAGGTGGTAAAATCCTCTGTGTTAATGAGTTTGTACAAGAAGCAAGAAACACATATGCAGAGAACTATCCAAATACACCTATTCTACCTGATGATATAAAAGAACTTACAGGACAGGATTTACTTACAGCTGCTAACATTGGAGTTGGCGAAGTTGATATTCTAGATGGTTCTCCACCATGTTCTGCATTCTCTATGTCTGGAGCTGTAGTTCAAGGCGGTGGCCACACTAAAGGTTTTGGTAAAACTAAAAAGTATTCTGATGGTAAGAAAGTAGAAAACATTGAGGATTTGTTTTTTGAATTTCTTAGAGTTGCTGAAGAGATTAAACCAAAAGTAATTGTTGCTGAGAATGTGGCAGGTCTTATGATGGGTGAAGCAAAACAATACTACTACAAAATTACAAATACATTTGAGAAGATTGGTTATGATGTATCTTCTATGGTTTTGGACTCATCACATTATGGTGTACCACAAACAAGAAAGAGAGTTATCTTTATTGCAGTTCGTGAAGATGTGACTGAAGCTATTGGTCTTACCTTTATGAATATTGCTGGTATATTTCCAGACAAATTTACTGATGCAATTACTTGTGGTGATGCATTTAGTGACCTAGAATACGATGAAGAAGAAATAAAGATGTTAACTGAAAAGTTTGCAAAGGGTTCTCATTTTGAGACAGCATCTAAGATGCCACTTGATCCTGAGAAAGTATTAACTGGCTGTGATTATCATCCAAAGGGTCATCACTTCAATATGAAAAGAATTTCAAGACACAAACCATCTCCTACTATCACAGCTTCTGGCGGTTGCATTCATTGGAGTGAGATGAGAAAACTAGCATTGTGTGAGTCCAGACGAGCAATGTCCTTACCAGATGATTTTAAATTAACAGGTAAGTGGGAACAAAAGTCTGAAAGGATGGGACGTATGGTTCCACCTTTGATGATGAAGGCTGTAGCAGATGCAGTATATAATAATGTAATTAAACCTTATAAGGAGTTAAATAATGGCTGATTTTACTTTTGCCCATCGTGAAGAGGGTTTTGACGAACACATTGAACAATCAATTCGTGGGTATTCTAATCTACTAGAAGATGTAATTAGTTTGTCACGATACTTTGTAGAAGACGATACAAATATAGTTGACATTGGATGTTCAACAGGTAAACTAACAAAGGCTATGATTGAATATAATCAAGATCACTGTGTCAATGGTAATTGGATTGGTGTTGAAATTGCTGATGGTTTTATTAATGACCTAGAAGATAGACAAAAAGAAATAACTAATGGCTCAAGTAATTTTGCCGAGGTAGATTTTATCATGGAAGATGTTCGTGATTTTGATTTTAATAATTGTTCCTTAGTTACATCTATTTTTACTTTACAATTTATGCCAAAGAAAGATAGAAGAGAAGTTATTAGTAATATCTATGATGGATTAAATGAGGGTGGTGCTTTTATATTCTCTGAAAAAACTGTGTGTGAAAGTGCACTAGTACAAGATATGATTACATTTAACTTTTATGATTATAAAAGAAAGTTTTTTACTACAGATGATATTATGGATAAAGAAAGAACATTAAGAAATATGATGAAACCTAATACTTGGGAAGAAATCATAGATATGCTTTCATATGCTGGGTTCAAAGACATTCAACCATTTTGGCGTAACCACGCTTTCGTTGGTGCGTTAGCAATCAAATAGGAGAAGAAATGAAAACATTATTAAAAAGTGAAACCAAACATTGGTTTGAAGAAGTTGATGAAACTGGTAAACGCCGTATTCGTGTTGAAACTTCTACAGAGACTCATTTTCCAAAAGACACAGAAAAAAAACACAACCCAACACAATGTTTAAACGTGGAGTATATATAAATGGACTTATTGGAAGACTATCAGCGCTTTGTAGATAAAGTAACAAGTGATCAATCAAAAAACCTACCTGATATGATTGAGGCTTTGGAAATTTTAAGAGAGCAGGGAGTTGAACCATCAAGGTTACTTACTGCAGCAACTGGCCTTGCAGGCGAGTGTGGAGAATTTAACGAGATAATTAAGAAGTGTTTGTTTCAAGGAAAGGCGATGGATGAGGATAGAATTATTCATTTACGAAAAGAACTTGGTGATATTATGTGGTATATTGCCCAAGCTTGTCTGGCACTAAATACAAGTATAGAAGAAATAATTGATATGAACACGGTGAAGTTAGAGTCTCGTTATCCAGGCGGGTTTGATGCTTTTCGTTCAGAGAATAGAAAAGAAGGTGA
>ENA-OSJC01004165-OSJC01004165.1-marine-metagenome-genome-assembly--contig:-NODE-4165-length-10030-cov-8.041997_pt1 | contig 10030 bp, 10 predicted proteins | sample MGYA00237885_ERZ534234 | MGnify/ENA primary metagenome ERZ534234 (study PRJEB26413, sample SAMN06343907) | marine metagenome | isolation source: coastal waters | place: Atlantic Ocean: West Antarctic... | reverse complement strand
CTTGTAAAGTGTATCAAAGAGGTATTATCAGAATCAATTAATAATGGTGGCACTACCTTAAATGACTTTTCTAATGTGGATGGTGAGGCTGGTTATTTTTATCAAATCTTATCTGTCTATGACCGTAAAGATATGCCATGTAATAGATGTAGTGGTAGAATTAAAAAAATTGTACAAAATCAACGAGCTACTTATTATTGCCCCAAATGTCAACACTAAATAACCCAAAGGCTTTATTTCAAAGCACCTGTTCAACCAATTCAGAACCCTACGCACTTCAAAATATTGGTGATATGATGTCACCTGAATTTAGTGAAAATTGTATTCTTATTGTTGATCCTGGAATGTCAATTCATAATGAAGCTTATGTCATTATTGATTTCAATGATGAACTTTATTTCCGTCAGTTTATATCAGAAAATGGGAGGCAGCTTTTGAAATGCTTAAACTCATCCTACGAAGATATAGAGCTTAATAATAATTTTGAAGTTCGTGGGTGCATCACACAGCAAAAGCAGCGTAAACAGAAATCACTTCACTATTATTTGCTTGATAAAGAGAGTGGAAAAATGAAATTTAGTGATAAAGGTAAAGAGAAAGAAGCAACCTTTTAGCTCTCCTCCATCCATATTAGGTGCGCCATCCTTCCTGAGTACTTTCCATCTCTTCGGTATGAAAAATATTCATCTGACTCTTTATAGGTACACCTATCGCCCCCACTAATTGAAATAACTCCCAAGCTTTTTAGAACCACCCTTGCTGCATCATATAAATCAAGATAATATTTATTATTTAAGTAAGTAAAACAGTTTTCAAAATTTTTATTTTTAGAAAGATATTGAGATTTAACTTCACCACCTACTTCAAAAGATAATTGAGAAATTGCTGGCCCTAGATGAACTATCAAGTCTTCTGCATTACCATCAAAAGATTTAATTAAAGATTCAATTATTCCACCAACTAAGCCCCTCCAGCCAGCATGGGCAATTCCAACAGCGGTACCCTCTCTATTACATACAAAAATTGGCAAGCAGTCAGCTGTAAGAACCCCACAAACAGTTCCAATTTTTTTGCTATAACTTGCATCAGCATCAACTATTGATGATATTGAATCAGCATCAACACTCATTTTAGAGTGCGTTTGATTAATCCATATTGGAGCAGATGGTAAATTGAAGTACCTCAATAATAAGTCACGATTTGCCAATACCGAGCTCTGCTCGTCATCAACATGGAGTGCCAAATTAAAGTTATCAAATTTACCCTTGCTACTCCCTCCCTCTAAAAGTCTTGGTGTTGAAAGTAATTTAACATTATTTGGAAAAAAATTCATGAATTTAAATAGTCCAAAATTATCAGGAATCGAATTTTTTTAAGACTTCCAATAGCTTTTTCATGTCATCTGGTAGAGGTGCTTTCCATGACATTGACTCTCCTGAAATAGGATGAGTTAAAGATAACTTTTTTGAGTGAAGCGCCTGCCTTTTAAAATTAAGTAGAGCATCTTTTAGTTCCTCACTAGCTTTTTTTGGAAAACGTACACGGCCACCATATATTGGGTCTCCTATCAAAGAATGTCCAACATAGGAAAGATGGACACGTATTTGATGAGTTCGGCCAGTTTCTAAAATTGCTTTTACATGAGTGTGACTTTTAAACCGATCAATTGCTCTATAGTGAGTTATAGCATCTCTTCCACTCATTAAAACTGCCTGCTTTACTCTATCTTTAGGATCACGGCCAATCGGCTCATCAACGGTTCCACCAGCAATCATGTGTCCATATACAATAGCAGAATATTCCCTATCAACAGAATGCCTTTGTAGCTGCTCAACCAAATATTTTTGGGACTTTTCATTTCTAGCAATGACCATTAAGCCTGAAGTATTTTTATCTAGTCGATGAACAATACCAGCCCTATCCAGAGTAGATAAAACTGGATCATAATAAAGAAGAGCATTTGCCAATGTTCCGCTCCAATTTCCTGCGCCCGGGTGAGTAACGAGTCCGAATTGTTTATTTATTACAATAATATCATCATCTTCATACACAATATTTAAGGGAATTTTCTCAGCAGACCAATCATTATTCTGCTTTTGATTTAAAGTTAAACAAACAATTTCAGTGCCAATAGCTTTATCCTTTGGTTTAAAAGATTTCCCATCTATTAAAGCATCTCCAGATTTAATCCATGCAGTAATTTTTGAACGAGAATAGTCAGGTAACATTTCTGAGATTGAAGAATCAAGCCTTTCACCTGTCATTCTATTTGGAATTATGATCTTAAGGACTTCCATACTAACTAATGATTATTTGAAGTAGGCAAAGTTGATAAATTTTTCATACAAATTTTAAGTGAATCCTTCCAGAAAGTAATTTTCAGGCCAAACTCATGTGAAATTTTTTTCTTACTCATTACAACACGCATTGGCCTTTCAGCAGTCATTGGGTAATTTGCTGTATTAATTGCATTTAAATTACATTTACTGCCTGAAATATTGATAATCTCTTTAGCAAAATCATACCAATTACACTTACCTGAATTTGAATAATGATATATTTGTGATTCTTGTTCTTTGGCATGAAATTTTTCACTTTCAATAATACTTAAGATTGCATTACCTAAATCATTTGCATATGTTGGAGTACCTATTTGATCAGAAACAATATTTAAATCAACATCTTTTTGGATAAGTTTTAGAATAGTATCAACAAAATTATTCCCATATTCAGAATAAACCCAACTAGTCCTTATAATAATTGCATTAAACTTCATGATTGAGAGAACTGCCTTTTCACCAGCTAATTTAGTATTGCCATATATATTTAATGGTCCAGTAACATCGCTCTCATAATAAGGCTGATGATTTAAACCATTAAATACAAAATCTGTTGAGATATGTATGAGTTTAATGTTAAAACTATGTGCTATTTCTGCAATTTTCTTGACAGCTAAATGATTAATTAAGTCAGCTTCTTTTTCATGAATTTCAGCTTTATCGACCCCAGTATACGCTGCACAATTAATAATCAAGTCAAATTTATGTGACTCAATAAAGCGCTGAATATGATTAAGATCGGACAAATCAAGTTGATTTCTGGAAGTAAAAACAAAATTACGACTTATTTTTTTTTGTTTAACCAGGCTTCTAAGAGTTTTTCCTAGTTGACCACTTGCTCCTGTAATTAAAGTTAGCATGACAAAGTTAAAACAATTTTTTCTTATCAGCTAGGTTTGGATTTTTTTGATCCTCTTCAGAAAGTATTATGCCTTCATCTGAAATTAACCAATCGATAGCAATATCTTTATCATTATAAGCAATGCCTTCATTATGGTTTACTGAATAATACTCATCAACTTTGTAATTCAAGATTGCACCCTCAGATAAAACTAAAAAACCATGTGCAAACCCTTTAGGTACAAAAAGTTGTTTTTTATTTTCTTTACTTAATTCAACTGCAACATGTTTTCCAAAAGTTTTACTATCCCTTCTAATATCAACAGCAACATCTAAAACCTTTCCTTTAACAACTCTTACTAATTTACTTTGAGCAAAGGGTGGGAGTTGGAAGTGCAATCCGCGCAAAATACCTTTAGAAATCGATTCAGACTCATTATCTTGAATAAAGTGTAATTTATAACCTAAAGCCTGATTAAAAAAATCTTGTCTAAAAGTTTCCATAAAGTAACCACGTTCATCAATGTGAACTTTTGGTTCTATTAATAAAATATCTGGAATAGATTGAGGTATAAATTTCACTTAATTACTTCAATATGCCTGAGCAAATATTTTCCATACTGGTTTTTATTCATGGCATTAGCAATAGATGCTAATTTTTCTTTAGAAATATAGCCCTTATCCAAAGCAATCTCTTCAATACAAGCAACTTTTAAGCCCTGCCTTCTTTCAATAGTTTCTATGAATTTTGAGGCTTCCAACAAGTCTTCATGAGACCCTGTGTCAAGCCAAGCATAACCCCTTCCGAGTAATTGGACTTTTAAACGCCCTTCATTCAAATACATCTGATTAATACTAGTAATCTCAAGCTCACCTCTCTTAGAAGGTAAAACCTTAAAAGCTTTTTGAACTACATCATTTGGGTAAAAATATAAACCAGTTACTGCGAAATTACTTTTAGGTTCTTCAGGTTTTTCTTCAATAGTTATAGCCTTATTAAAATCGCCAAACTCAACAACTCCGTATCTTGAAGGGTCATTTACATGGTAACCAAAAATAGTTGCTACATTATCATCTGAAACACTTGATATCGTATTTAAGAGCAGATCAGTTAGGCCTTGGCCATAAAATATATTATCACCTAGAATCAAAGCCACACTATCTGAACCAATAAAGTCCTCACCTATAATAAAAGCCTGTGCTAGACCATCTGGAGATGGTTGAATCTTATACTCAAATTTCATTCCAATTTCTGAACCATCGCCCAAAAGATTTTCAAATCTTGATATATCATCTGAAGTAGAGATAATTAAGACCTCTTGAATTCCAGCCAACATCAATATAGATAATGGATAGTAAATCATTGGCTTATCATAAATAGGCAATAGCTGCTTGGAGACACTTTTTGTTAATGGATAAAGCCTTGATCCAGATCCACCAGCTAAAATAATACCTTTCATTCTAAATTTACTCCTAATCTCTCAAGCTGGTAACTTCCATTTTGAATATTATCACACCATTCATTATTATTTAAATACCACTTTACAGTTTTTTTAATACCTGACTCAAAACTTTCTTTTGGCTTCCAGCCTAAATCTTTATTAATCTTTTGAGCGTTAATCGCATATCTTACATCATGGCCAGGCCTATCTTTAACGTAAGTAATTAACTCACTAAAAGAACTCATACCATTCAATTTATCTGGAGCAAGCTCATTTAGAATGTTACAAACTTTTCTAACAACTTCAATATTTTGAATCTCACTACCGCCACCAATATTATATGTTTTGCCTACTTTAGCATTTATCGCAACCTCCATAATTGCAATCACATGATCACCAACATATAACCAGTCTCTTATTTGTTTGCCATCACCGTAGATTGGGAGATTTTTGCCAGCAAGTGCATTCAAAATAATATGAGGTATCAGCTTCTCTGGAAATTGGTATGGTCCATAATTATTTGAACAATTTGTTATCAATACTGGCAATCCATATGTTCGATGCCACGCTCGCACTAGGTGATCAGAACTTGCTTTAGATGCTGAGTATGGAGAGCTTGGATTATAGGAAGTATCTTCTGTAAAAAAATCAGCTGATCCATTTAAATCACCATAAACTTCATCAGTTGAAACATGGAGAAATCGGAAATTTTCTTTTTTATCACCTTCAAGTAATTGCCAGTATTTCTTTGATTGCTCTAGGAGAGAGTATGTGCCAATAATGTTGGTTTGTATAAAATCACCTGGATTATCTATTGAACGGTCTACATGAGATTCTGCAGCAAGGTGAATAATAATATCTGGCTGACTCCTAATTAAAATTTGTTCTAATTCTTTACTATCACAAATATCTAGTCGCTTAAAAGCATAATTTACGTTTTCATTAACAGTTTCTAAAGACTGTAAGTTTCCTGAATAAGTTAATTTATCAATATTCACTACTTTGTAATGTGTATTCTTGATAATATATCTTATTAATGCTGAGCCTATAAAGCCAGCACCGCCTGTAACAAGGATGGTCTTCTTTTTTGATATCATTTTTTATTAAAAATTTTATTTTGTAATAGCTCTATATTCTTACTCATTCATGATGCTCCAGATAAATATGATCAGGATCTAACCCACTATGGAAGTTTTCATACATTTTAGTATAAGCAAGCTCAAGGTGCTTTGAAAACAATGGAGTGTCATATAGAAGTGCTTTGGGTAAATTATCAACTAACTTATCTTTAATAGCTTTAAATTTTACTGGATCGATCGCCAATTTAATAGCCAGTGACTCATACTCTTCTGAAGTATTGGTAATCAATTCAGGTAAATCAAGAGCATTAACGATGCTTGCTCCCATTCTCGACTGATAAGATTGACCCTTTAATGTGAGCATAGGCAGTCCCATCCTGAGTGCGTCACTGGCCGTTGTTCCGGCATTGTATGGCTGCGTATCCAAAAACAGATCAGCGACCCGGTATCTAGCAAGATATTTAGGTCTATCAAAACTATCACCAAAAATAAGCCTGCTTGAGTCAATGCCTCTTTTAATAATCTCTTTAGTTAGATTAGTTTTTGATAATTCATTAGCTGCATAAATCATCAAAACACTGCCTTCAACATTTTTAAGAATCCGAGCCCAACTATCAAAGGTCTTAGGTGTAATTTTAAAAGTATTACTAAAACAACAAAATATAAACCCCTCTTTAGGAAGTCCAAGATCTTTTCGAGTCAAAGTAATCTTTGGTATTGATTCGGTTGAATCATTCACCTGAAAACTCGGCAAGTAAACAATTTTCTCTGCATAATATTTTTGATTTTTTTTAGGAATCATCATTTCATCAGCAATCAAATAATCATAGTAATCAGCTCCCATAGTTCCAAGATAACCAATATAACTTAACTGAATAGGTGCCACTTTCATTGCAAAAACATCTGTTCTAGCTTTTTCAGTTAAGCCTGACAAATCAACCGCAATATCAATCTCTAAAGACCTAGCAAGAAGAGTAATCTTTTTGTGCGACATCGAGCGCAAATCATGAAAGTGATCGACTCCTGCTTTTATACGAAGATTAAGCTCATCTTTGGTATCAGGGCCAAAAGAAAATGCATGAATTTCAAAATGATCTCGGTCGTGAACCTCATAAAGCTCAGCTGTTAAATATGCCACAGGATGGATTCTAAAGTCTCCAGAAAAATAGCCAATACGAATCTTTTTATGCTTAGAATAGTAATCGATTTTGGGTAGAACATCACTATTTGGGTAGGCACTATTTACTCTTATTTCAGTAGCTCTTCTTTGCAGAGCAGGATCGTCAACCAATCCCATTAAGTTAAATGGATCGATAGCTTTTTCATTATTAGCAATTTTTTTCTTGATATCTTTGAGATGGCCCAACAAATCATCCCAGATATTAAGATGCATTTTGGTATTAACAATTTCACCTAAAATAAAATCCATATCTGGTTTGATTTCCTCTGCACTTTCGTAATACAGAAGTGCTTTGTCTCTTTTTTTAAGTTTTTTATAAGCATCACCAAGGCCACTATGGGCTTCTGCAAAATATGGATCAATTAATATCGCCTTCTTAAAACACTTTACTCCTCCTTTAAATTTACCTAGAGCATTGAAAACGTTACCAAGATTATTATGCGCTTCAGCATAATCAGGCTTAATCTCTATTGCTTTTTCATAGCACTCAATTGCTAAAGTCATTTGACCAAGTAAAATAAAACAACTACCAAGGTTATTATGAGCTTCAGCAAAGTCTGGCTTAATAATTATTGAATTATTAAGACTCTGTGCTGCATCTTCCAGTTGCCTCATTTTCTTTAGAACTATCCCAAGATTGTAATGCGGGTCAGAAAGATTTTGGTTACAGCTAATTGCCTTCTTGTAACTTTTAACTGCTTCATCAAGCTGCTTAAGATCTTTGAAAACATTGCCTAGGTTATTATGGGCTTCAGCAAAGTTTGGATTTATAATAATTGCCTTCTTGTAACTTTTAACTGCTTCATCAAGCTGCTCAAGATCTTTGAAAACATTGCCTAGGTTATTATGCGCTTCAGCAAAGTTTGGATTAATTTCTAGCACTCTCTTATAACTATTAACTGCATCATTAAAATGATCATAATCTTTAAAAGTTATAGCAAGATTGTAATGTGCATCAATGTATTCAGAATCAATTATTATTGCTTTCCTTAAACTTACAACTGCAGCATCGAATTCTCCAAGCTCTTTAAGAGTAATTCCTAGATTTTTATGTGCCTCAGCATAATTTGGCTTTATAGTAACTGCCGTCTCAAACATTTTTGCAGCTCCTTGTAATTGCCCTAAAGCTTTATAACAAGCTCCTACTAGATTAAAAAGCAAAGGTACATTGGGATATTTTTCATTTAAAACTTTTATTTGATCTATAACTTCTTGATATTGTCCACGTGCATAAAGAGCAATAATAGAGTCAATCTGCTCCTTAGAAAGAACTGGTTGATTATGTGAATCTGTCATTTTCTATTACACATAAATATGATCTGGCTCTAATCCATCATGATGTCTCTCATACATTTGATTATAAGCAGACTCATGGCATCTTGTAAATATTGGATAATCTTTTGTATTAATTGCATTTACTGCCTGAAATATTGATAATCTCTTTAGCAAAATCATACCAATTAAACTTACCAGAATTTGAATAATGATATATCTGCAATTCTTGATTAGTGGCTTAAAATTCTTCACTTTCAATAATACTTAAGATTGCATTACCTAAATTATTTGAATACATATATATATGCATTAGAATACTTATTTTTGAGCCTTGACATTAATTATTCATAGAAAGTAACTTACCAACCTCATCCCATGTCCCTAAATCTTTATAGTCTTGTACTTTGATAACCTTACTTCGAAATATACTTGTATTCTTGATTTCATTTCTAGAATCTTCAAGCTTTAAGGTGCTTTTCTCCATGCATGAAATACAATCATCAAAGACTTCTTTCTTGAAAGCAAAAGCACACCAGTATCCATTAAATCGGTTCAAATTTTTCAGAGGCTTATCTTCATAATCAATAACTCTTAAATCTTTATCTAGCTGCAAACAGCCTTTTGTATGAAGCATTTTTTTCTTAGATTCTGATTTAAAGAGAAACGCAAAACCGTTTTCTTCCAAGTTACTATATAGTTCATTGACAAGATTTACGCCATCGGGTAATGTCAAAATAGTATCAGGTAATAGTACAATATTATTCTCACCGAATAAGTGCTTAGCACTTTTTATGGCTCCAGTATACTCAACCTCATTAGGATTTTGAAAAGTAAAACTTATATTGTATTGAGATTTATATTTAGATAAATATTTAATAATTTCTGTTTTTTCTTCGTTTATAACAACAATAAATTCAACATCATTACGTCCTAAACCATGAAATAAATTAAAGCTGTTATCAATCAAAGCCTTGTCTTTATTAACTCTAAGTATCTCTTTAGGGTAAGGCAAATTTAATCTAGAACCCTTTCCAGCCGCAGGAAGAATTACTGTTAGTTTTTTCATAATACTTTAAGCTCTGTTGGTTGAAGGCCACTTGAGTATCTCTCATAGGCGTAACTGTAAGCTTTTTCCAAATCCTTGGTATATGTTTGAGTGTCATAGAGAGGCGCTAAAGTAATATTATCAACTATTTTCTTTTTTATGGAGGCAAGTTTTTCAGGGTTTGTTGCTAAAGTTAAAGCTAGTGCTTCATATTCATTTTCAGATGTTGTAATTAGTTCAGGAATCTCTAGTGCAGTTAACAAACTGCTAGCTACCCTTGCTGCAAAGCCCTTGCCTACTTTTGTAAGAACTGGCAAACCAACCCACAAAGCATCACTTGCTGTTGTATGAGCATTAAAAGTAAACGTATCTAGAAATAAATCAGCCAGTTTCTGCCTTGCTAAATGCTCTTCAATTTGTAATTTATCAGCAAAAATCAACCGCTCAGATTCAATACCTCGCTTTTTTGCTTCATTTTGTAAATTAATTTCAGATGATATGTTTGTTTTTAGTAGCCATAGTACACTTCCATTAATTTTACTAAGTAAGCGCATCCAAACATCAAATTCCTTTGAAGTAATTTTAAAACTATTATTGAAACAACAAAAAACAAAGCCATCTTCTGGTAAATTAAACTCTTGTCGTGTCAAAGGTTTTTCTGAAACCTTTCTAGATCGATCTTGTGGCATGTAGCAATTTGGGAGATATATGATATTTTCTGAAAAATTACTCTTTGAATCTTCAGAAATTAGGCTTTTATCAGCAATTATATAATCATAATAATTAGAGCCCATAGTTCCAGGATATCCTAAATAGTTTATCTGAATCGG
>ENA-OSJC01004164-OSJC01004164.1-marine-metagenome-genome-assembly--contig:-NODE-4164-length-10031-cov-2.928571_pt1 | contig 10031 bp, 8 predicted proteins | sample MGYA00237885_ERZ534234 | MGnify/ENA primary metagenome ERZ534234 (study PRJEB26413, sample SAMN06343907) | marine metagenome | isolation source: coastal waters | place: Atlantic Ocean: West Antarctic... | reverse complement strand
TCCGCTGACATTGTCAAGCTCGAGAAGCTCGTCGCCGAGATGATCTAAACGAACATCTATTCTTTTTAAAAGCGGCACCCCGAAAGGCGTGCCGCTTTTTTATGGCGCATGGGTCGGCGTGCCCCCTCGGTATTCCAATCCTACGTCCATAACCAAGCTCTGATGCCAAGTAGTGTTTCAATCCCGCGAATATCCTTCAGGAAAAATAATTAAGTGACCTCATAGGAAGAATGGTCGGATGACTAATCCGCAAGAAAGCCCGTCAGCGGACTTGTCGCCGAAGCTTCCCCGATGATCTCCGGAAGTCCTATTTCAAAGGCTGCCCGTCCCGCTTCCGTGGCCTTGGCAAACGCTCTTCCCATCCCGCAAGGATCAGACGCAATCGCAATCGCGGTATTCACCAGCACGGCATCGGCTCCCATTTCCATCGCTTCAGCAGCATGGCTCGGTGCACCGATCCCCGCATCGACCACCACCGGCACTTGGGCTTGATCGATAATGATGCGAATCTGATCCCGCGTCGTAATGCCCTTGTTCGTCCCAATCGGAGCGCCGAGAGGCATCACCGTCGCCACGCCTACTTCCTGCAAGCGCTTTGCCAGCACCGGATCAGCATTAATGTAAGGCAAGACCGTAAAGCCTTCCTTTACCAAAATTTCAGCAGCTTTAAGCGTCTCAATCGGATCGGGAAGAAGGTAAGTTGGGTCTGGATGAATCTCTAGCTTGATCCATTTTGGCAATCCTGCTGCTGCCGCCAGACGAGAAAGCCGGACCGCCTCCTCAGCATTCATCGCCCCACTCGTATTGGGCAAAATAAGATATTTCTCAGAGTCGACAAACTCGAGAATATTGGAAAACGGGTCTTTCTCCCCACTCAAATCAGCGCGCCGAAGCGCAACCGTCACGATTTCTGTGCCGCTGGCTTCAAGCGCATCACGCATCAGCTCAAGCGACGGGAACTTCCCCGTGCCTAGCATGAGGCGCGAGCCAAACTCTCGTCCCGCGATGATTAAAGGCGATGCCATTTCGGTAGTTTAGGAAGGAATAAGATCCTTCACGGCCTCACGCTCTTCACTAAGTTCAGCAACCGAGGCATCCACCTTGGCACGGGAAAATTCATCGAGTTCAACTCCCTGCACAACTTCCCAAGTCTGACCGTTGGTGCGGATCGGCATCGAGGCAATGAGGCCCTCAGGAATTCCATAAGAGCCGTCGGAGCAAATTGCGACGCTCGTCCAATCGCCTTCCGGAGTCGGAGACGTGAGCGACCGCACGGTATCGACCACACCATTTGCAGCAGATGCTGCCGAGCTTTGGCCCCGTGCTTTGATGATCGCCGCACCGCGCTGCTGCACGGTGCTGATGAACTCGCCCTCGAGCCACGCACGGTCACTGATGACGTCGGTCACGGGCTGGCCCTTGATCTTGGCATTGGTAAAATCAGGATACTGCGTTGCGGAGTGATTCCCCCAGATGCACAGGTTGCTCACCACGCTGTTATGAACTCCTGCTTTCGCGGCGAGCTGACTCTTGGCACGATTTTCATCCAGGCGCGTCATTGCAAAGAACTGATTGTTAGGAATGCCTACCGCGTTGTTCATCGCAATAAGGCAATTCGTATTGCAGGGGTTTCCGACGACCAGCGTGCGGACTCCCGGCGCCGCATTGGCAGCAATCGCTTGGCCCTGACCGGTGAAAATTTTTCCGTTAATCCCGAGAAGATCGGCGCGCTCCATACCCGCTTTGCGAGGAACTGAGCCAACAAGAAGGGCCCAGTCGCTACCCTGAAATCCTTCCGCGAGATCGCAAGTAGGAACGATTTCATTGAGAAGCGGAAAAGCGCAGTCATCAAGCTCCATCACCGTGCCTTCAAGCGCGCCCATGGCCGGCTCGATCTCGATCAAGCGAAGATTTACCGGCTGATCAGGTCCAAACATGGAGCCGGACGCGATGCGGGTGAGGAGAGCGTAGCCGATTTGCCCGGCTGCTCCAGTGACTGAGACGGTGATTGGGTCCTTCATAACGATGTCGGAGCAATAACGCTCTCACCCCATCGGGTCAACCTCTTCGCGCTTAGAGTGGCCACATCACCGGAATCAAGAAGCTTGCCAAGATCCAGAGGATGACCGCCAAAGGGAAGCCAGCTCGGAAAAAATCGCCAAATTTGTATCCTCCAGCACCGTAAACAAAGGTGTTCGTCTGGTAGCCGATCGGGGTCACGAAGCTCGCCGAGGAGCCGAACATCACCGCTACAATAAACGGGCGCGCATCCAATCCAAGCTGATGGCTCACGATGATCGAAAGAGGGGTCAGAAGCGCCGCAACCGCATTATTGGAAACCATTTCCGTAAGAACCGCAGCCAGAAGATAGAAAGCCGCGATCAAAATTCTGGGATCCGCATCCCCCACCGTCCCGACCACCCAGTTCGCCAGAAGCATGGCGACGCCCGAAAATTCAAGCGCCTTCCCAAGCCCCAGCATGCCAATAATCATAAAGAGCACCTTCCACTCGATCGCCTGATAAGCCTCGCTGGGTTCTAAGCAACGAGTGACAAGAACAAAAACAGCAGCCGAAAGCGCAATCAGCACGATCGGCACCGGCGCAATCACGCCCGCCCCACCAAGCGCCCCTAGAATCATGAACGCCAGAAGCGCGCCAATCGCCAATGGTGCCTTTTTCTTCCGAACTATCTGCCGCTTCGGCTCCGAGAGGTTCACGAAGTCCTTCTCCTGGAAAAGCTGCTGCATCCGCGTGGCAGGTCCCTGAACCAGCAGCGTGTCACCAAAGGCCAGTTTTACGTCCTCGAAGCGCTCCTGGAGGTTTTTCCCACGACGATGAACCGCCACGATGATCACGCCAAATTTCTGCCTGAAATTCAATTCACGAAGGCTCCGTCCCGCCATCGATGAATCAGGACCAATAATCCCCTCCATCAGCACAGCGGTCTCGGTCCGAACCCCCTCCAGGCCGGTTTCATCTTTCATCGTCGTCATCCCTTCCTCCTTCGAAAGACTCATGATCTCTTCAAGCTTCCCTTTTAAAATAATCTCGTCCGCCTCCTCCAGAATCGTCTCATTCAGCGGCGTCTGCACACGATTCCCGTCACGCACCACATCGATCACCCGCGCCTTCTTCATCTTCTTTAGATAGGTTTCCGTAATCGCCTTCCCAATCAGATCAGAATCCTTCGAAACATAAGCCCGCGTGATAAACTCGCGGGAATCCTTCGAATCGATAAGGGCCGCCAACGTCACCCGATCAGGAAGAAGTTTCTGCCCAATCGTGACGAGGTAGACAAAGGTCACCGCCACAAAAACGAGGCCCAATTTCGTCACCTCGAACATCGAGAAAACCAGATCCGGGCTATGAGCTGCGGCAATCCCCGACGCCACCAAGTTGGTCGATGTTCCAATAATCGTGGTCGTGCCACCAACAATCGCGGCATAGGAAAGCGGAATCAAAAAACGCGACGCCTTCCAGTCCTTACGACGACAAATCGCGAGCACGATCGGCATAAAGACCACCACCACCGGCGTGTTGTTCATGAATCCCGATAGCGCTGCCACGATCAAAATCATCACCACGAGCATCCGGGTCGGACTCGTCGCCGCCACCCTTTCAAACCAATTCCCCAGAATTTCAACCACTCCCGTGCGATCAAGCGCAGCGCTCAAAACAAACATGCACGCGACCGTAATCGGCGCCGGATGAGCAAAGACCCGCAAGGCATCGGCATTAAAACGGCGTATCGCTTCGGACAGTTCGTCTCCCGTTAGATCAAGCGACGGCGCTGCCACTGCAATCGGAAGCACTCCAATTAGAACACAGATCACAAGCGCACTGAGAGAGACGACCTCAGCCGACAACCATTCCTTCACGAAACCCGCGAAAACGAGGACGACGAGAACGACCAATGCGATTTGCTGCCAAGTTTCAATCATACCACTCTGCATGACGCTGCCCTAATCCGAATCAGGGCGCAAGCCGACCTAATTTTTTTCCTGAAATTCTCCTTCATTAGAGATTCAATCTCCCTTTCCACACTTTAGCATTTCCTTGAATTCATTCCTTACCCTAAGCTCGTATACCTTTATATGCGCATCCTCCTGATTGAAGACTACACTCCCCTTCGTGAATCGATCACGGAACACCTGAAAGACACAGGGTTTGCCGTCGACGCGACACCCGACGGAAACGAGGGACTCAAATTTGCCACCAGCCACAAATACGACGCCATCGTGCTCGACCTCATGGTTCCCGGCATCGATGGGCTCAAAATTTTGACCGAACTCCGGAAAAATGGGGATGAAACCCCCATCATTATTACCAGCGCCCTCGATTCGATGGAGAATCGCGTCGAGGGACTCAATGCTGGAGCCGATGACTACCTCATCAAGCCCTTCGGCCTGCCCGAACTCCTTGCCCGCATCCAAGCCCAGACCCGGAAGGTCTACGGAAAGAAAAAGGCCACCATCGAAGTCGGAGATCTCGTCGTTGATCTGAACAGCAAGCGCGTCACCCGGGGAAAGCGGGAAATCGTCCTCACGAAGCGGGAATACGGCCTTTTGGAATATCTCGCTTATCGCGCGGGCGAGATCGTTTCCCGTCAGGAAATCTGGGAACACGTTTATCAGGATGCCGAAGGCGGCTCTAGTAATGCCGTCGACGTCTACGTCAGTTACCTCCGGAAAAAACTGAACGAGGGCGACGAACCAAATCTTCTACAGACCCGCCGCGGGCAGGGATATTTCCTAGATCCGAATGACGGGACCTAATCCATCGATCCTCGGCCGCCTCCTTCTTGGCACCGGTCTGTCCATCCTGCTGATGGTCCTCATGGGCATCTTCATCGTCTACTTTTCGGTCCGAAATTCCTTCATCGAACAAATCGACGTCGATCTCAAATCCACTGCAAACTTAATGGTCTTGGAGTTGGAAACCCAGGGCGGAAATGTCTACCATGAGTGGCTTCTCGATATCGAAGACGACCCTACCCGCGCCCTCGATGACCTCGCCCAAGCCTGGGATGTGCGCACGGGCCAATCGGTTAAGTCACCCGCCCTCGGCCCTCGCGAACTCCCGCGTTTCCATGGTGAACTCAATGAACCTCTCTTTCTCGACGCCACCATCGGCGGAGATCAAAGTATTCGCGCCATCGGAATCCTCGTCAACGCCGTGCCCAAGGACCGTGTCATTGAAGTCCCTGACTACGAGATTCCGCAATTCGTCTTCGTCCTCGCCGCCAGCACCCGACAAAAGGACAACGCTCTGCGCAACCTTCGACAAACGCTCATTTTAGTAGGGCTGGGAACCTTCGTTCTCTGTGGCGTCGCCATCTTCGGCGTGATTAACCAAAGCCTCGTTCCTCTAAAGGATCTCTCCGACCGCCTAGACGCGCGGGAGGACAACCAGCTCGGACGTCCCATCGTCATTTCACACGATTTCCCGAAGGAGCTGCGAGGACTGGTCGTGGGCTACAATCACCTCCTCGAACGAATCGAAGGAGTCCGAAAACGAGAACGGGACTTCTCCTACCATGCCGCCCACGAACTGCGCACCCCCCTCTCAGGAATCAAGATAGTCACCGAACTCGCATTGACCCGTGAACGCTCCGGCGAAGATTATCAAAACCGCTTTCAAAAAGTCGACACCATCGCCGACGGGATGAAAACAACCGTCACCCGACTCATGCAATTTGCGCGACTTCAGGGCGGAAACGAAGTCCTCGTCTTGGGCCGCTTAGATCTCCACGAACTCCTCGATACCGCATGGAAGGAACTCTCGCAAAAAATCATAAAGCGCAAATTAAGCGCTAAATGGGAACTCAATTCTGAACACTTCATCCAAGAAAATGACGCCGAACTCCTGCGCATCCTTGTCAGCAATCTCATCGATAACGCCGCCTCTTACGCCGAGGAAAGCTCTACCATTAAAGTCGGAACGTCCGATGAAAAGAAGCATCTGATCCTCACTATTTCCAATACCATCCCGGAAAAGCTCGAAGAAGACCGCGAGCGCTTCTTCGAACCCTTCTATCGTGCCGATAAAGTCCGCACCCACGGCGAGGGACACTCCGGAATCGGCCTCAGTCTTTGCAAGGAAATCGCCCTCACCATCGGAGCGACCATCAACATCGCTCCCACCGATGAAAAAACATTCGAGGCCAAAGTCTCCATCCCATTCTCTGACCTCTGATCCCCGACCTCCGGGAGCTAAAAAAGCTAAACAAAAAACCCCTCCTTCGGACGCTTACTCCTGAAGGTCACACCGCAATCCCTTTCAAGCACTTGATTTCATGAGCACCAATTCCGCCTCTCCAGAGGCTATCGCCACTTATCTTCACAACATCCGCGAGCGCGTCGGCCAAATCGTGGTCGGACAGGACGTCGTCGTTGAACGAACCATCATCGCCCTCCTCACCTCCGGCCACCTCCTGTTGGAAGGCATGCCCGGCCTCGCGAAGACCCTTCTGGTCAACACGATCTCGAAAGCCCTGCACCTCGACTTCAGCCGCGTCCAGTTCACCATTGACCTCCTCCCCTCCGACATCCTCGGAACCGAGATCCTCGATAGCAAGACAGGCGAATTCCGCACCCACCGGGGCCCCATTTTCACCAACCTCCTCCTCACCGATGAGATCAATCGAGCCGCGCCCAAGGTCCAGGGAGCCCTTCTCGAAGCAATGCAGGAGCGAAAAGTGACCCTCGGCAGCGAAACCTTCTCCCTCCCCACGCCCTTCCTCGTCATCGCGACGCAGAACCCCATCGAGCAATCGGGAACCTTCGAACTCCCCGAAGCCCAGCTCGACCGCTTCATGCTTTGCCACCGTCTCGATTACCCCACCATCGAAGAAGAAGAAGAAATCCTCCGCCGAAACATGAACCTCGGAGTGGAGAAAAAAGGCGATGGGGCCGTCGCCCGAACCGAGTTCGACCTCGTCACCGATGACGCAGTAGGCACTCCTCAGGACCTCATCGATGCCATGGAGGCAACGCACAACATCCACGTCAGCGAAGTCCTCCTCAAGCACGTCGTCGACATCGTCGAGCGCACCCGCAAGCACCCCGAACTCGAACTCGGCTGCTCCCCTCGCGCCGGCATCTCACTCCTCAAAGCCTCCCGCGCCCGCGCCCTCATCCACGGCCGCAACTACGCCATCCCCGAAGACCTCTTCGCCCTCGCCGAAGACGTCTGCCTCCACCGAATCCGGCTCTCCTACGAAGCCCTCGCCGAAGGCCGCACCGCCAAACAAGTCCTCCAAGAAATCCTCGACGCCTCAATCTCATAATCGTAGCAGAGGCTCTTAGCCTCTGAATATCCGACACGATCCGATGATGAAAATCAGGCTTCTATTTGCTGACCTTCATCACCACATCGATAGCGACCTCTCTTCTCATGATTTCAGGAAAACGCCTCGTAGCCAAAACAGCCCAAATCTAGCCCCCAACCAAGTAGTTCAGACTTGAGTGTTAAATGTTCATCCCCTCCTCAACCATCAGTCTTAATCTGCGGATAAACCTCCCCTTTCAAGTCCCCCTCCTTGCTCTAAATAATGCCTAAACTCGAATCAACCCAGCCCCTCGACTCCCGCCAGTTCCTACTCGCGGTAAAGCGTCTTGCCGATTCGCTTTCCTACGGAACCGATCGCTCCCCCTTCCTCGGCCAGGGCCTCGAATTCGTTCAGTCACGCCCCTACGTCCCGGGCGACCCCGTCAAAAGTATCGACTGGCGAGTCACCGCTCGCACCGGCGTCACCCACGTCAAAGAATTCGAATCTCCCAAAAGTCTCCCCGTCTGGTTCATCGTCGATACCTCAGCCTCCATGACCCTCGCTTCCACGAAGCACTCAAAATACGAACTTGCCGTCCAAATCGCCGGCGGCCTCGGTCTCGCCTGCCTCGACCGCGTCTCCCCTGTAGGCATGCTCGGCGGCGGATCCCGCGAGATCAACATCAAGCCCTCACTCTCCCGCGAAACCATCCTCCAATGGCTCCACGAACTCCGCACCTACGACTTCGCTGAGTCCACCCAACTTTCCAGTAAGCTTCTCTCGCTGAATCCTTCCCTCCGCGAACGCAGCCTCATCTTCGTCCTCTCCGACCTCCACGATCCCGGCGCCATCCCCGCCCTCAAACTCCTCGGGCACAAACACGACCTCGCCGTCCTCCTCCTACGAGACCCCGCCGAAGAATCCCTCCCCGGAGCCGGGCTCATCCGAGGACGAGAAGTCGAAACCGGCCGCCAATTCACCATCTCTTCCAAAAAGCAATTCACCTCGCTCGAAGAAAAAACATCCGAACTCAAACGCGCTTCCATCGATCATTTCACGATCCACACCGACCGTCCCTACCTCGCCTCCCTCCGCCTCTTCCTCCAATCCCGCAACCTCCTCGCCCGATGAACAGACTCATCCTTCTCTTCATCTTCCTCACCTTCAAAGCTCACTGTTCAGATCTCACTGTTCAAAGTTCGTCTCCTCTCGGCCTCCCCACCACCATCACCGACCTCTACATCCCCGGTGCCAAAGTCGAACCCATTCCGCAGAAAAACCGCGAAGGCTCACTCGTCATCCGCCTCCTCGAGATCAAACCCGCAGCCGATGGCTTCCGCTACGACCTCGAAGTCTACGGCCTCGACCCCGGCACCCACCAACTCTCCGCTTACCTTCACTACACAAATGGTGACGCCCTCTCCGCATTTGATTCCCAAATCGAAATTACTACCCGACATCCTCTCGACAGCCTTCCCCCACCCGAAGCCCTCAAACCAAACGACCCCGATCGCCTAGGCGGCTACCGCCTCCTCATCCTCATTCTCAGCATCCTCTGGCTCCTCGGCTTCCTCATCATCCTGCTCTACCGCAAAAAACTGCCCCCTCCCCCAGCTCCGCCCACACCCGAGCCCACTCTCCACGAAAAGCTCAACCGCCTCGTCAGCTCCGCCTCAAAAGGCGACCTCCCCGACAACGACCGCGCCCAACTCGAACGCCTCATCATCGGTCACTGGAAACAAAAACTCCCCAACCTCCAAAACCTCTCCCCCGCCAAAGCCCTCATTCAACTCCGCCCCCACCCGGATGCCTCCCCCCTCATCCTAAAACTCGAGCAATGGCTCCACGCCCCCAACCCCGAACTCACCCACAAGGACATCCTCCCGCTCCTCGAGCCCTATCGGGCAAACTCTAAATCCCAGATCGAGAAACCCTAAACACAGAGCCATTCCTTCAACCAAGGCTCAGCTTCCTCTGCGCTCTCTGTGGTCAATCCACCCCCAACCATCAGTCTTAATCTGCGAAATTTGCCGTTACCTATTTCCGTTTCACTCCGGTTACGGTTAAACTCCCCAGCCAAGCAATTCACTCCTCAATCTTCCCTTGTCCTTCGCCTATCCAATCGCGCTCCTCGCGCTCGCCATCCCGATCCTCCTGATCGTGTTCCAATGGCGAACCCACGCCCGTGCCCTCGCGCTTCCTTTCGACCATCAGGAAACAACTCACTCAAAGTGGCTCTCCCGCACTCTCAACCTCGTCAACTCACTCCCGGCTCTCCTCCTCGCCACTTTCATCATTCTCGTCGCCGGACCCCGACAATTCGAGCGCCCAAAAAGCGAACGTGAGCTCACCAACATCATGTTCTGTCTCGATGTCTCAGGTTCCATGATCGCCTCTTTTGGAGAACAAGATCGCTACGAGGTCGCAATGGATTCGCTCAACGAATTCCTCACTTACCGAAAAGGCGACGCCTTTTCTCTCCTCGTCTTTGGCGACGACAACCTCCGCTGGGTCCCGCTCACCACCGACGTCTCTGCCTTCCGCTACGCCCCTCCTTTCCTCCACCCCAGCAAGCTCCCCAATTGGTTCAGTGGCGGCACCTCCATCGGTAAGGCACTCAAGCAGGCCGAAAAATACCTCCTCGAATCTGAAGTCGGTGACCGCATGATCGTCCTCCTCTCCGATGGACAGAGCTTCGATCTCTCCAATGGCAACGATGTCAAAATCGCCCAATCGCTCGCCGAAAATAATATCACCGTT
>ENA-OSJC01004159-OSJC01004159.1-marine-metagenome-genome-assembly--contig:-NODE-4159-length-10039-cov-9.083216_pt1 | contig 10039 bp, 14 predicted proteins | sample MGYA00237885_ERZ534234 | MGnify/ENA primary metagenome ERZ534234 (study PRJEB26413, sample SAMN06343907) | marine metagenome | isolation source: coastal waters | place: Atlantic Ocean: West Antarctic... | reverse complement strand
CTAATTTTCTTTTAGCATTATTTAATATTGCATTAACAAACATACTTTGTTGTTTCTTTATATAATCTTCTTTAGACATCCCTGCTCTTTTAGCTTTTACTCCTATAAACCCATCAGTTCTATCATATCCATGTTTTGGAAATAAATCTTTTTCAAAAATATTAGCAATCATAGTACTATATTCTTCTACAGCTCTTTTTCCAAATCCTTGGTTTATAACTTCATTTAGTTCTTTTTTTAAACTTTTGTTTTCAACTAAATATTTTTTTAAATTGAAGTTTTCCATGTTTATAAATATTAATTCATTATTTCATTATATGTTAGTTCAACTTTATTACCTGTTAATTTACCATCTCTATATAATAAATTTTCAGGTTGAACAGTAGCTCTTAATCCACCAGTAGCTGTTCTGGTAATATCTCTTCTAATATTTACAACGGGTTCTAAATTAAATTTTTCAATATCTCCCATATCCGTAATAATTTTAGTTACTTTAACATTTAAATTATCACCTTTTAATTCAAAATCACTTGGTAAGAACGTTTTATAAACAACTACAGCATCATCGGAACCAAATATAATAGAACCTTCTTCTTTAGATGGTAAATCTGTTACTATAACACCACTAATGGGTTGATTTGTTTCATCATTATACATAAGATTAATTCCTTCTTTAGTATTACCCATTTTATCTACATAAGGTCTAAATACTAATTGGGGAGCATAATCTCCATTTTTGATTTTTTCAGATAATTTATTAACGACTGCTTTATATCTAGTATCTGAGCTTTCCCAGAAACCAGCATTATCCTTTTTTATTGATATTGGATAATCTTTATCACCAATAAGTACTACATCTGCTTTTTTTCCAGAAGCTGTATCATAACCAACATCCTTTATTTCTTTTATATTATTTGTAACATAATTTTTATTGGAGCCATTAAATATAACATTTTTAGCACCTTCATCTAAATATTTTCTAACCTCATTTACTAATATATCTTCATTTTCTGTACCTGCTGAGGCTCTACCTTGTACTCCTGTAGGTTTAATTAAAAATTTAGAGTTTTTATATTTAACTCCTCCTATTGATGACCCTTTTAAGTTAGGATCAAATTCAAAATCTTCAATTTTGTCTATTTTAGAAGCATAATCAAATCGTTCCGCTCTAGGGACTAGTAATTTATAAGTTAATGAGGATTGTTTAACAAAATCATTATCTGTTAAATCAAATTCTTTTTTTAGAATTTCTTTACCAGCTTCAGCATCGTTTTCTTTTAGGATTTTAAATTTAAGAGGTGACTTTTTTTTTTCTACACTTTCTTTAACAATTCGAATTTTTTTCTCATTTGTTACTTTTTTGGGCTTGTCATGCCCCCAACCTTTTGCTTTTAATTTTAAGTGATCATCTTTAACCTTTGCATATTTGCCTTCACCTGTTTTAGGATCATACATCATATGAGGTTTAAATTCCTCTTCTTTTTTTGCTTCAGATAAATCTTCTTCATCACCACCTCCATCATCTGTAATGTCTACATCAGTTTCAGTTTCAGTATCTGTTATTGTAACATTATCTTCTTGTTCGTCAGGACCTTCTGCTCCTGGTGGTTTACCTAGAGTAAGTAAATCTGCAATTGCTTTAGTTGCGTATTCTTCTGCTCCTAAATCTAATAGGTAATATTTTTTACCTTGGATTTTAGCTATATAAGAATCTTTAGCATACATTAGGTAAAAAAATTGGCCATTATGGAGTAGGATTTTAAATGTAGTTGGTTTGGGAGCCATAACATATATTCCCATAACATAATCTCCAAAATGTTTAGTCATTAAATCAGTTAAAGTATCGTTAAGTGACGGATACTTTTTAAGAATATAAGCCATTGGATCATCTTCAAACGAAATAACTTTTTCAGCTTGTGTTTGAATGAAATCCTCTACCTCTTGTTCTAATAGATTTAATATAAATTTTTTACTCGCCATATGCTGCTTTAATAGCTCCACAAACACGTTTTGCAGTCTTTTCAGATCCGTATCTTTCTTCTTGATCTCTAAGACATTTTTCAAAAGGGTAAGAACCTTCAGCCATTCTTTTACCAAGGGCTTCCATTACTCTTTGTTTTTGCTCACCAATATTGTGTTTCTTTTTAAAATATCCTTTTTCCAAACCTTCATCTGTACTATCTAAATCGTTATAAAAATTCTCACGTTCATCGTCTGTCATTTCGTCATTCGATTTTGGAGTACCATCTGGGTTTGTTGGGCCTACAGCTTCTTCTACGTACTTGGAATGTGCTCCAAGATTATTTTCGTTGATAAAGCCTTTTAAGTCAAAGTTGTTCATAATTTTTTATATATCTATAAATATTTACTGTTTATTATTTCTTTTATTGTTTGTACGACTTCCTCCATTACTTGAACGACCTATATTAACTCTTGTTCGAGTTGGGGGGTTTGAAGTATTATTATTTGATCCTCTGGGAGTAGTATGTTGAGAATTAGGTTGAATTACAGGTCTTCTAGGTAACCGTTTTGGTTTAACCTTCGGTCTAATAGGTATGCTATTATTAATAATACTGGGATTATAATAAGTTCTATTGGAATTCCAGTTATTATTGGAGTACAACCACCAATTGTTGTATCCGTAATTGTTGTTGTACCTCCAACTGTTCCAGTACAAGCTAGTGTTGTAACTTGATCTTGTATAATCATAACTTCTATCTTTAATAATATCTTTATAAGGTACTTGTATAGTATCTCCAGTTTCTGTTATTGCTAACATACTTTTTATTTGAGGACGATACAAAGGAACAGTATAAGATCCACATCCTATGATTAAAATTAAGAACAATATAAATAATAATTTTTTCATTTTATTTTTACCTTTGCTTTTTTAGTATTAGGAACTACTTGTTTACCTTTAGATCCTGCTTTTTTCTTTTTAGAAGCTGTTGCTTTTCTTTGTGCCTGTGTTAATGATTGTGCCTTTTTTCTTGGGAGACATCTATCAGGGTTTTTTTGGTTTTTAGATGTACCACAAGGTCCTGCTATATTACCAGCAGAATCTATTCTTACCCAATCTTCTTTTTTAAACCAATCACGTAATGATTCACTAATTGATTCACTAAGTGTTTGTTTTTTTTCTTTTAACTCAGGATGAAATTTAATGTATACCTCATTAGCATCATCTTTTATAGATTCTCCATCTACTTCAACTTCAGCGGGATAAACTTTAACATCTTCTCCATACCAATAGTTAATTTTATAACCGCCTTCTTTAGTTAATTCTACAATTAAACCTCTTTTATAATCATCTTCTTCGGCTTGTAAAATAATTTTTTTACCTCGTGGTAAAATTAATGCGGCTCCAGGAACTTTATTTTCATTTTCTTTATCTTCCATTATTTTTCGTCTTTCCAAATATCACCTTTACGACAACGAACTACAGCACCACTAGCGTATGCTGAGGGCCAAGTGTCATATTTGCGTTTTGCTATTCTTGTGCAACGATCATCTTTTTTTTCACTTATATTATAATCCATGTAATTAACTAACCCTGTAGGTAATTTCATTTTCTTTTTATAAGCTACTTTTCCTGCTTTAGGAACCTTGCCTAATTTTTTTCTAACGATACCCATTGAAGGATTAGACTTTTTTTCATCTATTTCGTTTGTATTTTCTTTAAGTTGTGCGATTTTAGCTTTTACTATATTTTTAAACTCTTCTCCAGCTTCTTTTCCGAAGTTACCATCAACTATTCTAAGTGTTTTACGGTACTGATACATAAAGTCCTCAGCAGCAATCTTAGCTTTTAAAGAAGGAGATTCATTGTCTGAAACTACTTTTTCATTTACACTACCTTTTGATATAGAATCTGATTTGACAATACGGACTATTTCTCCTCTATCATCATCGTCTGTAGCAAATACTTCATATTTACCGAATTTTTTACCATGTAATTTACTTCCAAAATCTGATAGATCTTGTTGTGATCCACGTACATCAATTCTGTCTGATTGGTCACTTACATTAAATTTTAAATCTTCAAATTGTGATTCAAGGGATTGAGCTATTCTTTCTAAATCTTCTTTAGTTTCAGATAAATCAATGGGGTCATTAACATTTTGTCCTTTAGTAAAAATTCCAGATTGTGGACCTAATCCAAGTTGAGCCTGTCTTCCTTTACTCCATTCTTCTTTTAATTTAAAATCAAAAGCATCCGCTATTGTTTTTCTAAAATCTTCTAACTCATCGTCGTTAAATTTTTTAAATGTAGTAGCTCTTAATTTATCAATAAGATCTCTAGCTACAGTATACCCTTTACTTGGTGATTTACCTGGGAATGATGAATCTTCTTTTAGTTTATTAAGTTTAATTTTCATTATTCGTTTATTAAAATTTTTAGACAACCACTACCTTTTATTACTCTATGCCATTGACCTTCGCGTATGAATATACGACCTTTTATTGGCTTAGGCAACTCATTATCAAATTGAATTTGCCAATCAGTTTCTTCAATAGGTGTTATATTTCTATTTTTCCTATCTCGATGCCACACTAACTCCTTACTATCAATATTTTCTGGAAAATGCCTTACATGATTTTCTTCAAAAGTGTAATCTGTGTAAGCTGCCATTCTACCAAAATGTGTTTTTATTAGCGCCTAAACCTAATGCTTTAGCATAACGTGGTAAATTACAAGACCAATAACCTGCTGTGGTTCTATCTTTTTTATTTTTACAATTATGACGTGCTGCGAATGCATTACGTGCTACTTTATTATTGATTTTTGCTCTTAAACCACCAGAACCAAATGATACTTTTTTAACTTTGTCTCCGTTTTTAACGTAAACATAGTATGCTTTTGAACCACCACGTTTTGGTTTATTTAATGATACTTCTTTGCCCTTAAATTCGGCTTCAAATATTTTCTGTGTAAAACCTTTAGCAGCTAACATTTTAATTAGTTCTTTTGTTGTAGCTGCAGGACCGATTTGATAATCGTTTTCACCCTCTATATCAGCTATAAACCCAACACGTGCTCTATTAATAGTAGCTGAATTTCCTTTGTTGTCATCATAGATACCTAGAGCATCTTCTCTTTCGTTAATAAAAGGAATATCTAAAGGAACGGGGCTACCATTAAGATCACCATACTTTCCAATATCTGTATTGTTAATCCAATATTTATCTCCTTCACTTATGTTTAATACACCTTCATTAAATAACTCTCTCGCCTCAGCAAAAAATTCAACATATGCATTTGAACCAATTCTAAAAACACATTCTGAAAGACTAATTTTATGTGTTTGATGGAACAATAAACCTGGAGAAGCATTTACTCCTTCTTGTAGAGAAATACCTTCTGATGTTTTTGCTATGATTTTTTCTTTATATGGGGCTAATTCAGTAAAACTAAAAGATTGGGTAGTACCTGTAGATTCTAATTCTACAGTATAAAATGGATGTTCTGCCATTGTAACTGTAGCTTTATCCCCATTTTTAGTAGTTACTACATCTCCTATAGAAAATTTACTTGATATATTAGCAATGTTTTCTATAGCCTCTCTAACTAAATATCGAAGCTTTAGTATATCCATAATAGATTTATTTCTTTTTAGCCTTCTTTATAGCCTTATCTTTAGCAGCCATGTAATCATCAGAATCAATATCACCATCTCCATCATGATCTTTACCTTTCTTTTCGTATTTTAAACCTTCAGCTTCTAATACTTCACGAAGTTTTTCAATCATTCCTTCTACTTTAGATAATTTTTCATACAAACCATCTGATTCAGTACTTAAAGATTCTCTCATGTTAGGGTTGGAAACAGCCTCAGACATATTTTTTTCAATTTGACCTTTAATTTCATCAATTGAACCTTCTAATTCTTTTAATTTAGCTTGGCCTTTTTTATAAGTTTCCTTTAATTGGATGTCTCTTTCTTTTATAAGTTTTTTAGCTACTGTTTTTGCTTTGTTTTCAGATTTATATACCCCGTAAACAGTTTCACGTTGTAATCCTTTTGCAACAAATTCAAATACATCACCTTTACCAACTAATTCTTCCATTGAAGATTTTTTAGAAGGTTTAGAAACGTAATACATTTCTCCAATTTGATCTTCTAAGGTTGGTAATTTTTCTTCAGTTTTTGATACATCTTCACTTTTAGGTTCTTCGTTAGAACGTTCTTTTAACCAAGAAGAAATGTCTTCTTTTATTAATTTTTTTAAGTCTGTGCGTTTCATATTATGTAAATTAGTCCATTATAAATATATAAAGATATTATAACGTAGTTTCCTTTGCTTTTTTAATTTCTAGTTTAATTTTTTTAATTAATTTGGGATCTATACTCCCCCCAACCCAGTTCTCCATATCTCCATCTTCAGAAATAAAAGTATCCTCAGATTCATTAACCCAAGCATCAACAGATTGTTCAACATCATCTAAATATGTATCTTTGTTTTTATTCATTAATGCACGAGAATATTTATAAAACTTTTCACCGCCATCTACTCTTAAAGTAGTTTCATAATCTATTTGACACTGAAAGCATTGTTTATGTATAACCCACATTTGCTTGTTTAGTTTATCAGCTTTCATTGCTTTTTTACAATTAGGACAAACTAGGGGCATTTTAACTAATTCTCGTATTTTATCGTGTTTGGTGATGGTTTGTTTTAGACCATTAAGTATAGTCCATGTTTTACCGTTTTCCTTCCATGTATCACCCTCACCATAGTTTAATTTTTTCTTTTCATAACCCGCAGTAATTTTAGTACGATTACTAGTTTGGCCAGTAATAATATTTCTAGCTCTTTGTAAGTCTTCGGGTGAAAATTCTTTTTTTAATTGTGTGCTCATAAACCTAACTTTGATAACTCATTTATAACTTGGTTGGTTGATACAAATCTAATACCTATCCCACCAGCTGATTTCCATTTTTGTATGTTACTTTCTCTATCATCTATTAATATACTAGTTGGTGTAGCATATTGGTCTTTATTCCAAGATAATTTTAAAGGTGTACCTGGAATGTTTCTTTTAACCCATAACCCTTTTCCTATACGAGATGATTCATCCCTAGATGGAGATGATAATATTATTGGTTTAAAAGGTTTAACATATTTCCATAATTGTTCACCTTCAGGCATCCATGGCATACCAACCCAAAATCTAACTCCTATTTGTTTATCAATTAAATCCCAAAATTCTTCTTGTGCTTTTTTTCCACCATATTCTATAGTTTTTTGAGCAGTAAACTCTTCAGGTGTTACACCAGCAAATTGTTCAAAACGTCTTTCAAAATCCGTTAAAACCCCATCCATGTCAACATATAATGTATATGCATCCTCAATATCTTCTTTTAAAAGATCCATCAGATTACCCTTAATATTACTCATATATGTTCGTATTATCTCTACCATATTGTCTCATTATAACCGCTGCTAAAGAATTAGCTTCATTTTCTTCAGGTGAACCATCTTCTCCTGAATTGTCTTTTAACCCATCATCCATATTTTGCATGTGGTGTACTAATTCATGTGCGAAGGATCTACAGATGTCTTTTGGGTGACGATCTGTAATGTAAAGCACAACAGCCATATCCGACGGATCGTAGTATGCTGTTATTCCAAAAATACCTTGTGCATTTTCTTCATCTTGGCGTAGATGCAAAGAGGGGACATTCTCAAAATTGAATTCCTTATGTGCTGCTTTGTATATTTCTGCTAGTGCTTCTTTTAATTCCATTATGCTTCTGTTTCTAAGTCATCTTCCATAGCAACATCATCGTCTCCTCCTGAATCATCAAATGTTTCTTCATCACTTACTTCTTCTTTATCATCTACTTTAGGAGGAAGGGGTTGTGTTAGAAGTCTATTTAAAGCTCTCATTGCTTCTGCTTCTTCATTCATAGATAACCAATAATCTTTACTTAATATTTTTGCTACTATTTATGTTTGCTCAATTGCTAACATAAATGATTGAGAATTATGTAGGAAAATTTCATATGAGGGAGGAACTGTATTTACCGCTTTAATATAATCAACATATCTTACAATTGGTTTTAATTGTAAGTCATTTTCAAGAGCTCCTAAAATTTCAGGGGGGACTGGGTATTTTTCCTCCATCAATAGTTTGATGGTTTTTTGAATATGTTCTCTAAGTGGTTTCATATTATTTAAATAAGCCTGAAGCTAAATATTTTTCTTCAGATTGCGGCTCCATACCCATTACGTCTGTTGGGTCTGTTGTTTGTACTTGTCTAAATCCTTTTGCTTCTTTTTCTGATAGCTCAAGGTCTAATTTTGCTTTTTTAAGAGACTCCCACTGCTTTCTTGCTTTAGAAACAAATGCTTCAGGTACTGTAAGTCCTTCTCTAGCATATTCATGTACTAATTCTTCATCTGTACTTCCACCATCGAATGCTTTAAAAAAGCGTTTCATAGCTCCCTCCATTAGTTTTGGTCTTTTTCTATGTTTATCCATATTTTCCATTAAGCTATTTTGGCTATTAGACATTTCATAATCTAAATAATGATAAACAGCTGACATATAATCAGAGGCTTTTGTAATTTTAGATTGAACCCAAGAAGGTAATTGAGTCATATCATCCATCATTTGAGTTAATTTTATTGAATATTCAGCTGCTTTTTGTAGTTGCATTTTTGCATGGCGACCTTCATGATCAACAAAATTATTTTCACCCATACTATTTGTATGCATTTCTTTTTTGATAAATTCTTGATCTCCAACTTTTACCTTATCTCCTTTGTCTGCTTTTTGCATAGCTTGACCAAAGGCATTTCCCTCTGAGGGCTCTTCTCCCATCATTGATTCTTCTTTTTCTTCTTCCATTTGTGTTGCTTTTTTAATGTTAGCTGCCATGTTAGCAAATCTATCAGCTTCTGATTTATTTTTAAATATTTTAAGTTTTTTATCACCTCCGGTTGCTGGTTCTAGTTCGAAAGCTAATCCAGCTTCATTCATTCCTTTATTCATATGAGTACCAAATTTATTCATGGCTAGTGCTTGTTTTTTGTTAATATCTTTTAAGTTTGTTGGGAAAGGTATACCATATTTTGATTTAAAATGGTTTTTCCAAAATTCAGAGTCTCCTACTTGATCAAATATGTCTTTTAATCTTTTAGCAACAATTGGTAAATCTTCAGCTTCCCAAATCCCCGGTGGTCTGCCTGTTTTAGTAAAGCGAGAACCCCCTATACCTTGTGTGGTCAGGGTGGCACTTCCGTAGGCATTATCACCTACAGTTTCGTTTAACATTTTTATTATATCTTTCATTTTAAAATCTTGTAAATTTAGTTCTATTTGGGTTGCCTGTTGCATTTACTTTTTCCATTCCTCGAGTATGCATACCTTGGCTTCCTTCTCCTGAGTTTTTATCAGTGTAATTATGGATTTCTTCTTCGTCGTCAACAAAAGGTCTAGGAGAAGTAATATCATTTCCATCAGTAGCATTACCACCACTAGAGCCAGTACCAGTATATTCTTTAATATACTGTTTTATTAGTTCTTTAAGTTCTCTTTTAGTCATTGAGTTCTTTTTCTATTTGTTCTCTTCTTTCTTGTGACGCTTTAGTAATGTCATTAGTTATTTTTTCTTTATCAATACCCCCTACCCATCTTTCAACTTCACCATGTTCAGATACAAATCCTTCATTTGAAGCATTTACTGCATTTAATAAATATGACTCAAGCTCATTTAATATGCTTAAATCATTTTTAGCTTTTAGATTTTTTATATAATCATCATATTCACCACGTATTTTAAGTTTTCCCTCATACTCAACAACACAATTAAAGCATTTTTTATGAAGTCTATAATTAGGTTTATCTAATCTACTTTTCATTACATTACTACATTTAGGGCAACATAAAGGCATAAATACTTCTTTTTTTATTGAGTCAAGCTTAGAGACTGTTTGTTTAATGCCATTTTTAATAGTCCAGGTTTTTTTATTTTCCTCCCAAACATCACCTTCTTTACGTTCAATTTCTTTTTTACTATAACCTATCTGC
>ENA-OSJC01004157-OSJC01004157.1-marine-metagenome-genome-assembly--contig:-NODE-4157-length-10041-cov-2.698715_pt1 | contig 10041 bp, 10 predicted proteins | sample MGYA00237885_ERZ534234 | MGnify/ENA primary metagenome ERZ534234 (study PRJEB26413, sample SAMN06343907) | marine metagenome | isolation source: coastal waters | place: Atlantic Ocean: West Antarctic... | reverse complement strand
ATGATGTGATGCAGGTGAATTTAAAAGCGGCCTTTAAACTGTGCCAAGGTGTGATGCGCGGTATGATGAAAAGTCGTAGTGGTCGCATTATCAATATTACATCAATCGTTGGTGTAACCGGAAATCCGGGTCAAGTGAACTATGCGGCATCAAAAGCAGGTATGATTGGCATGTCAAAAAGCTTCGCACATGAACTTGCCTCAAGAAATATTACAGTTAATTGTATTGCACCGGGTTTTATCGAAAGTCCGATGACAGACGGTCTTACCGATGATCAAAAAACATCGCTTTTGGTCAATGTTCCTGCGGGTCGCCTTGGTAAGGGTGACGAGATTGCAGCGGGTGTTTTATACCTTGCAAGTGATGAAGCAGAGTATATTACAGGGCAAACTTTGCACATAAATGGTGGCATGGCGATGATTTAGTGCTTTGCAATTATTATTTAATTGTGTTAGGAAGCCCCAAACTCTAGTTTAAGAGTTAACAGATTATTTAACATAGGCTTTGATGAAAGCCATAATTTAAGGAATAAGAAATGAGCAATGTAGCTGAACGCGTTAAAAATATCGTTGTAGAACACCTAGGTGTTGAAGAAGATAAAGTAACTGACACTTCAAGCTTTATCGACGATCTTGGCGCAGATAGCCTTGACACAGTAGAGCTAGTAATGGCTTTTGAAGAAGAATTCGGTTGTGAAATCCCTGATGATGCAGCAGAAAAAATTCTTACTGTTAAAGATGCCATTGAATTCATCGATGCAAATGGCTAATTGCAGGGTTTATCTCTGAAGAATTTAAAGACCGCGAATCGTGATTATCTATTATTTTAGATAAAAATGATGTTCGCGGTCTTGTTATATGTGACATTTTTAGGTAGCATCACATACAATAAATCAATAATAAAAAGGTTTAACGAATGAGACGAGTTGTTATTACCGGGCTGGGGATGGTATCTCCATTAGCCTCTGGGGTTGAAGAGACATGGAAAAGACTTATCGCTGGCGAAAGTGGCGCAGGTCCAATTACACGTTTTGACACCGAAGGTATGTCTGCAAAAGTAGCATGTGAAGTGAGACTTGGTGACGGATCCGACGGTACCTTTAATCCAGATGACTGGATGGAGCCAAAAAACCGCAAACGTGTTGATGATTTCATTCTTTACGGAATGGCTGCCGTTGATATGGCAATGGAAGACAGCGGCTATGTTGCTGAAACTATTGAACAAAAATGGCGTTCTGGTGCTCTTATCGGAGCTGGTATAGGTGGCCTTCCTGCGATCAGCGACGAAGCCGTCAATCTTCATGAACGTGGTCCACGCCGTGTAAGCCCACATTTTATTCCACGTTGTTTGATTAATCTAGTAGCTGGTAACGCATCTATTCGTCATGGACTTATGGGACCAAATCACGCGGTTGTAACCGCTTGTGCGTCTGGTACACATGCTATTGGTGATGCAGCGCGCCTTATCGCGCTTGATGATGCCGATGTAATGATAGCCGGCGGTGCAGAGGCAACAATTTGTCGCCTTGGTGTTGCTGGTTTTAACCAGGCACGTGCCTTAAGTACTCATTTCAATGATACGCCTGAAAAAGCGTCTCGTCCTTATGACAAAGACCGTGACGGTTTTGTAATGGGTGAGGGTGCTGGCATGATGATTTTAGAAGAATATGAACACGCTAAAAAACGTGGCGCAAAAATTTATGGTGAAGTGGTTGGATATGGTCTTTCTGGCGATGCACATCACGTAACGGCACCGTCACCAGACGGTAGCGGCGGTTACCGCGCGATGGCAGCGGCACTTAAACGTTCTGGCTTAACGCCGCATGATATTGGTTATGTAAACGCTCACGGTACCTCAACACCACTTGGCGATGAAATTGAATTTAACGCTGTGAAACGTATGTTCGGTGAAGCGTCTGGTACAATGGCAATGTCATCTACGAAATCGGCGATTGGTCACCTTCTTGGTGCGGCTGGTGCGGTTGAGGCGGTGTTCAGTGTTCTTGCAATGACACGCGGTGAACTTCCGCCGACGCTTAACCTTGATAACCCATCAGATGGTATTGACGGCATCAACCTTGTCGCCCATGAAGCTCAGCAAAAGACGGGTATTAAAGCCGTTCTTTCAAACAGCTTCGGTTTTGGTGGCACAAACGCGTCGATCATTATCAAGGCGGTTTAATTCCCTGATGAAGGGAATAAAAAAATATATCATTTTATTAATCGCTGGCAGCGCTGCATTTGCAGCGCTGTTTGGCATTTTGGGCTACCGCGCATTTCATGATCCAAATGAAACCGTAGTGGAAAGCGTTTTTTTAGTACCAAATGGGCAAGGCCTTATCCGTACAGCACGTATCCTTCACGAAGAAGGCTTGATCACCGATCAAGACATCTTCAAAGCTGGCGTGATGCTTAAGGGGCAGGAGCGTAACCTAAAAGCCGGTGAGTTTCTTATTCTCGCAGAGAGCTCAATGGATGATATTTTAAATGTCCTTGTAAAAGGCGAGGTAATTCAACACAGCCTAACAATCCCCGAAGGTTGGACCAGTTATCAGATTACCGAATATCTGAATGAACTTTATAATCTAACCGATCCATTGGAAGCGATGCCAATAGAAGGCAGCATCTTACCAGAAACATATAATTATACGTTGGGTACAAGCCGAATTGATTTACTTGCTCAGATGCAAAAAGCTCAAAGTGATCTTATTGATGAACTTTGGAACGGACGAGATGATGATCTTCCTATTGACACAAAAGAAGACGCTATCATTTTGGCGTCAATTGTTGAGCGAGAAACAGGAATAGCTAGCGAACGATCACACGTCGCTGGCGCCTTCATTAACCGTCTTAACAAAGGTATTCGCCTACAATCCGATCCAACTATTATCTATGGAATAGATCCAAAAGGGTTTTTAGGTCGCGGATTAAGACGCAGTGAAATTGCAGATGCAGAAAATCCTTATAACACCTACCAAATCAACCGCCTTCCACCTGGGCCAATCGCGCATCCAGGACGAGCATCCATCGAAGCAGTACTCCATCCCATGAAAACGGAAGATATATATTTCGTCGCGGACGGAAGCGGCGGCCACGTGTTTTCAAAAACACTCGCAGAGCATAAACGAAACGTCGCGAACTGGCGTAGAGTAGAAGCGGCGAATAAAAAATAATTTAAATAAACACTACTGACATAATGCTGTCAGTAGGCCTTTGTTATATACCTTTTACCAAACACTATTTAAAGGAATATTACAATGTACACACTATATCACCATCCCGTATCACAAACTGCAAGACGCGTTCAAGCATTGCTTGAAGTTGCAAACTTACCTTATGAATTAAACCATGTTTCCTTTGAAATAGGGCAGCATAAATCAATCGAATATACCTCAACGAACCCAAACCAACAGGTCCCGACATTAATAGATGGCGATATCAAAATTTTTGAATCGAATGCCAGCTTAAGATATTTATGTTTCAAGCATGGTTTAGATGAATGGTATCCAACTGATTTATCAAGACGCGCTGCTGTTGAACAGTGGTTAGACTGGGGACAATGCCGTCTTGGCCCAGCAGTTGTGAATATTGTATTATATACAGTCTGGATGCCTGAACTAAATAATACTGCTGCAATTCAATCAGGTCACGACACAATGGCAATTCTTAGGCCATTATTATCGGCAGGACTTGAAGGCCAAGATTACTTAACCGGTGACACACCAACTATCGCTGATATATCCCTTGCGAGTAGCATAACTCAACTCGGCTTTGCTAATGCATTACCAACGGAAACAAATATTGTTGATTGGATGGCACGGGTTTGTGAAATCCCGGGTGTGATGATTACTTTACCTAAAAAAGAAGCCGCTTAATATTATGCTTGTCTAATTATTCCACTACTGCCATCATACTGACAAAGTTTGCAGTAGTGGAATTTAACAGGAAACAAAATGAGACGATCTGATAGATTATTTCAAATCATTCAAGTATTAAGGAGTGCATCACGTAATCCTATTACCGCTGGGCAAATAGCCGAAGAATTAGAAACATCGGTTAGAACCATTTACCGTGATATTGCCGACCTTATGGCGCAGCGCGTTCCGATCCGAGGCGAAACTGGGGTTGGTTATGTACTTGAAAGCGGATATGACATGCCGCCACTTATGCTGACGGAAGAAGAAGTGGAAGCAGCATTATTAGGTGCACAGTGGGTAGCAACTCAGGGTGATATTGGTCTAGCAAATAGTGCGAGGGATTTAATATCAAAAATTGGGGCCGTCATTCCCGATGAAATGCAATCCATTGTTCTTGAACCTATTACGATGACCCCAAAGTTTGGGGAAGCGGAAGTGGACAATATTGATATGCAGAGCTTAAGAAACGCTATACGGCATAGAAATAAACTAAATATTTCCTATAAAGATGCCAAAGATATTCCAAGTGCGAGGATAATCTGGCCTATTGCGATTGCATACTTTTCAACAGTAAGATTAATCATCGCATGGTGCGAAATGCGTAATGATTTTCGCCATTTTCGTACAGACCGCATTAATTCATGGGAAGCATTGGATGATAAATTCATTAAATCGGTCAGTGCCTTACGCAATGAGTGGTGGGATAAGGAAAAGAACAAATCTACGCTTTAATTTATTTGTTTGGTAGCGCTCTCAACATTTTTTCTAAAATAAAATCGGGTACTAAATTAAAAGCGATCCCTGCGATGATGCGCATTTGCCAAGGGAAGGTGATAAGGCCTTTGTTTTTGGCGAGGTCGCGGCGAATTATTTTGGCGGCGCGGGTCGCTTCCATGTAGAATGGCATTTTGAAATTGTTTTTGTCTGTGATGCGACTGCGGACGAAGCCGGGGCAGATGACGTTGATTTGTATGTTGTTTGCGTGATAGAAGCCGCGTAAGGCTTCACCGTATCCTTTAACCGCGACCTTGCTTGCTGAATAGGCAGGGGCAGAGGGCATCCCACGGTATCCGGCAATAGAGGATATCAATGCAATTTGACCAGCGCCTTGTTTTTTCATTTTTTCAATTGATGGATGGGTTGTGTTAAAAACGCCGCCGAGGTTAGTATCAAATATTTCTGTGACATGAGCATCAATATCACCATCAGATTTAAATGATTTACCAATCCCCGCGTTTGCAATGACCAGATCAAGGTTTGTAATGCCATCAATCCAATCCTTCATTTGGGTTTTATCGGTTACATTGATTACCTTGGTCGTAACGGTAGCGCCCTTCGTGCGGCACTTCGCCGAAACCTCGTTCAAACGTTGTTGATTACGACCCGAAATGTAAAGTGTGATGCCGAAATCGGCGTATTCCATCGCCAATGCTTCGCCGATACCGCTGCTTGCGCCAGTAATCAATATGGATTTAGGGTTTTTCAATGGGCAACTTCCTGCTATATCTAATTTAATTTAAACAACAATACTGAGTATTATGACTTTATCAAGTATGACAGGCTTTGGCCGCGCGCAAGGACATTTTGGAAATTATAGCTGGGTGTGGGAAATCAGAAGCGTCAACGGCAAAGGTTTAGATGTCCGCATGCGTATTCCACCGGGACTTGATTCTTTCGATCAGTATATCAAAAATACGATAAAGAAATCTATCACGCGCGGCAGTGTTAATGTGTCATTACAGCTTTCAAAAGATGATAGCGAAACGGATGTCATTGTTAATGAAGATGCTTTGGATAAACTTATCGCGGTTGCAAAATTAGCGGCAAATAAACATGGCCTTCCGATGCCATCATTGGATAGCTTGCTTTCAATTCGTGACGTTGTTGAAATAGGTATTAAAGAAGACGACGAAGATGAAATTATAGCGCGCAATGAAGCTTTAAAAGCAAACTTCGACGAAGCCGTAAATGCGTTGAAAGCATCGAGGGACACCGAAGGCGATGCAACGCGGACAATGCTTTGCAATGTGATCAATGAAGTTGAAAACCTTCTTAATCAAGCCGAAGAGATTGCAGTCACGCAACCCGCAGTATTAAAAGCAAAGTTTGAAGAAAAGATCGCAACGCTTTTTGATAACAATCAAGGGCTTGATCAAGACCGAATGGCTCAAGAAGTCGTTCTTCTTGCAACCAAAGCCGATATCAAGGAAGAGACCGACCGATTACGTGCTCATATTGCTTCCGCAAGAAACTTACTTGATGAAACAGGTATCGTTGGCCGTAAGTTTGATTTTCTTACACAAGAGTTTAGCCGCGAAGCTAATACCTTATGTTCCAAATCATCCGATATTGGTTTAACCAACGTCGGCCTTTCCCTAAAAACATCCATAGATCAAATCCGCGAACAAGTTCAGAATGTCGAATAACGCTATTGCGGTTTGCGGCTACTCACTGACCCCAACATCAGCTTTGTATTTTTCAAATACTTCTGAAAAGAGTTGAATGTCGCTCTCGAATGTTTCGGGCAACAATGGTCCGAAGCTAAAGCGGAACATGTCCATATAGGGGCTAATGTAACTTGGGTCTTTTGAATGTGGTCTGCCCATGTCGCAATCTCTGCCTGCTAAAATCGCGGCACCTTTCTCAAAGAGACGGTTATTGAGTTCATCAGAATTCATTCCTTTCGGCAACTGCATCCAGTGATAAAAACCGCCTTTGCCGGTAAACACTTTCAAGCCCATTTTTTCAAAAGCTTCGCCGTAGCGGGTCCGTTGCCAATCGTAATGCTCTTCTATTGCTTTACGTTGTAATACCGCTCGTTCTGGTTTGAACAGCTCTACAGCATACATCTGGCTAGGATGCGATACGCCGCCCATACCAAAGGAACTAAAGTTAGAAAGAGTTTCAATGTTCTTTTTCGACGCGATCATCCAACCAATTCGAATGCCAGGTGACTGGAAGCCTTTGGTGCAAGCGCCAGTTATAAATACGTTGGAGTTATCTAAGTCACTGACATACTGCAATCCGCTGACGGAGGGCGAGTGAAACATCTCATAAGCTTCATCCAACAAAATTCCGTTTTGAGATTGCTCTGCCATCTGCATTAGTTCTTTGAGTTCATCGCCCGCACGAGCGTGCCCAGTGGGATTGCCTGGGTTGGAAATTACTGAAAACAGATTTGTCTTGTGATTTAAACCCGACCGTTCAAAATATTCTGCGTTGGAAGGGTGGAAATTGTTCTCAGGGGTCATCGCGACTGTTTTCCAGTCGACGTTTGTATTGGTTAAGATATCTAAATATGCCGGCCACTCGACATTTCCGATACGAATTTGGATGTCTTTTTTCAAGAGTGCGAGGGTAATGAGGATGCCAGGTCGACCGCCCGCAAATACCATCACATTATCTGGAGTAATATTTGAGCCGTAGTGGGTGTTGTAATAGTCGACAATAGTCTCCCGCAAGAGTGGATGACCCCATGCTTTGGGATAGAGTCTATCATCATTGGTCACGTCAACGGATGTTGGAAGTTCAGGACCGTTAAATTTTGTCAAGGGTGTCGTCAGAGGGAAACCCTGAGACCATGGGTGCGTACCCTCGGCTCCCATGAACTCTCCATAAACGTCTTTGAACGCATAAAGCGTTTCGTATATTCCCATAGGGGGTACGTCATCATTAAGAAAAGAATTCATAGATTTTTTTGTTGCTGTCATGGTTGGCTACTACTTCCTATTATCTAATTAAGAATAACTAATATCATGCTACTTTGTAACGGTCTAGGTTCATGTAATAGAAGTTAAGAAAAATAGCGATGTTGTGTTTATTAAATTTATAGATTAATTATCAAAACTTACATATCATGCTAAGTATGTGTAAATATGAATATTTACTGAATTGTTTTTAAAAAATGTTGTTATCCTAATCCATAAGAAGGTACAGAATGTCGAATGGTATTAAAAGAAGAGGGTTGCTCCTCGTGTTGTCGTCTCCTTCAGGGGCTGGAAAATCAACGCTTTCGCGTAACTTGCTTGAAAACGATGATAATATCAGTATGTCTGTTTCAATGACGACACGCGCACCGCGCTCGGCTGAGGTTGATGGTAAGGATTACCATTTCGCGACACAGGCTGAATTTGACGAACTTGTTAATGATGATGGTTTCTTGGAACATGCAACCGTGTTTGAAAATTCATATGGTACACCAGCGGCGCCCGTTGAAGCGGCCCTTCGTGATGGTAAAGACGTATTGTTTGATATCGATTGGCAGGGAACGCAGCAGCTTAACCAACGTATTGGATCGGACTTGGTACGTGTATTTATTTTACCGCCAAGTAAATCAGAGCTTTTAAACCGACTTAAAACCCGCGCGCAAGATAGTGATGAAGTTGTTGCAAAACGCATGACAAAGGCCAATTCAGAGATTAGTCATTGGGCGGAATATGATTACGTAATTATCAATGATGATTTGGAAAGTGCGAAAGTTGAGCTTTCCAATATATTAAAAGCAGAACGTATGAAGCGCGCTCGTCAAACGGGACTGGCTGATTTCGTTAGTGATTTGACTAAAGATTAAACAATCCCAAGCGCTCGCAGGTCTATCTTTCCATTCTTAACGGGCGGGCACCAATAATAGGCGCCAGTGATCGGCAGGGTGAATTTAAAGATACCATCCATAATGCTGTCATCTTGGCCCATCATACGGTCCATAATGTCTTCAAAGGCATTAAATGAATGACCAAAAGCAACGAACATAAGTCCACCATCCATACCAACGGCCCAAGGCATTGAACGCCTTAACATAAAAGCTTCCGGCTCAAAATCTTCTTGTGCGGATCTTTTAACATGAGCGGACGAGGGGGCGTCATATTCTTCATTATCGCTAATATGACGGCCAATTGTGTCGTCTTTTTCTTTGGTGCTCATTTCATCGAGTATCTCAAAGTCATGAATCCATTGTTGAACGGCGACAAAGCTGCTGCCTTTTAAACCATCTTCGGCGTCACAAAGGATCGCGGCTTTGATGGCATCTTCGCCTTTAGGGTTTTCTGTACCGTCTTCATAGCCACTTAAATCGCGATTTTCAGCATACTGAAAACTATCAAGGGCGCTGGTAAGCTCAAAGGCGGGCAGGCACAGTTCTTCTAATTTGCGTGATTGATGAAATAACGCACCTCGGTCAGAACCACGTAACCAAATCCAAAGATCATCAGGGGTTGATGGAATTTCAATTTCACCGACGCTTTGTGCCGGTATTGTTCGAAGTCCAGGAATGTTTTTGCCGATTGCTTTTACAAGATTATAACTTAAACCAAATGCCATGTGGTCTACTTCAATATAGTCTCTAAGGGATTTTAAAGTCTCAACAATATTTTCTTCATTGGATACGGCAAAAGTTATATAGCGTGCGAGCTTAGTTTCTTCTGCGAGGATTGCGGGTTGTGCGAGTTCCATGCGTTTAATATTCCTTTGCAAGGCGGCAGAAATCCTCGATTGAGAGTTCTTCAGCTCGAGAGGTTGCTTTGATACCTGCTGCTTCTAATTTTGGTAATGGGTCAACGCCTAATGCTTTTAGGCTTGCACGCAACATTTTGCGGCGTTGATTGAACGCGGCAGAAACTAAACGTTCCAATTTTTTTTGTTTTGGTGCGTCTTGCGCTTCTTCGCGGGGAATAATTTGTACGATACAGGAAGTCACCTTCGGTGGCGGTATAAAGGCCTGTCTAGAAATATCAAATAAAATTTCGCAATCAGCACGGTACTGACAAAGGACGGAAAGGCGTCCATAAGCTTTTGTACGTGGTTCTGCGACAATACGCTGGCCAACTTCTTTTTGAAACATGAGGGTTAGCGATTTAAACCATGGTTTCCAATTTTGTGCCGTCATCCATTTCACAAGTAGTGCAGTTCCCACATTGTATGGAAGGTTTGCAACGATGTGGACATCTCTGCCCTCTGTGTCGCCAATCAGCGACATCTCATCCATTTTTAAGGCATCACCCTCATAAACCGTAAGCGCGCCGTTATAGGCGTCGGAAACGTTTTTAAGAGCGTTAATGCAACGATGATCCATTTCAACGGCGACAACTCGTGCAGCACCATTCATAAGCAAGCCACGCGTAAGGGCACCC
>ENA-OSJC01004155-OSJC01004155.1-marine-metagenome-genome-assembly--contig:-NODE-4155-length-10047-cov-27.542628_pt1 | contig 10047 bp, 12 predicted proteins | sample MGYA00237885_ERZ534234 | MGnify/ENA primary metagenome ERZ534234 (study PRJEB26413, sample SAMN06343907) | marine metagenome | isolation source: coastal waters | place: Atlantic Ocean: West Antarctic... | reverse complement strand
TTGGAGAGGTACTTAATCCTAATCAGCCTCTTTCTAGGTCAGAAGCTATTTTAAAGCTTAAAGAATCTAAGGATCTGTTAGAACTGGGTTTAATCGAGCAAGCTGCATATGAAACTCTTAGAAAGAAGCTTACTCCAATTATCATGAAAAATTAATTTACTATATTTAAGAAAATAATTTTATGAAAAAAATAATATATCTCTCTCTATTAACTATCTTTTTATCTCCCTGTCTTTCAGCTCAAGATTTTGGGGTTTCTTGTGAATACTTTGGTTTTAAAGCAACTGCCTTAAATGCTCAATCAAATGAGCAGGATATGGCTACAGCAGTAATTAAATTATATGAAAAATTTGAGATTAGCGATAATCTAAATGTTGTCGCAAAAATTGGATATGCATTAAATTTTGAATTTATTCCTTTTGAGTTGGGTCTCGCTCTTAACCTTTCCGATAATTTGCTTTTAAATATTGGAGGTGGGCTTTATCAAATGACTGATGAGAGATGGGTAACTTCTGGTCTTGATGGGGAATCTGCTAGCGATAATGAAATGGGATTATATGCAGGTATTTCTTATAACTTCTCTAAAAACCTTTCCTTATTACTAACTTTTAATTCTTTTGAATTTCCTGATAGTGAAAATCCAAATTCTGGCCTGTCGTTGCAAGGGTATTCTGCAGGAATTTCTTATAACTTTGGTTCTAAATTTTAAAATTTTAATTTATGATTAAAAAACAGCTATTAACTCTACTTCTTATATTTAATTTCTCTTTCTCACAAGCTCAAACTCAAGTTGATATATTTACCAATTATGGTGATATTAGACTTGAACTCTTTGATTCATTAGTGCCAATCACAGTAAATAATTTTGTTGATCTTGTAAATCAAAATTTTTATGATGGAGTTATATTTCATAGAGTTATTAATAATTTCATGATTCAAGGTGGTGATGGTTCTCCAGCGCCTCCAGCAATAACGGATGAGTTTGATAGTACTCTTAGTAATGTCCAGGGAACAATATCTATGGCTAATAGTGGTCCTAATACTGGAACATGTCAGTTCTTTATTAATTTAGTTGATAATACCTATTTAGATTTTGACCAAGCTCCCTTAAGCTCCAAACACCCTGTTTTTGGTTATGCTTTAACTGGATTTAACATAGTGCAAACTATTGGTGGAGTTCAAACTAATTTTAATGATGTTCCTTACGTTGATGTTGTAATGGATAGTGTTAGAGTAGTAGGTGTTTCTTTAGCAGTCGATATCAACTCATCAAATAAGAAAAGAAAACTTTTAAAGGTTATTGATTTTATGGGAAGAGCAGTAAAACCCAATTCCTCTTTGCCCCAGATTCATATTTATGACAATGGTCAAATTGAAAAGAAAATTTCTATCTTTTAAGAATACCAATTTTTCATGTTTAAACAATCGTCTATTTACTTTATGTCTTTTGCATATATATATGTAGGTATAAAGCATTTTATTGAGCCTGAATGGTTTGTTCCTATTGTTCCCGACTATTTACCTTACCACTATTCATTAGTATATATAAGCGGTTTTTTTGAGGTGCTCTTTGGATTATTACTTCTTTTTAAAAAGTATAGAAAAATTGCGTGCTGGGGACTTATCTTATTATTGATAGCTGTTTTCCCCGCAAATATTTTCTTAGCACAAAATTTAGAGGCCCAAGCTGCCATGAATATTACCCAAGAATTTGCTTGGTATCGATTACCTTTTCAATTTTTATTTATAATAACTGCTTACTGGCATTCAAAATAATGATTTATGATTTACAATAGAACTTACTCTGATAATGATACAGAAAATGAGATTAATAATTTAATAGGAAAGAGTTTTTCATTTCTAAAAATATTAAAATTAGGAGGGGTAGGCTCTAGCAGATTTATTATTGAATCAGCCTCAGAAAAGTTTTTAAATTCTCTTAACAAGGTGGCTGATATTAATTATTGCAATATTGAACTAAGACCAAAAGGAGTAATGGTAAATATCACTCAACAACTTAACCTTCACTCTTGGGTTATCCCTTATTACAAGCTTGTAATATTTGACAGCCAATCATTTAGTATTCATTGCGATGGGTTGAATATTAAGCTTACAAAAGATAGAAACTATCGTAATAATAAAAGCTTTAACTCTAAGATGATGAAATTAAAGAATGAGTATCTTAAAAATATAGAAAGTCCTTTAAATTGATTTATTCAATAACAATTTTTCTCTCTACTGTTCCATCAGAATAAATATATAATAAGGGCTTGTTAGGAATGTTTTTTGTTTTATTTCCTAGCATATCTGTTATCATAAATAATTTTTTATTTGACTTATCTCCTTCAGATATTCCGCTTAGTGAGTAGCTGTAGAAAGAAGTGTCTGAAACACAGCCATTACTGTCAGTTACTAAAAGCCAAAAAGTACCATTTCCTGTTGGGTCTAATATTGAGGATGTTTCTCCTGTGCTCCAATTATAGCTATAAGGAGGTATTCCACCGTAAGCGCCAGCCTCTAAATCTTGGCCTGAAGGACTAATATAAGCAGTTGGATTACTGCTTGAGTTAATAAGTAAATGTATTCTTCCTCTTTCCGGTGGAGGCTCATGAAAATATGATCCAGAAGGTGGGGATGTAGTAGACAGTGATGACTGAACGCCACACCAATGTATTGCTGTTAGTTTACCATCTAAAACAATTGCACTATCGCTAGTAGAATAAGAACTAAACATTTCTCCTGAACTAATTTCATTCTTAGCACCTACAACGGCATAGTATTTATTTTTTTCAATATTCACGCTACAACTTGTCCAGCCATATGGAACATTCTGTGCTCCAAATAATAGGGTGTGTGGGTTAGTAACTCCAGCCAATAAGTCTGTATAATCATACGGCATTGTATCCGTATTATTTAATGCTGTAAACTCAATTATTTCTATTGACTGGTGCATAGCAAATGCTCCAGGTCCTTGCGGGTCACCATCACCAGTTAGAAAACCAATTATCTCAAACGCAGATTCTGCTTTAAACCAAAAACCTCTTGTTCTATTTAGTTGTGCATAAGGGGTGCTCTCAGGTCCAAACATTAATGAATCTGTCTGCTCACATTGAAATTGAGAGAATGATAAAAAGGGTAGAGTTACAAAGAAAAGAAGAGTTAATATTCGCATGATTAAATTTTATTTTATTCTCAAAAATAATTAAATTTTATTTAATTTTAAAAAATAATTTTAGAATATATAAAGATGAGTAGAAATATTAAAATATTAATTTATTTTTTCCTTTTAGGAATGACGCTTACTTTTCTTTACTTTAGATTTAGTAATACATAAATGAATAGACATGAGTTATTTAAAGCAGAAAGCAGATTTTAATCATAAAATAGGTATAAAAATCTATATGATTTCCACTACATTACTTTTAGTAAAATTTTTTCCTCAATTAATTTCCTTAGATTGGTATTGGTATGCAGCAATTCTGTTGTTAGCTTACTCTTACTGTATTAAAAGGGCTTTCATGGATTAGTATGCGTTTTATTATACTGATTTTAATACTTGTTTTATCTAATAGTTTATTTGCTGCAAAAATAGATACTGTTATAATTTTTAGTAAGGCCATGGGCAAAGAGATCCCTAATCTTGTTATTTCTCCAAATAGTAGTTCGAACTCCTCAGTTTCTTACCCTGTAGTTTATTTACTGCATGGGGCAGGAGGAAGCTTTTTAGATTGGAGCTCTAATGTAGCAGGCTTATCCCAATATTGTGATAATAATGAGCTTATACTTGTTTGTCCTGATGCTGGATTTAATAGCTGGTATTTTGATAGCCCAGTGGATAGCTCTTTTAGGTATGAGACCTATATAACACAAGAGCTTATTACTCAAGTAGATCTTCTTTATCCGACAATAATCAACTCGAAGTTTAGAGCAATTACTGGACTAAGTATGGGCGGGCATGGCGCATTTTATTTAGCAATTAGAAACCAAAATATATTTAGCTTTGCAGGCAGTATGAGTGGGGGTTTAGATATTCGTCCATTTAAAAACAATTGGAGTCTTGCGGATCGGCTAGGCGATTTTACTAGCAATCAGAAAAACTGGGAAATAAATACCGTTACAAATATGGTCAAGCAATTAGATAATTCTGATCTTGAATTAATATTTGATTGTGGTAAACAAGACTTTTTCTTTGAGGTAAATAATATTTTTCATCAAAAGCTTTTAGATAATAATATTCCACATATTTATAATGTTAACGAAGGAAGTCATAATTGGAACTACTGGAGTAAGGCTATTTTTACTCACTTAAATTTTTTTACAAATAAATTTCAACAACAATGAAACCTATATTTTTTCACTTCTTAATTATACTTTTTAGTCTATCTACATGCTTTGGCCAAAATACGGAGGTCAATTATTTTAAGAAACTTAACTCTAAAGAAAAGAATGTGATTGTTAATAAGGGAACAGAATATCCTTTCACTGGAGAATATAATAAACACTTTGAATTAGGGTCTTATCATTGCAAGGCCTGCGATAGTCCTCTTTATCGTTCTAATTCTAAGTTTGAATCTAATTGCGGATGGCCTTCTTTTGATGATGAGATTAAGGACGCTGTTACCAGACATTCAGATAATAAGTTAGGATATAATAGAATAGAAATATGTTGTTCTAAGTGTGGAGGTCATCTAGGCCATGTGTTTAAAGGGGAGAAGTTAACCCCTAAAAATGTGCGTCATTGTGTTAATTCTATTTCTTTAGTTTTTAAACCATTAGTGCCCAATAAATAATAATAAACTTAACTATCTTTGTAAAAATAAATAATTATGAAAAAAATATTTCTCTCTATATTCTCAATCTTTGTTATCTCTTCTGTTGATGCACAGGTACTTCATACTGTAAATAGTGGTAATTTTTACTACACACCTACATCATTAACAATTAATGTTGGCGATACAGTTAAGTGGATAAATGATAATGGTTATCACAACGTAAATTTTGATATTAACTCTATAAGCGGTTCTAGCTATAACAATCCGGTATCTTTTATTTCTTCTCCAACTAATAATGCAGATATGTATACTTACGTTTTTACGGTATCAGGAACATATCAGTATGACTGTTCAGTTGGATCACATGCAGCAAATGGAATGGTCGGAACAATTATTGTAAATGGTTCTTCTACAGCACTAGCGGAACTAGCTACCACATTCCCAAAAAGTTTCCAGATTTTTAATCTTTACGGAAAACGTACTACAAAGAAATATAATACCCCATTAATCTATATCTATGAGGATGGCTCTTCACAAAAGAAGTTTTTAATAAAGTAGTATGATTATAAAATGAGAGTTAATTATTGCTTGTATGTTTTTGTTGATATACCCTTAACATTAATAGGGATGCTATACAAGAAATTATATTTTCTCTTTTTTCTTTTCCCACTATCCTGTTTTTATAATAAGTCAGAATAAATACATGAACTACTTCCTAAAAATAATTTTAACTTTTTTTCTAGTGCTTTCTTCACTTTCTTTTTCTGGACAAAGCTTAAAGGACATGACTTTTGGGTCTGAATACAGCTTGGATGTTATTAGTTGGAATTTAGAGTGGTTCCCAAAAAATGGACAAACAACTTTGGATTCACTAGCATTAATTATTAATACTATTAAGCCCGAAGTAATTGCTTTGCAAGAAATAAATGATGTATCTGCTTTTAATACTCTTTTAACGATGCTGCCTCTTTATGAGGGCAGCTACTCTAGTTTTTCTAATCTTAAGCTTGCTTATATCTATAAGAAAAGCTTAACCATCAATAATATATTTACTATTTCTAGTAATGCTACATATAATTTTGCTGGAAGGCCTCCTTACTGCTTAGAATTAGTTTATGATAATCAAACCTTTTTCTTAGTAAATAATCACCTTAAATGTTGTGGAGATGGTGCCCTACAGCTTTCTGACTCTTCAGATGAGGAGTGTAGAAGGTTAAATGCAATGACAATTATTAAGCAGTATATTGATGATAATTTAAATAATGAAAATGTAATTGTCCTGGGTGATCTAAACGATATCCTTACAGATAATGTTGCTAATAATATTTTTCAGGATATTATTAATGATAGTAGTAATTATGTATTTGCAGATATTGATATTGCTAATGGACCTTCTAATAATTGGTCTTATCCTAACTGGCCTTCTCACATAGACCATATTTTAATTACCAATGAGTTGTTTCCATTATTTGAAAATGATAGTAGCTATATTGATCTTATTAATGTAAAAGATTTTCTTGCAGGAGGTTTTTCTGCATACGATAATATCCTCTCTGATCATGTGCCTATTGGGATGAGCTTACATACGGGGAATTTCTCGTCACTTATTAATATTAATAATAACAGTGATAAGCAGCTAATAAAAAAAATTGATTTAATGGGTAGAGAAGCAGTACATGCTTATAATCAACCTTTAATCTATATTTATAATAATGGAGAAGTTGAGAAAAAGATATTTGTTAAATAATTATTTCTTGTATTGCTTTAAAGATATGAACTGTCAGATAAAGAATCTATTTTTTGAATAAATGGATATTAAAATAAATAAACTCTCTTCCTATATTAAAGGCTTTAAAAAACCTTTAATAATTGCTGGTCCCTGCAGTGCAGAGTCTAATAAACAACTTTTAGATACCGCTTATGCATTGCAAAAAACTAAGACCTCAATTTTTAGAGCTGGCATTTGGAAACCAAGGACTAGGCCTAATAGCTTTGAAGGAGTAGGAGTAAAGGGCTTAGAATGGCTTAATAACGTTCAAAAAGAGACTGGCTTGAAGGTTATGACTGAGGTTGCTAATGCCAAGCATGTAGAACAGGTTTTGAAAAGTAATATTGATATGTTATGGGTAGGAGCTAGAACTACTGTTAATCCTTTTGCTGTGCAAGAGATTGCAGAATCTCTTAGAGGAGTTGATATCCCTGTTTTTATTAAAAACCCTATTAACCCTGACATGAACCTTTGGCTTGGAGCTATTGAAAGGTTTGCCAATATTGGCTGTGAGAAGTTAGTAGCTATCCATAGGGGGTTCTTTTCTTATGGCTCTAAAAAATACCGTAATATGCCTCAGTGGCAACTTCCTGTAGAGCTCAAAAGAATACTCCCTAATATTCCTATTATTTGTGACCCCTCTCATATAGCTGGTTCTAGAGTTCTTATTGAATCCGTATCTCAAAAAGCTATAGACTTAAATTTTGATGGTTTAATGATTGAATCTCATATAGATCCTGATAATGCCCTTAGTGATAAAGGTCAACAGATTTCTCCTAATGAGCTGGGTATTCTTGTGGCTAAGTTAGTTATTAGACATAACACTATAAGCGATAAAGATTTTGAATTGTCGTTAGAAGAATTAAGATCTCAAATAGATTCTTTAGACAATGATTTAATCGCTACTCTTATGAATAGAATGAATATTGCTGAGCTTATTGGAAAACATAAAAAAGAAAATGATGTTACTATTTTACAGCCTTTAAGGTGGGAATATATATTAGAAAACAGAACTTTTAATGGGCTAAAAAGTGGTTTAAGTAAAGATTTTATGACCTTATTGCTTAGAGCTATTCATCAAGAATCTATTAATATACAGACCGACATCATGAATAATAAAAATAGAAAATAATTTTTTATAAGTTATTTTTAATCAGTTGTTTATAATTATTTACATCAACTTATTATTTAATAAAAAAGCCTGAACATTTGTTCAGGCTTTTTTAATTTATAAGGATTTGTTTACTACTGAATAATTAGTTTTTTATTTACTATACCATTATTCGTTGTGATCTCTAAAAAGTAAACTCCATTAGAATTATTAGATAAGTCTATTTGTTTTGTATACTCCCCAATAAACTGCTCTAAGTCTTGTGTATAAATTACTTCTCCTAAAAGATTTAACACTTTAATTCTTAAGCTTTGAATATCCTCTGAGATAAAAGAGATGTTAAAAATATCACTTGATGGGTTAGGATAAATATTTAAGTTATTGATTGTTGATCCCCCTTCATTTTTAATCATTGTTCCTGGTTGAGTCCACAATACAGGGTTTGTCCACCACGATCTAAATGCGGTGATGTTAGAATCACAGAATGTTCTTCCCTGAGCTCTGTAGGACTGTCCAGGAGTTAAGCCGAACTTATTCACAGTAAGTGTTGGGTAGTATACCCCAAAGCCACCAGCTGTTCCCCAAGTTGCCCCTGAAGTATCTACTCTTAAAGCAACTCTAGCAAAAACATATGCTCCTGTAGTATCCCAAGAAAATGTAGCTTTAGCTTGATTACCATTAAATGTTTGTACACTTAAGTTAGTCATAGGAGGACAATCTGCTCCCGTAGTAAAGCTTGTAGGAGTTGAATATCCTGACTCCGTTCCACCACAGTAGAAAGCTTTCATCTTGAACTGATAAGTAGTTGCTGCTGTTAAGAACTGTAATCTCTTTTCAGTTGTATTAAGACCAAAGTTACATAGTCCATTACCAACACCTGCTGACTTAGTCACCCAAGACCCATAAGTACCATCAGAATTAACAACTCTAAATCTTAAAAAGTATTTGAATACCATACAAGAGTTATCGTTCATATTATCCCATGAAACAGAAGCTTTAGTATCTGTAGTCCAGTTAACAGATAATCCAGAAGGAACAGGATTTAGGCAGTATGTACATGAACCATCGTCACATCCTGCTAGGGGATTATAGTTGTTAGCTAAGGTATCCATACATCCAGGAATTGAATAAATACAACTTCCATCATCTATGTAAGCACAAGGATTATAGTTACACGAACCTGGGTCAGTACATCCAATGAATGTATAACAACATGATCCATCATCGACATTGGCATTCGAATCATAATTTAAGGCTGTTGAGTCTGTACACCCATTATATAAACAAGAGCCATCATCTACATTTGCTGTGGTATCATAATTTAATGATAGGCTATCTGTACATCCAAAAGCAGGGGGGTGGTGGGCAATAATTACCGCCTTCATTCCCTGAGTTACATGGGGTTGACATACATAGTAAAATGTATGGCAATCAACTGGAATATAGTATCCTGTTGAGCCAAAGCCAAAATTAAAACCTCCATTAGAGCTGGTGCCATCATTGATCCATGTGCTGTCACTTACTTCAACAGCATTATGGCTATTTCCAAGAATAAAATTTATTGTATCTCCTACATCACATACTATTGTGTCAGGAAGAAAGTTCAGTCCTGCAGTAGTTATTGTATATGAAGAGTAATCACAAGTTCCATCATCTTCTGTTGCTAGGGAATCATAATTAAGAGCTAAAGAGTCCATACAACCAGGCACTGGAGGAGTCCATGCAGCGATAGCGTTATCTAATAAAGATTCTATTGTTCCCGCTGAACTTGTAGAAACACAGTAAGCAGGACACATCGTAGTATATGAGCTGTCTGGATAGATAACATAAAAACTAGGGGTGTAGTATAGTTGATAATTTATTCCAGTAGGAGAGACATTGTCTGCAATAGGAAAAGTTCCTCCGTGGGCAGATTGAAAATTAGCAATATCTGTGCTATCTGTATTTGAATTAATTTCTAGTCCTAGAAATCGTGCAGCATTTGTTCCGTTAGGACCATTTGTCTGGTAAGAGCTTTCTACATAAGGAGCATATTGAATACAATGTCCACAGGTAGTACTTAGTAATTCTAGAACAACAACATAACCACTATCTAGGTAATCATATATTGTGTGTGAGGTGCCATTTATATCCGTGACTGTAAAGTTTGGGGCATAGCCTGTCCCATCTAGTCTTCCTTGCTGAGAATATGAAGACAAGGACATAATTATTAAACTTACTAGTAAAGTAATTTTTTTCATATTAATTTTTTTATAAATCTTATTTCTATTTAATTATTTGGATAGATAAAATAATATTTTTTCTAAGATATTAAATTTCTATTGAATAATTATTTTTCTATTTACTAAATATTGCTCTGTAGTAATCTCTAAGAAGTATACTCCTTTTGAGTTACC
>ENA-OSJC01004154-OSJC01004154.1-marine-metagenome-genome-assembly--contig:-NODE-4154-length-10048-cov-4.501153_pt1 | contig 10048 bp, 8 predicted proteins | sample MGYA00237885_ERZ534234 | MGnify/ENA primary metagenome ERZ534234 (study PRJEB26413, sample SAMN06343907) | marine metagenome | isolation source: coastal waters | place: Atlantic Ocean: West Antarctic... | reverse complement strand
ACGGCTAGGTATGGTGACTTTTACGCTGATTTTGGTCTATGTCGGTATAGCACTGCTCGATTCGCTGCACTTCCGTCGAGCGTTGGAACCTGTTGAGGGGACGCAAAGCAGTAGTGAGCGCTTTTACGACAATCAGGTCACCAGCGCACTGGACGTGATGCTGGCGGGGATGGGGGAGCGCTTTGAACGGACTTATTCTTCACCCTTTGCACTGAAGTCCTTTGCGAAAGAAAACATGAAGGATGAAAAGGGCGCGTTATACAGAGACTTTCCCCTGCTTGACTACGCAGGGCGCCATCTTTCAAAGCCCGCGGAGCGCTGGGCAGATGTTCTTACAAAGACTATCGGGGCTCTGATTTGGGGCCTATTGATCTCAGCGGTATTGGTCGGATTGCAATGGGCTCTTTTGCGCCGCAGTTCACTGCCTTGGTATGCCTCATGGGTGACACAGACGGTGGTTATTTGTCTGGCGGTGTGGCTGGTGCTTATCAGTCCTTACTATCATGTGTTGGGCACCGATCGCGGTGGAGCCGATGTAGCCTATCAGAGCATCAAGGGTGTGCGAACAGCCGTGCTGCTGGGAACGTTGGCAACGCTAATAATGCTGCCTATTGCCGTTACTCTCGGCGTGATGGCTGGATATTTTAAGGGCTGGGTAGATGACGTGGTGCAGTATCTTTACACTACCATGAGTTCCATTCCCGGAATTTTGCTGATTGCGGCGTCTGTACTGTTGTTTCAGGTGTATATCGATTTACATCCGGATTTCTTTTCTACCGGCATGGAAAAAGCCGATGCGCGATTTATTGCGCTGTGTTTTATTTTGGGTGTCACAAGTTGGTCTTCCCTTTGCCGTTTGATCCGCGCCGAAACACTCAAAATCAGTCAGCTGGAATTTGTTCAGGCCGCCCACGCTTTTGGCGTAAGTCACAGCCGTATCGTGACACGCCATATATTGCCCAATGTTGTCCACATTATTTTGATTACCTTTGTGCTTGATTTTAGTTCCTTGGTGTTAGCAGAAGCGGTGCTGTCTTATATTGGGGTGGGCATTGATCCTGCGATGGGCAGTTGGGGCAACATGATTAACAGCGCTCGATCTGAATTGTCTCGTGAGCCTGTCGTGTGGTGGACACTCAGTGGGGCGTTCTTCTTCATGTTTGTGCTCGTGCTGGCAGCCAATCTGTTTGCGGACTTGGTGCGTGATGCCTTTGATCCGCGCACTGGATCAGGAGTCGTTTCCACATGACGGGGCGGTCTACTGTTGTTATGCAGGTACAGAATCTCCAAGTGAACGTATTGGAGACCGGCGACACCATACTCAATGGCGTCAGCTTCGAGTTAAAGGCGGGCGAGATATTCGCGCTGGTCGGTGAGTCTGGTAGTGGTAAATCGGTCACCTCTCTTGCGGCGATGCGTCTGTTGCCAACGGCTCTGGCGATTACCCGCGGCGAGGTGCGGATTGCCGGCTTGGACTTGTTGGAACTGCCGGAAGCGGAGATGCAGACAGTGCGCGGTGAGCGTGTGGCAATGATTTTCCAAAATGCCATGTCTGCCTTAAATCCAGTGCAGACGGCTGGTGAGCAGGTCGCTGAGACTCTGCATTTGCATACATCGCTAAGAGGCGGCGCACTTCGGCAGCGGGTTTTGCAATTATTTGCAGAGGTGGGTATTCAAAGCCCAAATGAACGGTATGGCTTTTATCCGCACCAGTTGTCAGGTGGTCAGCAGCAGCGCGTGATGATCGCTATGGCACTGGCCTGTGAGCCCGATATTCTCATCGCTGATGAGCCCACGACCGCACTTGATGTCACTATCCAGCAACAGGTTTTAGCGCTGATCAGAGGTTTGACCCGCTCGCGCCATTTGGCGGTGTTGCTCATCACGCACGATATGGGCGTGGTCAGAAATACGGCTGATGAGGTAGCGGTTATGTATCGTGGCGAAATTATCGAGCAAGCCCCCGTGGATAATTTTTTTCGTAATCCCAAAGAGGCCTACAGCCGGAGACTGATTGAAGCTTTGCCGGATCTTACAGATTTCCATGGTGCCTTTGAAGGCGAGGCGTTGTTGCAACTGGATAATGTCAAAGTACACTTTCCGATTCGCAAGGGGGTTTTGCAGCGCGCATCAGATTACGTTCGAGCTGTCGACGGCGTGTCACTCAGCATTGGTCGGGGAGAGACCTATGCACTGGTGGGTGAGTCCGGCAGTGGCAAGTCGACTCTCGGCCGTGCCATCCTGAATCTTGACCGAATTTCGGCAGGTAAAATAACCTTCCAAGGCGTGCCGATACATTCACTGAACCGACGGGCTTTACTGCCATATCGGAAGAAAATTCAGGTGATATTTCAGAACCCCTTTGCTTCCATGAATCCGCGTCTCACTTTAAAAGAGATTATTTATGAGGGTGTGGATAGCCTCATGGACCTGCCAGCTGCAGAACGAGAACAGCGTATAAGTGCGTTACTTGAGCGCGTACAACTGGGTGCTGAGTTTAGCCAACGTTATCCGCACGAACTGTCCGGTGGACAGTTACAACGTGTCGCCATAGCGCGGGCGTTGGCGGTAGAACCTGAGTTGATTATTTGCGATGAGCCTACCAGTGCGTTGGATGTTTCGATCCGTGCAGAGGTATTGGAGCTTCTGCAGGAATTGCAGAGCGAGTTTGGGGTCTCCTACCTTTTCATTACGCATGACTTGTCTATTGTTCCCGGTTTGGCACATCGGGTGGGCGTCATGCAGTCGGGCAGATTGGTGGAGCAGGGTACGGCTGAAGAAATTCTAACGCGTCCGCAACACCCGTATACTCGGGCCCTGTTGGCCTCCGTACCGCGGGTTGATGCAGGCTGGTCAACAGACAATAAGAAGAAGTGACGAGATAAATGGTGCACAAAGCGTGTTCGCCACTTTGGTCAACAGTAACATTGACCAAGTGCTGGTGTCATTGGCGCCGAGGCTCGATGCGGCGGTTATTGAACCTCAGATCCGCGGCTTTGCAATGGCAGATCTACCGACCGGAAAATTGAACGTCAGCAGCGTGGCTTAGTCTATTATCTCCTCCCTACCCAAAGATGCCATAGTGCACTCGTTATGTGGCAGATTGGAATAGGCCTACTATTTTTCGGTTGTTATATCGGCCGGCGCCAGCAAATCTGTGGATTGCGATGGCGTCAAACCGATGAAACTTGTATTGATCTACAGTAGAATAATAGCCTTTTGCGATTGGGTAGCTGTATCAGCTGCATCCTATAGAAACTAATTCAGAGAACAACAGTATGAAGAATTACAAAATCGCCTTGTTGGCGGGAGACGGTATTGGCCCTGAAATCATGCGTGAGGCAGTGAAAATATTTCGCCTGATAGAAGAACGTAACGATGTCACATTCACTTTGGTTGAAGCAGATTTCGGTGCGGCTGCGTATTTCAAGTGCGGTCATCCTTTTCCCGAGGAGACAAAGGCAATTTGTGATGAAGCCGATGCTATCATCAAGGGCCCTATCGGCCTGAGTCATGAAGAGTCGAAAAAAATTCCGGTCGATATGCAGCCGGAACGGGGCGCACTATTACCTCTGCGCCGGCGCTACAACACGTTCGCAAATTTCCGTCCGGTATCGTTGCCGAAGGCTCTGGCACATTTTTCTCCGTTAAAGCCTGAGATCATTGGTGAGGGTATCGATTTGGTCATGGTGCGTGAATTAGTCGGTGGCCTGTACTTCGGTGAGAAGGAAGTCGGAGTGAACGAACAGGGCTTGCGCTATGTTAAGGAGACCTTGGAGTATGACGAGGGGCAGATCTGCCGCATCATGCACGAGGCACTGCGGCTATCAATGCGCCGCAAAAAGGTACTGCACAATATTCACAAGAGCAATGTTTTGAAGTCTAGCGTGTTGTGGAATGAGGTGCTGGAAGAAGTTGCTGTGGAATATCCGGAAGTAGAGATCAAGCACATCCTGGTCGATGCGGCTGCCACGCAGTTGTGTCTCAACCCTGGGCAGTTTGATGTCATGGTGATGGAAAATATGTTCGGCGATATCCTGAGTGACCAGGGTGGGGGCATTCTGGGTTCTCTGGGATTGATGCCCTCTGCCTGTAAGGGGCCTGAAAAAAGTTACTACGAGCCCTCTCATGGTTCTGCGCCGGATATAGCAGGGCAGAACATTGCCAATCCGTATTCTATGATTGGCTCCGTTGCTATGATGCTGGAAGACAGCTTCGGTATGGTGGAAGAGTCGAAAAATGTCTGGACGGCGATGCAGAGTGTGTTTGGTGACGGCTATTCTACGCCGGACCTGTCGAAGCCAGGCAGCGGTGTTAAAATGATTAAAACCGCCGAGTTCGGCGATAAGGTGGTGGCGGCGCTGAGGGCTATGCCTGCAGTAGTGTAGCGCCCTGAGACTTCTGGAAGCTCGCTACGGCTGAGCTGATGAACGTTCGTGCAACTGTAAATTAATGATCCGCAGCGCAGCCAGTATGCTGGCAAAAACCTGGTTCGAGTGCACTCCCCGGGTTTTTGTTTCCTGCCCATTGCAGTCCCAGGTGATAACACATTCTGTCAACGCATTGGTGTGGCCGCCCCTGGGGATGCGCACTTCATAGTCCGCCAGTTTTGGTAGTACATAATTTTTTGATGCCATGACTTCATTCATGGCGTAGATAAAAGCATCAAAACCGCCGTTACCTGAGCCGGTAGCCTGCTGGATATCCCCATCAACATCTACACGTATAGTCACAGTCGAGTTCAGGTTCAGTTCGCTGGTGACGGAGCAGTGGAGTAATTTGATGTGGTGATAATTCTTGCTTTCAAGTACCTCGGCAATGATGAAGGGCAGGTCTTCGGTGGTAATCAGTTCTTTGGAGTCACCCAGTTTGACGATTCTCGCCAGCACCCTTTGTTGGTTTTCCACGGACAGTTCCAGCCCCAGTGCTTCTAGGTTTTTGGTTAATGAGGCTTTGCCGCTCATCTTCCCTAATGCGTAACTGCGGGTTCGGGAGAAACGCTCTGGGCTAAGTCGAGTTTTGTAGAGGCCGCCTTTGCTGTCTCCGTCTGCGTGAATGCCTGCCGTTTGGGTGAATACGTCGGCCCCTACGATGGGTGCATTTGCGGGCACTCTTTTACCGGAGAAAGATTCCACCATGGCGCTGAGTTGTACGATGTAGCTTTCATCGATTGACAGGTTAATGCCCATCTTATCGCGCAAAACAACGCTGATTTCAGCCATTGATGCATTGCCGGCCCTTTCTCCCAAGCAGTTGACGGTGCAGTGTACTGAACGCACTCCGGCTCGAACCGCAGCCATAACATTGGCGGTGGCTAGGCCATAGTCGTTGTGGGGATGAAAATCAAACTGTTGCTCCGGGTAGCGCGCTGTCATATCGCTGAGACTATCAAAGACCTCTTGCGGTGACATAACGCCCAGAGTGTCAGGCAACATGAAGTGACGTATCCCACAATCCTTGAGCTGATCCATCATGTTGTAAACGTAGTCACGACTGTTCAGGTAACCGTTCGACCAGTCCTCGAGGTATGCGTTGACCTGCAACCCTTTGCCCAGCGCATAGTTTACGGTTTGTAAGATTTCAGACACGTGCTGATCGAGTGTCTTCCCTAACTGCTCTCGGCAATGCTTCTCACTGCCTTTGGTCAGTAGGTTAATGACCTGGCCGCCGGTTTGCAGAATCCAGTCAACACTCTTGGTGTGATCGACAAAACCCAGCACCTCAATGCGGTCTCCTAGCCCTTGTTCTTTAGCCCATTCATTGATGCTAGAAACCGCTTCCATTTCCCCTTGAGACACCCGTGCCGATGCAACTTCAATGCGATCGACTTTGAGCTGTTTTAGCAGTGCGCTGGCGAGATTCACTTTTTCCTCTGGAGAAAAGGAGACGCCCTGAGTTTGCTCCCCGTCGCGCAGAGTGGTGTCCATTAGCTGAATATGTGGTTGTGCCTTGTTCATACGGTTTCCGTCAAAAACTGTGGCCATTGCGCGCATAGCCTATAGCTAGATCGGAAGTATGTCTTGATTGGCCGCGCTTGTACAATCGGTATCCTGTGAATCCGCTAGGCAGCGCAGCGCTTGGCGGCAACAGGAGGCAGAGTCTGTTGTAATATCGATCGAATGTCTTCGGGTGCGCGCAGTCGTTTGATCTGTTCAAACAGTAGTCCGGCCTGAGGAAAATAGCCGCGCAGGTAAACCAGCCACTGTTTGAGAGGGTTGCCCGCGTTCCGGGCGTCATAATGCCGGAGATTGGTCTCGAAGAAGTTTATCAATAGCAGTGTGATGTCTGGCCAGTGCAGAGATTCTGCTGACTCACCGCAGGCGGCCGTCGCCGCAATCAGTCTCGGTAAATCTGGACGGCACAGCACTCCGCGCCCCAGCATTAATGAATCACAGCCAGTGACAGCAAGACAACGAAACGCGTCGTCGACACTCCAAATATCGCCATTGGCAATGATTGGCAGTGACACCAATTCTCGAGCCTCGGCGATGGCGTCCCAGCAGACAGGGGGGCGATAGCCTTGGCTTTTGGTCCGCGCATGTACAGTAAGTTCGTTGACGCCAGACGCTTCTACTCCCGCTACGATATCCAAAAATAGCGCCTTATCTTCATACCCTAGTCGCGTCTTCACCGTCACTGGAATACCCGCAGGAACAGCGGCTCTTGCCGCGGCAGCAATATCGTGCACCCGCTGAGGCTCACGTAAAAGAATGGCGCCCCCATTGGAGCGGTTCACTGTTTTCGCCGGGCAACCAAAATTTAGGTCGATACCCACAGCGCCGAGTTCCGCCGCGCGTGCAGCGTTGTCTGCCACCACCGTCGCCTGGCCTCCCAGCAGTTGCAGATAAACGGGAACCCCACAGGCAGTCGTCCCGCCAGTAGCCAGCTCTGGACAAAGGCGGTGAAAGACGCGTGGGGGCAGCAGACGATCTGTGACGCGCACAAATTCAGTGACACAGCGGTCGACGCCGCCCAGCGAGGTGAGTAGCTGACGCATGGTGTGATCAATGACACCCTCCATAGGGGCAAGCATCAGGCGCATAAAGGGGTTCCGGAGACCCTAGAAGCGGCGGGGCTTTTACGCAAAACATACTCCATATATAGCTTATTTAAGAGGTTATGATATCCAATAGTTACACGCCTATAGACGCCCATGCCATCTTGAAATTGTCCCTCAAAGGAGGATCCAATGTCTGGCCGCGAATATAGCACACAGCAGGATATTAAAAAGGCCGCGCCTAGATTGAAAGCGTGGGAGCTGCCCGACAGCGGTGTGCCGGGGTTAGTGCTAAAGATCGGGCCCAGTGCATCAAAAACGTGGGTGATTAGGTACACCTCCGCCGGGGGCCGCAGAAACAACAAAAAGCTGGGCCGCTACCCCGGCATGACCGTCGCAATGGCGCGCACACAAGCGCTGAAAGTTCTAGGCAATGCCGCAGAGGGGGCTGACCCTAGCCGGGACGCCAAGCGCGAAAAGAGCACCACGCTGGGGGTGTATATCGAGGGGCACTATACTGAATACGCGCAGCAAAACATACTCGGCCATAAACGGTGCATTTCGGCGCTTGAGTTCAAATTCAGCGATTTATGCCGTGTACTTCATAGCCTTTGAAGAGCAGAAATTCGGCGAGGTAGGAGCCGTCTTGGCCGATTATTTCGGTGATGAGTGCTGTTTTGTAGGTCATTTAGGTTCTCGCGATGCCGGCGTGTTCAATGTACCACCGGTAGGCATTTTGTAGGCCGGATGTCAGAGTATGTCGGGGTTGCCAGCCTAGGCTGGTGAGCTTACTGCTATCCATGAGCTTTCTGGGGACGCCGTCGGGCTTGCTGGTGTCGTAGTGCAGGGCGCCAGTGAAGTCTGTTACCTCACGGATGATCTCTACTAACTCGGCAATGCAGTAATCGGTACCAGTGCCCACGTTAATGTGACTCAGGCGCGGTTCAGTGGCGGTGTTGTATTCCAGTGTTGGCAGGTTCATCACGTGTATGGATGCGCGGGCCATGTCATCTACATGGAGGAAGTCGCGCAGAGGCTTGCCGGTGCCCCAGATAGTGATGCTGTCTGCGTTGTTGTGCTTCGCCTCGTGGAAGCGACGCAGCAGGGCGGGAATGACGTGGCTGTTCTCAACGTGGTAGTTGTCGCCGGGGCCGTAAAGGTTGGTGGGCATGACGCTGCGATAGTCGGTGCCGTACTGGCGGTTGTAGCTTTCACACAGTTTGATACCGGCAATTTTGGCGACGGCATAGGGCTCGCTCGTGGGTTCCAAAAGGCCGGTGAGCAAGGCGTCTTCACGCATGGGCTGTCTAGCCAGGCGCGGATAAATGCAGGAGCTGCCTAAAAATAGAAGCTTACGCACACCATGCTGGTAGGCCTGGTGTACTACGTTTGCCTCCAACATCAGGTTTTGGTAGATAAACTCAGCGGGGTAGGTGTCGTTGGCATGAATGCCTCCAACCTTGGCGGCGCATAGGTACACCTCCGTGATATTTTGGCAGCCAAAAAAATTTGCCACCGCCTGCTGGTTACACAGGTCGAGATCGCTGCGGCTGCGGGTGATCATCTCCACATCTGCTTCGCCGGCCAGTTCGCGGGCTATCGCTGAGCCTACCATGCCTTGGTGGCCGGCGATGAAAATACGTTTGGCCATAAAAAGTCCGTCTAAGAGCCTGCTACAAAAACAGCGTACCACAGTGTACTCTAGGGTGGTGGGTGACTGAGGCCGGTAGGACTTCACCGTGATCAATCGGCTGTTCGCGATCTTTTTAGGCCTTGTGGTTCGTATTCATAAGAATACCTACTCACGACAGCCCTTTTATTTGTTCTATACTGCGTTTCCCGACTATGATGATCTACAAAAAGAGCACTCCGCGCGTGGGAAATGAACTCCTTATTGTTTTGGCAATCTGCACCCGTGACCTGGCAGTCTTTGAGGCTATCTGCGCTCCAGGTCTTGCTCGGCTTTTATACCCTCGGGGTTTCAGATACGAGTTGCTGATTATTGAAAATCGAAGGGAGTCGACGGGCGACCCTCAGCCTATCGGCATCGATATACCGGTGCATTATGTTTTGGAGAGGAAGTTGGGTCTGTCTGCTGCCCGGAACCGAGTACTCACCGAAGCAGTAAAGCTGAATGCCGACTGGCTTGCACTATTAGACGACGATGTCGTTCCGATGGAGAACTGGCTAAGCGAATATGTGCAGGCACTTCAATCAAGGCCAGAAGCTCAACTTTTTTATGGTCAGTATTGGTACCGATTCCTCAATGGATCTTCTCTAGCGATAGAGAAAGGCGCTGATACCTTCGAAGCGGTAATTGAGGAACCCGTTCGGTTTGGCGGCGGTAACTTGCTACTACACAAGAGCCTCTATTGTGTTCATGGTGTGCGTTTTGATCCTCGGTTTGACGGTTGTGGCTCCGAGGATGTGGATCTGCGCCATCAGGTGGCGGCGTGTGGTGTCGAGTCGGTGCCTGTGCCTAGAGCTGTAATTCAAGAAACGATTACCAGTCGCCGCGCGACATTGACATCTGGCTTCCACCGTAAATTGAATGCCGGAGTGTCCGGCATCATCTTGCTCAAAAAATATAGCTCTCCGCTGGCATTCACTGTGGGTGTCTCGGTCCAAATGCCGCTACGCTTTGTCAAGCTGTTGGGCGACTGGTGCAGGGCGGGAAAAGCATATACCATTCAATCAAAAGATCGCAGCGAATTGCGGGATGTGGCGCTCGCCTCTCTGGCCATGTTCATAGGCCTTATTCTGGCGTTGTGTGGATATCGAGGTGCATACTATTCGCGTAACGAGGAATGAGATCAGATGTTGAACAAGAAGCCATCACTAACCCGCAGGCAGGCTATCTATAGAAGCCTTGTCGGGGTGTTTTTATATATATCAGTGTCTTCGGCGCGGGCAGTCGTATATTTAAACGACACAAGTAGTGCTAAACCCAGACCCATCCCAATCTTACCATCGCTACCCGCAAGAGTCCCAGAATTCCAAACGCTGACGGCCACTGCGGATGGCTTTACCGTGAAGGTGACCAACTACGAT
>ENA-OSJC01004149-OSJC01004149.1-marine-metagenome-genome-assembly--contig:-NODE-4149-length-10059-cov-7.176017_pt1 | contig 10059 bp, 5 predicted proteins | sample MGYA00237885_ERZ534234 | MGnify/ENA primary metagenome ERZ534234 (study PRJEB26413, sample SAMN06343907) | marine metagenome | isolation source: coastal waters | place: Atlantic Ocean: West Antarctic... | reverse complement strand
TTCTTTAGAGATAAGTGTTTCCACATATTAATAGCTTCTTCGGTAATCTGCGGTTGTTGGGGTTGAGCCATTGAAGAACTCAACGAATAAATGTAAGTCATTGATTTGGTTTTTTTAGGTTAAAATTATTTTTGGTTAAATATTGCCACCATAGCAACATAGGTTAGTTATACTATCACTTGTTTTTTTACAAACTTACACATCAACAGGCGGAATCGGTGGAATTGATGGATTCATCCATGTAAAATATAAGTCTTCATTGATTGGTGTGATTTGTTTTTGGATTTGAGCTGCGATACTAGCTGCCATTGTTGCTGTGTCTAAAACTCCTTCAAGCCAACCAATTACTATAGCTTCAAAAGCTTCAGTATCTGCATAAGGTACAAAAGGTTCTCCAGCTACATAAGTAAAGCTTTGAGCGCCTATTGAACTTGCTTGATAAGTTTGTCCACCTGATTCTTCTGAACCTGAATAGGTCCAGTGTACTGTGAATATTACATTTTGCTCTCCTTCGGCCTGAATGTGAGCATTCATTTGATTAATAGACCATTTGTAAGTTATTGCCATTTTTTTATTGTTTTAACATTGTGTTATTGATGTAATTACACCACTTGAATTTGTTTCTACGTATGTATTACTAGTTGCTCCTGATCCTAAATATATTACTAATATTTGATTTGTTAAAGGTGCTGGCGTTCCGCCTGAACAAGGTTGAGCATTTGTATCATATAATATTGTGCTATTTACAGTCCAACCAGCTCCTGTGTTAGCATTTGTTAATTGGTTGCTTGCCCAATAACTATCTGGTAAAGTTGTTGCTGGACACGCAAACCTGAAAGCAGGCGCGTTAACTTTTTTTCCAGCATAATTATTACTACCAGTTGGATAATAACCTATCCAGTTTTGACAATAGCCACGCCAAGATTCCATACTACCATTTGGAGACACATTTCCAGCATTTCCATTTATTGGAGGATAAGAATTACCTGAACCCCCTGTTTGACCTCCATTAAGTAAATCATACATTGCTACAGCCAATGTTATAGTGCCGCCACCTCCATAGTCTCCGTATAATCTCTCTCTGGCTATATTACGAAGCGAAAGTGCTCCTACTGTTGGTACTCCCATTATTTATTACAATTACACTTGTTTAACTTTAATTCCTCTATTTCAGCTTTTAATTCTTTAATAGCTTCAAGTAGTATTGGTGTGATACCTTGGTGTCTCATAGATAATTTTCCATCTACATTTTCTTTAACAAGTTCTGGTAAAACTTTTTGTACATCTTGAGCTATAAAACCTATATCTTGTTTTATGTCTATTATTTTACCTTCTTTTTCTTTCCAATCAAAAGTAACACCTTGAAGCTTCATTGCTTTGTCTAAAGCTGATTCAATAGGCTTAATGTTTTCTTTTAATCTTCTATCGGATGGTGTACCAAATGCTATTATGTCTCCTTTAACTTCAAGAGTACCACTGGAATTTACAGTAAATACAGTTGTATTACCACCAAAACCTCCAGTTGCATCAGCTTGAAATAAAATATTAGCTGTCGCTGTTCCTTCATTTTTAGTATAAAAACCTACATCACCATTACCAGTACCTACATGCTTATATCCACTTACAGCACCTTCTATTAACATTCTATAGTTAGCATCGGGTGTGTTACCAATAGCAACACCAGTGCCATTATCTCTTAATACAGAATTAGCTTGAGCAGTTCCACTAGACCATTTAGATACGTAATTAGCTGTACCAGTTCCTGTAACAGTTCCAGTATTAGTTGTATAACCAGCATCATTAGTCCATTGATTATTCGAACCAGTCTTGTTGGTAAAAGCGCTTGCACTTACGTTTGAAACTAAAGTTGAGTTAGCTCCAGGTGGTAATAACATAGTGTTAGTAACTCCCGCACTGTGAGGCTGTGCTTTTAAGGTTTGACCATGTGAATTAACGTAGCAATTAAGTTTTATTCCTGCATCTAAACTATAATCATCACCTCTAACTTCTAGTATAGCTGTAACAGGATCAACTTTTAAATTTCCACTTGAAGTGCCAATAGCACCAGACATATTACCACCAGCTAAAGGTAAGAAAGCTGAAGTTATAGATGTGGTGGTTGCTAAATTACCAGCACCGTCTATATATTGAGCTGAGGTTCCAGCCATAGTTACAGCTGCAGTTCCAGAACTTGTAATAGGTACACCTCCAACTGTGAATGCATTACCAGCATGTGTAAAACCTACACTTGTTACAGTACCCGCACTATTTGTAAAAGGTAAATCATCCAATTCGTATCGCTCAAGAACATTATTAACCGTATCTGATATTAATATTTGATCTGAGCCTTGAGGCGCAACTCCAGTTTTATCAGTAGCTACTAATATTAAATTTGTTCCACCAGCTCCGGCCGCACCATAATTAACACCTACAGTAGGGGTTGTTGTTGAGGTACTTACTAATACACCGGCGTTTGAAGCTGATACAGAAGTTACTGTTCCTGATGCGCTTGAAGATGCAAAAGGTAAAGCACTAACAGCGCTATAATAAACTTTTTTAACACCAGTTGTTTCAGCCCACATTATATGTGCTGTAGTAGGAATTGTACCACTTCCAACATAAGATGTAGATATGATATTATTACCACCTAAATAATCTGCTTCAATTGTATAAGTTAATAAACCAGTAGAAGCATCAGCAGTTTCAACTAAATTAAGACCACCTTCTCCAGGTCCCGTATTAGGCATGGTAATAGTATCAGTACGACCAGCACCAATCTTTGCTCTAACAGTTGCAGCTGTTACATTGGCATTAGCAAAACTAAGAGTTCCATCTGCTATTGTTATGATTGCCGGTATACCTGTATCAGATACTTTAGCGTTGTTAGTTACAATATCAGCAGCTTGAGCAGTTGTAATACCTACTTTAAGAGTATTTGCTGCTATTTCAGTAATTTGATCTGCAGTTATAGTTGTTGTGTTACCAGCCAAAGCATCTGCAGCAGTTGTACCTACTTCTAAAAATCCTGTTGCTGTTAAATCAGCTAATCCACCATTTCTAGTTAAAGTTAGTGTGCCAGTTGCATATGAAGCACCTGTAACGTAATAATTAGATCCTGCGGCACCACTCACCCAAGGAACGTTAACAACCATTTTTCTATCAGCAACCGTAGAATTATTATCTAATTGAACAGCATAAAATCTATCTGCCGTAGCAACTAATCCTACAGTATCATCATTAGCAGCTGTTGTATCTATGTCTGCTGAAAACTCAAACGAAGATAAACTTAAACCTGCACCTGCCGTGTATGTGTTTTGTGAATTTGTTGCGGCAATGGTTATTTCTGTAGCACTATCTCTTGTTAAAGTTATATTATTACCTTCTGTTAAACTAACTGCAGAATCATCAGTGCCAGATGTTGATGTTAAATTTACAGGTACACTTGTGCCTGATTTTGCTCCAACATTTAAGTCATATGTTTCATCTGTATTTGTAGTATAAACTGGCTTCTCCCATTTATTAGTTGAAGCTAAAAACCTTGTATCAACCGTTGCAACATCTGCATTTTGAGCACTTAGGTCAGCCGTAACAGTTACAGCGCCTGTTGTAGCCGTAGTAGGTGTTAAATCAACATAAGTACCATCAGTTGTTATTATACTAGTTACACCAGTGTTTGTAGAAGCAACTTTACTCCATAAGCTTGTCCCTATACTATATATAGCTTGATCACCTATAAGCCAAGAATTTGGCGTAGTACCTACTCCATTTGGAGTTGAGCTACCAGCAACGTTAACCACCCATAAAGCACCATCTCCTTTATTACCCGCTAATCTTAAATCTGGATTTCCACCAGCAGTTCCACTAGCATCCCAAACACCTCTAAAGTCTAATCCTGTAGCTATTGCACCCCAAGCTCCATCACCTTTTAAATATAACGTACTAGTTCCACCTGCTGGTACATAACCAACTTTTGCACCACCGCCATAAACGTTAGATGTTAACTGAATATTTCTACTAGCATCTATAGTTCCAGGTACTAAAGGCGTTGTCCATGTTCCAGTTGTATTTACAATAGTACTTATAGAAACTGCACCTGTATCGGTATCAGCATCGGCTCTCCAAGCTGGATTACCATCAGCATCTGTTTTCCAAACTAAATTTGCATCACTAGCAGCAGGTGCTGCAACATAGCCCGCAACAGTCACTGCATTTGCAACACTAGTTAATGTTATTGTATTACCACTTTGTGCAGCTGTAATACTACCCGCGCCTAGAACTAAAACTGTTCCACCACTAGCACTTAACGTTATACCAGAATCAGTATTATTTGATCCAGAACCTGCAATAGTTTGATTTGCATTTTGAGTGTTTGTCCAAGGAACATTAACAAACATTTTTTCATTATTAAGTTCTACAGGGTAGTTTTTTGCGTTTTCTGTGTAACCTATTTGTACACCACCTCTAGTTCCGAGAGCAGCTAAAGGTAAGGTATAGACTGCCCAAGGCACATTTACAAAAGCCTCACTATCACCATCTAATTCTACAGCGTAGTTTCTACCATTGTCTGTATAACCTATTTTTATACCACCTAATGCTGCGTTTGTAGCGGCTGGTAAAGTGTAAGGTGTATCTGTCCAAGGTACGTTAACAAAAGCTTTTTCTGAGGACAATTGAAGTGGATAATTTTTACCATCTAAAGTGTAACCAATTTTTAAACCTCCTCTAACGGCATCAGTTGCAAGTGGTAATACATAAGCATTACCAGCTGAGTTAATAGTTACATCACCAGTTCCTTCAGGAGGTGTAATAGTTACGTTTGTTCCAGCTATTATCTTTGAAACTCCAGCTGCAGCAGCGTTTGTCCAACTAGTTCCAACAACAGTTGAAGACAATAATTGACCTGTAGTACCTACTTGTCCAGCGGAATCAAAAAACCTACCATCAACTTTTATATCACTTTCAAAAGTTGTAACATTACTAGTTGTAGCACCTACATTTGTTACTTGTTGTAGTGACTGGGCACCAATACCAGTTGCCACTAAATCTATAACACTTTGTACACTAAAATTTACTGTTGGATTTCCATATACTGGAATAGTTGAATTTTCATCTAGCGTTACTGTCCCTAAGATTATATCTTTAGGTTTTGGCGCTGTTAATGTATATGAATATATTATTGCCATATTATTTATTTTATCCTATTAAAAATCCACTAAACCAACCACCATAAGGGTTTGAAGTTCTTGTTTCGTTTACGATAGATGAATATCTATAAACCTCAACATAGTGGGTTGCTGCTAAATAACAACAGCCTGAAACTACGTGACCATCGTAAGCAGATCCTGTACTAGGCTGAGAAACAGAACCAGCTAAGTTAGTAGAACTTCCATTTATCCACAATGAAAAAGTTCCATCAATATCTGTATTATCATTAGCGGTCCATTGTGCATTAAATTGGTACCAACCGTCAACGGGAGCAGTAAATCTAGAACTTGCATAACCAGTTCCTCTAGTAGTAACACTTTCACTATAAAGTATTTTTTGCCAACCGGCGGCGTAACTTTGACTTGTTTTTGCTCTTGCTCTGAAAGCTGGATTTTGTGGAGTTTGTATTTGGCCTGCAGATGTTATAACCATTTTTACTGTAGGAGTTTGCGTGTTTGATCCTCCTGGGTTTGTATGAAATTTTAATTGAGACCTAAAATCAACAGGCGAACTACCTGAATTTTCAATTATAGAATCAATATAAGCATAATCTCTAGGACCACTTGTCCCACTTCCACCTCCAGCATAATCATAACCTTCAAAAATTATACCTGTTCCAAAACCTTCATATGGCTGTAAATTATTTCCACCATTAGCATTTAAAGTTAATTGTCTTGTTACTACAGTTCTTGCTGCACTACCAGAAGTATTTGGAGCTTTTATTTCTAGTTGAGAACCAGGCGAAGTCGTCCCAATCCCGACATTTGCGCCGTTAGGTTGTAAAGCTAAATTATAATTTGCAGCATAACTTGCTGAGCTTCTTGATTGGATCCAACTGTAAGGGTCACCAAAACCAATATCTAAACTACCATTACCCGAGGTTTGGCTAAATCTAGCAATACCGTTTTGTACACTGCCAGTGGTTAAAGGTGCTGCAAATAATCCTTTAACTTCAAGTCTGTTCTTAGCTGCACCCGTCGTGCCGATCCCGACGTTTGCAGAATTACTATTATATATATCGTTACCATTTTTAAACCAAGGAGACGAAGTTCCCGTTGTTAAATAAACATTTGCAACAATATCAACAGAACCTACAGGGCTAGCAGGAACAGGATTCATTGCTATACTACTAACCTCATTAAAACCTTTTACTTGTCCTTGGTATCCAGATCCTGTATATATATAAGCAGAAACCGTAACATAAGTACTAGGCATTGGTAAATGTATATACCAGTAACCTCCTACATTGAAAAGTTTTATTGTTATTGCAACATCAGCAGTTGCCGCTTTTGTCGCTACAGTTCCATTAGTACTAACAGTAGCGGAAAATTCAATTGTTTGTTTAGTGGATTGATTAAATTGTTCTAATTTAATAGTACCAAATAAAAAAGCATAATTGTTTGATACTATATTTGTTTTTATTAAAACACCAGCTGTTCCAGGTACTGTAGAATAAACACCAAGAGGTAATAAATTATCTAATCCCTGCCCAGGACCTTGATAATTTGGGGCTATAACAGTTCCTGCAAAAGTTGAATTATTTGTAGCACCATTTAATGTTAATATTGCAGTATTATAACTTTTAAAAACGTGGTCACCACTTGAACCATTTCCGCTTCTAACTTGATATTCAATTCCTTCTACTGTTGATATTTTTAAAGTGCCTGAATTTTTAAATATATCAGCGTTAACACCAAAGTATAAATCTCCTGCAATTGAACTATTTCCTGTTCCTACTGTTATGCTTTTTTGAAAAGTTACGTCACCACCAGTAGATATAGTTAACCTATCAGCGCCAGCTGTTAAATCTCTAAGACTAAAAAGACCTGTATTATCAGATATTAATCCATATATTTTACCGTTAGTATTATTATTTTGTATTGCTAATCTAGTTCCATTAGTTGTATCTGTACTATTAAGGTGCAACAAATAATCAGGATCCGTTGTTCCTACGCCCACATATCCTGTTGTTTGCTCTACAACGAATTTGTTATTTATATTTGATGTTATTGCCATTTATTTATGATATTAATTTTCTGAATATAAGTCTTAAAGCTGTGCCTGATGTAGCAAAACTTACTTTAAATTGTATTTTCATAGAGCTGCTTAGTTGCATAGAAGTTCTTAATTCTAAACTATTACCATTTGTGGAATGAGCACCATAAGTCAGAGGCATTTCGCTAAATTCTGATGCGTTTGTTCCTGAGGTTAAATTCCAACCCATATATGTAGTCCAGTAGACATAATACCAACCAGATGAACCTCTAGCATCACTATATAGACCTACCATATAATGACCGCTTGAAGGAATGCTAGGTCCATTTATTCCAGGTATATCAGTCCAAGTGTTTGCACTAGCAACTAAAGTTACATTAAATGTAGTTACTTGATCAACTTGTGAGCCAGAAGTCATATCTAAACCTTTATGCTTCATTATTCCATCAACATCTAATGGTTGTGATGGCGTAAATGTTCCAATACCAACTCGTCCATTATTTTTAACTATAAGCCCAGTTCCAGTAGCTGTATATGCTTGTATAGCAGCATTCTGTCCTGATCCTCCTGACATATCAACTCTAAGGCCATATCCGTTAGCTGTATAGTTTTTAAATCCTCCAGTCCAATCAGCTATGGTTTGCACTACTTGTAGTTTAGCTCCAGGCGAATTAGTCCCGATCCCGACGTTGCCGCCAGTTAAATATAAAGTTGGGGTTGTAGCATCATTTGAAGATAAACCAAGGCCTCCAACTGCACGAATTGCTATATCTGTGTTTAAATTATTAGGCGAAGCAAAAAGATGATAAGCTGAACCCATATATCCTTTAGCAGTTCCATTATTAGCCCAAGTTATATAAGCACCATTTGCATCTGATGAATTTAATCTTAAACTTGAACCATTACTTAACACATCTAACTTAAATGTTGCAGAACCACCTATTCCAACATTGCCAGCAGTTTCTATAGTGCCATCAAAATACGCTTTTAAATTTTGATCAAGAAACATTGCTCTTCTTAAATTTGGAACTGATCCACTAGCATTACTAGTATAAAATTCCATTCTTGAAGTGTGTGTTGCTGCTGGTTCTGTCACGTGTATTCTTGCCGTAGGATTCACGTTTGCACTTGAGCGTAAAAAATCTATATATGTTAAATAATCAGCTCCTGTTTGATGTATATGAACATTGCCGTTAGCCATTGTTACATCACTTCCAAGAGTTGAGGCTCCAGTAACTTGAAATATAGAAGAACCTACAGCACTTGCTTGACCAACAAGTACATTTCCTGAAAAAGTTGCACTAGTTCCTGTTAAAGCTCCACCAACAGTAAATGATATGCCAGAAGCTGTAGCTGAAGCGCCTGTAAGTGTACCTCCAGATAAAGGTAAATATGGTCCACCAATAACAGTTGATGCATTAACCCAAGTTGGAGCCGCATTACCATTTGATTTTAATATCTGACCTGAAGTACCAGTTTGATTACTAAATTTAATAGCACCGGTATCTTCAACCGCAAATTTACTATTTATATTAGATAATATTGCCATTTATTTGTTTAATATGTTGTTGTTACTTTTACTCTCATAACGCCCTGTATACTGTTACTTGAGCCATTTACAATAGTAATACCTACTTCGGTTGAATTAGGATAATAAGCAGCAACCGATCCATTATCTATATTGTTTGCTATTACTACTAGTGGATGATAAGTTTTCGGCCCTGTATGACCACCATACCCACCGCTAATCCATGAAAAAACCAAACCATTGGCTCCACCACTTGCGTACCCTGAAGCTGAAACCTCAACCAATATATATCCTCCACTTACCATTGGAGGAAAAGATGTTGTAGTATCAATTGAAACACTTGATGTTGCTGACCCTGCTACACTATATAATCTTGAGGTTTCATATATAGAAGAACCATATCCTGTAGTTGTATTGCGATTTCTAGTTCCAGTTGTGCCATTTACATCTAATTTAGTATTAGGTGTAACAGAGGCCCCAATTCCGACATTTCCATTACTGCTTATTACTTGAGCTATAGTACCACCACCATTAACTTTAAATACAATTCCATCTTTACTTTGTATTCTTGCGCTTTGACCTGTTGAATAGTTGTCAGTACCAAATTGTGCATGAGAAACAGCTCCAACCATTATATCTAATTGCCCTCCCCAAACGCCTTGTATACCTAAAACAGTTTTATTAGCACTTGCAATAGGCGAATCCGTCCCAATCCCGACGTTTCCGTTATAATTAACCCTCATTCTTAATTCAGGAGCAGCGCTTCCCGTGGATAAAGTCTTTGTATAAAAATCTATTGTAGATCCATTTGTTGAAGTTGAATCACCTTGTTGAGTAAAAGCTATCTTACTTTGTTCTGTTTTTGAAGAATTTTGATAAGTTCTTGAATAATGTGTTATAGCAGTTCCAAAACCAGTGTATCCTACATCTGGATGTTCACTTGTTAAATATATTAAATTAACAGGAGCGGTTCTACTGGTACCAACTGATACTGTTCTTTCTAATTGTAATCTAACTAGAGGCGAAGCCGTCCCGATCCCGACGTTTTGACTATCGTCGATAGTTAAAGCATTAATTGCAGTATCTCCATTTCTTTTTGTTAAAAACCTTAATTTTCCACCTGTTCCCGCATCTGTTTCACTTATTATTGAAGCTAAAACATCAGCAGTTGATGCTTTTTTAAAATTTAAATATTGAGTTTCTGCTGATAAAGTAACTTCTCCTGCAAAAGTTGCGTTTTGACCATCGTCGATAGTTAAAGCAGTTGTTGTGCCATTAGTTCTCATTATTGTAGAAGCACCTGAACCTGAATCTAAATAAAGAATTCCACC
>ENA-OSJC01004147-OSJC01004147.1-marine-metagenome-genome-assembly--contig:-NODE-4147-length-10061-cov-9.514523_pt1 | contig 10061 bp, 8 predicted proteins | sample MGYA00237885_ERZ534234 | MGnify/ENA primary metagenome ERZ534234 (study PRJEB26413, sample SAMN06343907) | marine metagenome | isolation source: coastal waters | place: Atlantic Ocean: West Antarctic... | reverse complement strand
ACTTCTGCAGGATCTGAATAAACGTTCTTCATGATATACGTATATGCTCTTGAGTGTATAGTTTCAAAGAAGTCCCATGTAACTATGCAACCTTCTAGTTCAGGATTTGAACAGTATGGTAGGAATGCCAGTGATGGTCCTCTGCCTTGCACACTGTCAAGCAGTGTTTGGTATTTCAAGTTACTTGTGAATATGTGTTTCTGCTCTGGTCTGAAGTTCATGAAGTCTGCTCTGTCCTTCTGCAAACTGACTTCTTCTGCTCTCCAGAAGTAACCTAGCATGGTTTGGTTCAGCTTGTCAAACTGTGGGTATTTGATGTCGTCATAACGTTGGATAGCCATGTCCTCACCAAAGAACATTGGTTGCTTCATCCAGTCAACTTTCGTTGTGTTAAAAACAGTTTTTGCCATTAAATTGTACAGGCATCGCAGTCTTCGCCTTCGATGTCCGTGCCAGTACTTATTAAGTTTTCGGGTAATTCCACATCCTCACCATCGTCAGTGTCAATCACAGCACTCAGTCCAGCTGGTTGAATATCCTCGTCATCACCTTTGAAGTCGTATGTGTTCTGGTAGTAAGATGTCTTCCAACCAAGTTTGTATGCTGTCAACATGTCCTGTGCCATCACTGACAGTGGAACTTCGTTGTTGTCAAAGTGTGTGGGGTTGTAACTCCAGTTACCTGATATGGCTTGATCAAAGTACTTCTGCATCATCGCCACAACATTGATGTAACCTTCGTTGCTTGGCATGTCCCATAGTAGTGTGTAATCATTCTTAAGTTTAGGGAACCCTGGTGCTATCTGCTTCAGTGGACCTTTCTTGCTTTTCTTGATTGATAACAATGCTCTCGGTGGCTCAATGCCGTTTGTCTCGTTTGAAACCACTGAACTACTCTCACTTGGCATCTGTGCTGACAGTGTGCTGTGTCTTAGTCCATGCTTGGCAATGTCTTTCCTCAGACTTTCCCATGCCATTCTCTGTTTGTGTGGTACAATTTTATCTACATCTTTCTTGTAGTGATCTATTGGCAGTTGTCCGTCTGCGTATTTTGTTCTGTCAAAGCCTTCACACTTGCCTTTTTCTTTTGCAAGATTGTTACTTGCTTTCAACAAGTGGTATTGGAATGCTTCTGAAAGTCTGTCAACTAGATCCCATGCTTTTGGATCAGAATACTTAACACCATGTTTTGCTAGATAGTGTGCCAGTCCGATATAACCAATACCTAGACTTCTTCTTCTCTTTGTGCTAACCTCTGCCGCCTTGACTGGATAGTCTTGGTAGTCTATGATCTGTTCTAGTGCTCTAACTGCCAGGTCACATATACTTTCTAGTTCACCTAGATCATTCAATCCACCTACGTTGACTGCTGAAAGAATACAAAGTGCGATCTCTCCTTGGTCATCGTGTATGTCCTGTATGGGTGTAGTGGGTAGTGTGATCTCTTGACACAAGTTACTCATCGAAACTTTATCTTTGAATGAACTGTGCGAGTTACAGTGATCCAAATTCATTATGTAGATACGTCCTGTCTCTGCTCTCTCTTTTAATAGGTCTCCAAACAGATCCTGTGCCGCTACTGTTTTCTTTGGAATAGTCTTGTCAGCTTCATACTTCAAGTACAAGTCATCAAAGTCTTCTGTACCAAATGCTTCGTAGAGTCCAGGTGCTTGGTGTGGTGATATTAATGTTATGTCTTCCTCGTTCATGAATCTCTCATAGAACAGTTTTGTGATCTGTATCGAGTAATCTAATTTTCTTACCCTGTTGTCCTCTGTACCCTTGTTGTTCTTCAGTACAAGGATGTCTTCTATCTCTGGGTGCCATATCGGGAAGTGGACAGTTGCACTACCACCCCTCACACCATTTTGCGTACAACATCTCACAGTCGCTTCAAACTTCTTGAGGAACGGAACCACACCTGTGTGTTGGACCTCTCCACCTCTGATCCTGCTGTTGATACCTCTGATACGTCCTGCGTTAATCCCTATGCCTGCTCTTCTGGCAACATATAATCCAATTGCCATGTCGCTTGAGAATATGCTTGACAGTGTGTCATCAGTGTCCACTAGAACGCAAGAAGCAAATTGTCTTATAGGAGTTCTTACCCCTGCCATCACTGGCGTTGGAATGTTTATCTTGTGCTGTGATATCGCATCGTAGTATTTCTTAACATAACTCATCCTCGTCTTTGCTGGATACTCCGCGAACAGTGTTGCCGCGATCATCATGTACATGTCCTGTGGTGTCTCGTACAGTTGTCCTGTGCTTCTGTCCTGCACAAGGTACTTGTCACATATCTGTCTTAGACCTGCGTATGTGAATTTGAGATCTCTGTCTCTCTTGATCCACGTGTTTAATTTTTTGATCTCTGTCTTGTTGTACTTGTCAAGTATGCCCTTGTCGTACACACCCATTCTGATATTCCTTAGAATCAGTTTCAGTAATGGAATGTATTCGTACTGACCATGTGCTTCTTTCCTCACATCATATGACAAGAGTCTTGCCGCGGCAAATTGATAGTTCGGAGCCTCTAGACTTATTAAGTCATTTGCCGAACGCACTAGAACATTCTGTATGTCTTTTGTTGTCATGCCATCATAGAACTGGATGTTGGCATTCATTTCGATCTGTGATGAACTCACGCCAGTCAACCCTTCACAGGCCTCTTCAACGACAAAATGGATCTTGTTGATGTCAAGTATCTCCAGCTTGCCATCTCTCTTCTGTACCTTGATTGTCGAGGAGTTGGTGTTTGGCATTAAGTTTTTGTAATTTTTATTTTTGATTGTTGTTTTTGTTGTATCCATATTTATCTAATTCTGTGTTTATATAATTTTTTAGTATAATTTGTCATTGTCGTTAGGCTAAAACTGCAACGTCGTTTTGCTATTTTATAATATACTAATATTATATTGAAAAGACTTTTTTGTCTAGTGGATAATAGATTTTTATGTGGACAACTCCGCATCTAGGTACCTAATTAGATACTCCTCAAAGTGTTTGTATTCACGATCCTCATGATGCCATAGGTAAGGATCAACATTTTCACATTCGTTTTTGGGTAATTTATGATACATGAAGTTATTACCACAGAAAGAAAATAGATCAACGATGTTCTTGTTATTCTTTATTAGGTTTAACTTTGAAAATCCCTTGTATCCTGCTAAATGTTTCATTTCAAAGTTGTTTACCATGTCACACATCAGATATTTGATCCCTCTTGCTTCAAATAACGATGCTAACAGTATTATGTCAGTGAATATTTTATCCCAGTATGTTCTAATGTTTGGGACACAGCCATGGTAGTACGGCACTAACTTTTTAAATTTATCTTCTGGAACATTTTCTAAATCAATCTTATCTAGATTAAGATGTGGTTCTTCGAGCACCGGGTGCCATGTGCCGTCTATGTCGTCATCTTTCTTGGCTATTGCCATTTCCCATCTATGAGCATAGGTTATTGGTATGATTGCAAATTCTGGATTACCGTTCTGTGCTATCCATTCAACAGTAGATCTCAGAGTTCTGGGAAAGCTAGTACCATCCTTGCCGATGTTGACAGTGTTTGTGCATCCTAGTTTATTTTGAAATTCTTCGCTGACGTTCCACGCCTCTGCAAAACTGCAACCGTTTATTAACAATGTCATTTGTTAAACTAATATTTCTATTTGGTATTCCATTGTGACTGCCGTGCTTGAGTCAGAAGTTGTTACGAACTTGACACGTATGGTATCGTTACCAGCAGTGGAGTCACCATCCGAAGTTATAGCACTCAACGTAGTACCAACATCTGATGTTTCCTCGAAGTCATCATTAAATGTACAAAGTTCTCCAGCCGAGCTTATAGTGAACACTCCTGTTCTGTACTTGGCACCTCTGTTCATCTTGTATGTGATCCTAACACCTTTATCTGTAAAGCCAGGAAGAAAAATTCCTGTATCAGTGGCCGACGATGTGTTATCTGCTAGAGTGATCTGTTTGACTGCTTTCTTGTGTAAGCCTATGCCCTGAACTTCTGGTGGAGCATCTGATGGTGCAGTGGAGTCAGCAAAGTTTGTATCTCTTTGATCTGTCCTCTCAAAAAAGTCTAAGGTTGATGTGCATTCATCATTGTCAAATTGTATTACCGGGACTTCTATGAAAGAGTTAACGCCGTCCAAACCGTTCGCAACTGTGTCAGCATACCAGTTACCGTATGAGATAACATTCCTTGCTCCTGTGCCTGCGTCAGCACCTGCGGCTGGCTTAACCCATATCGCCTGTTGTTCTATTGTTTTCCAGCTTGAACCTGAGAACTGTATGTCTCTCGGTCCTTTTATTAAACCGTTTGTTGATCCATCCATCTCTGCACCAAGCAGTGCACCATAGTAGGCAGTAGAGAAATCACAGTTTGTAAATCTTACGTTTGTCACATCAAAACTCATGTCTACCAGTCTAGCAAAACCTGTGAACTGACATTGGTCAAACACTATGTTCGCACAAGGTAAAGCAGTAGTTGATCTCACTGTGATACCTTTTGATGCCGGGGCATCTACTTTTGATGTGTATGTTCCTTGGAACTTACAGTTGTTGATGTAAACGTGTGTTGCATTGTCTATCGATAATCCACCGTTAGCAGTTGTGGTCTTGATAGTCATGTTTGAAATTTGTATTTGTGTTGGTGTCGTTGCACTCGAGTCACCTATGTTACCGTAAACATTTCCCTCATCATCTTCAGTTATCATTGCTGTTGCTGACGATGAATTTGTTATTATAGTTTTATCCGTTCCTTCTCCAACTAGGTGTGCGTAAGGTGGGATAGTCAACGAGGCATTGATACTGTATGTTCCTGCTGGAAAAAATAATATTCTTCTTGCTCTAGTGTCGTCTTGGTCTGTGTCTGAATAAAGTTCGTCTAGTGCTCTTTGTATTGCTACAACATCTGCTGTTGAACCATCACCCTTCGCACCAAACTCCTTTACTGAAACACGATCATCTAATCTTTGTTGCAGTGTTCTTGATACATTACCTGTTGCACCTGTCACTATAGGAGTTGAATCTCCCAAGTAACCTTTGTAAGTGTGTGATAACGATGTTGTGAATGCTGACGAACCGGCAGTCATTATCTCTGTGTTTCCCACTGCAGGTGCACCGTCTGCCACCGTGCCATTACCTATGTACAGTTTCTGCTCGTCAATCGACCAACCCAATTCTCCAGCCGCTAATTGCGGTAGATCTGTTTTCTTTCCACGTCTGTGTTGTATCCTTGATATCTGTACTACTGGCATATAGTGTTATTTATGTCCAGGACGGATTGAATGTTTTAACAAAATCTGTACCTCTCATCGAGTCTAGCATTTTTACATAGTCCTTGAACCTTTCGTGTAGATCCGCATTGGGTTTGTAGCTATCTAGCCATGTCCGAACCGTATTTTTCTGTTTAAATGAACATGAATTAAACCATGTTTTAAAGTTATCAATGTCCTTGATCAACGCAGAATTTATAGTGAGATGTCCGGATCCGTCTACGGAACCACTGTACACTTCGTTGATGTTTAATCGTATGTCTGTGTCGTTGGCAAATTTGATAACATCCTTCATGGTGTAGAGAGATGTGTGTTGCAGTAGATAAGTTATTTCTAGATCTATATTCCCAAGAGCCTTTAGTTTTTTGATGTTCGAAGTAACCACTTCCCATTTACTACCATTCCTGATATACTCATTGTGTGCTCCTACCCCGTCAATGCTTGATTCTATATTGATTCTTTTAAATCTTTTAAGCGTGTCTATGATATCATCAGTGAAACGAGTCATGTTAGTGTTGAAAGTTATACAAATATCCGAGTCTATAATTTTTAAAACATCAAGTAATATAGGACTCATGAATGGTTCACCACCACCAAAGTATATTTCTTTTGCATTGGATATCAGAGTAGTTACAGTTTTTTTATTGTGTTCCTGTTCCCACCAATGATCTATCTCATAGTTTGAGTCGATACCAAGGTTATTGTATTTGTCTTTGTACTTCTTGTACTCAGCCAATATACTGCTACTGGCGTAAGGGCCACACATGATACATTTTAAATTACAGTAGTTCCCAAGTCTCAGTTCTATGTACTTTGGTTGTTCTCGTTCCTTATCATTTTTCTTGTAGGCATCTCTGATTTGTTCGTAAGTTTCGTCAATCTTGTTGTTGGTAAGTTCTCTAACACTTTGAATGTGTGTATTGTTCTCTTTGCTTATACAATGCTCACAGCCTGGATCAGTCTCACCATTTAACATTTTCTCTCTCAGTGGATCTAGTCCCTGTTCCCACCATTGTTTAAACATCCAATCATCTGGTGTGTTTAACTTGTATGGGCTCATCTTTGATTTGTATGACATAAATTCACAGCAAGGCAACAGGGTGCCGTCTGTGTCTATGACAGCCGTTTTAAAAGGGGCTTTGCAGAATTTGTCTGGTTGATTTGACATCAACAATATTTAACTAAAGAATTTGCTTGTAGTATTGTTCCAGCTTGGCATACCACTGGCCTACCCAGTAGTCATACTTTTCTATTTCGAATGATTGGTACTCGTTGGCCTGTGTACATATGAACATACGTCCGCTCTTTATGTTTGTGCCATACTGTTTGTTGTGTGCTTCTGAGTATGCTACCAACTGGAGATAGTAGTCATCAACCCACTCTTTCTTTTTCAACCTACGTGACTGTTTGAAATCCATTATAGCAGGTTCTCCTTTGTACACACCAACAAGGTCTGTCGTACCCGCGTACAGTTCTGGATAATACAAAGAGACTTCCGATCCCCATACTTCTGAGACATCTTTTAGTCCATTGTCTATTATTACATTGGCCATTGTGTGTGCTTTCTGGTGTATGAGATTTGATCCAGGTTTTCTCTCAATACCTTTCACGTGCTTCTCCAATGAGTTGTGCATCACTGTTCCTATGTTCGCACTCTCTGTCGTTATCTGTTGTGCCTTCTCCACACCTATTCTTTTACGCCATGCATGTAAGAATGTCATATCCTTGGTTGCACTCAACACTGTGGTAACACTTGGCACTTGTCTACCGTCTGGAGTTTCGTAGTGTCGTTTGTGATTCTTAGTAACTCTCGACATTTCTCCATAAGGATATTTCTGTATGTAGGCAATACCTTTGCTGGTAATTACATCTTCTGATATCTTCATAGTCATATTGTATATTACTTTATAGAGTTTGTCAAAGTTTCTTCTAGGTATGGTAATAGTTTACGCCACGTATTACTTTTTCTATGTTGATCCTGGGTGTCGTTGTATCTAATAAAAGATTTTTGTAAGTCAACTTCGGTCGCTTTGTCAAGTTGATCTAATCGTAAGTTTTCTATCTGTTTGTTGTAGAAAAATGGTATGCCATCATAATTTTCAAAGTACTCAGCACTTTTCTCTAACTTGTCCGCCACCATTAATCTGTACTCCCTTGGTGCTGTATCATAATTGCATATACGAGGATACCATACCTGTGCCATCCAGGATATGTTAAATGTGTCTCCCCATGCACCATCTGAGAATTCTATGAACCATTTCAACATCTCGTCTAGTTGGTGTATGTTCAACAGTTGTATGGCAGGACTGAATGTTATTGAGCCATTGCCGTGTTCTGTTAACATTTTCTTGTAGTAGGTTAGGTTCTCTGTAACTTTGTTGAAGTTACTGGGATATCTAATGTACTCTGTCGCATCGCCGATGCCGTCAAGGCTAGCCCATATGGTCCACGACTTCATCTCGGGTAACCACTGTGTCATCTTGGGATTGGTGTTTGTGAGATTGGTCACTATGATTATTTCCTTGTCTTTTAGCGTGTTGTTCTTGTAGCAGTAGTCTAGCAGTTCATAGAACTCTGGTATCACTGTTGGTTCACCACCTATGATTGTCAGCTGTGTTATGTGTCTGCTCACATACTCTATCAGTCTGTTCTTGGTTCTTTCATTTTGGAACCATGTGTACTCTACGGATAGGTTGTTGGTCCAGTTGTTCACATTACCGCTCTGTTTGTAAACCCAGTCCAAGAAGTCCTTGTCCTTCTTTCCAATTTGTAATATTTCTTTACCTATCTGATTCGAATAGTCCTGTCCACACATCTTGCATTTTAGATTACACACATTACCAAAATGTAACTCCATCGAATGTGGCATTGTGTCCATGGATCCATCGTCATTTAAATTTTTTATATATTCTTCTTTGTTATTTTCTTCCCTCATGGACTTGTAACCACGTGCCTCTTGATCCACACACTTGGTGCAGGCCTTTAGCACTTCACCATTCTTCATCTTGAGTCTTGCCTCTTTCATGTAGTCACTGTTCCACGTCTTCTGCAACGAATCATTGTTCATGTGTATCCTGTTGCCTTTCTTGTCTGTGGCGTTCTCCATTGTGGCACAGCAAAGCCTCACGGATCCGGACATGTGAACATACTGGTGTGTAAAAGGATAGGAACAATAAGTTTTAGGCATTGGCTACTCCACATGTGTGATAACAGGTCTGTAGACGATATGCATCTTGTTCACCCTTTATGCCTCTTGCTAACTCTTTAAAGAACTCCCCGTCGAGTATGTCTTCTAGGGTGTTGTGATTGATGTTGATTGCTGTGTAGTCTTTTATGATGTTCTTTGATTCGTGTATCTTAAGATCGCCCAACCAACAGCAAGGACTTACGTCTCCGTTGGCCGCTAGGTATATTTCACTCTTGTTGTTGTGGTATGACCAGCAGTCTATCTTCCTCGTGCTAAATGTGTCGTTGATTTTGAATTTCTGTGTGACACCTAGTCCAGGCGCTTCGGTGTCTCTTTCAACTTTTTCTAATGCGTAATCCCCTATCTGTATGGATTCTCTCTGTATCCAATTCCCATCACTGTCGAAGTCATCCCACCTTGTTGTGTCTTTTTTGTTAAATTTTTTAAAGCCTAGTTTTTTTGACAGTGCTTCTGCTTGTTCAATTTGGTGTTTGTTGTGTTTGAAAACAAGGAAGTCCCAATCGGCCTTGCCACCTGCACTGATAAATGCTTGGACATTGTCTATCAACTTGTCCCACTTAACATTCCTACGATACAAATGATTAGTGCCTTCCAGGCCATCTATTGCGAACACCACATGAGTTTTTGTCTGTGCCAATGCTTTCCAGAAGTCTGTGTTCCTGGCGCCGCCGTTGGTGTAGAGCGATGTATTAGATGCTCCTGATGTCTTTACGTAGTCGTATATGTCAACACACTCGGGATTCATTGCTCCGTCGCCTAACACTCCGCATGAATAAAACATTTTAATGTTCGCTAATACCTTGCTACCGATCTTGTTCTTGATAACTTCTAGGCTGGTGTGTGAGTTGTTTGTTATCTCTGTTATTAGGTTTAGGTCAAAGTCAAATCGTGGACACATCGGACATGCCGAGTTACAGTAGTTGGATAACTCTGCATTGATAATATTTAAATTACCAATGTTGATGTATGAGCTCATACTATTAATTATTGCTGTTTGTTTGCAGTTATTTTCTTCTGTTCATTGCAGACTTGGCCATCTGCTTGACCTTGTCTGTGGAACCTTGGTCGTCAAAGTCCATTGCCGGATCTTTTTCTGCCTCTTGATCTGTCTTGATCACTATCTTCTCTTGATCGAAGTCTGCAACTATGTTCTTAAGTTCCTGGCCGTCATCATACATCCTCTTGAACACGTCATAGTTGAATGCTGGATAGCCTGTGTTGCTCATTATACCTGCCACTGCGTCCATGCTTATCTCACTTGATTGATCCTTCTCGTCCGCATCGCCCTTCATGTTGGATAACACGTTTACCAGTGCTGACTCTAGATCTTTGTTTTGGAATTCGAAAAACCTCACAGGACTACTTCCCTGCTAGTTTAGTGTACAGTCTGTTTGAAGATTCAAACACTTCTTTGGATTCTCTCTGCTCTCTGCCCTCAGGATCTGTTCCACCTGCTTCTGCATCAGAGGCGCCAAACTCATCTGTCTCTAGGTCATCTGTACCCAAGTCATCTAAGTCTGCGTCTGTGTTGTCCATGTCCATCGTGTCATCGGCGCCCATAGGGTC